>OMKS01000895.1_pt1 | contig 27666 bp, 21 predicted proteins | sample 1674721 | NCBI WGS metagenome assembly OMKS01 (sample SAMN06264996, study PRJEB25208) | sediment metagenome | isolation source: hot spring sediment | place: USA: California | collected 2014-09-02 | reverse complement strand
GAGGCTGACCTTCACGCGCGCGCCGGGCGCGAGGCCCGCAAAAAGGGCGCCCAGACTGGCGGGCATCGTCCAGTCGGTGGGATAGCAGGCGTCGCTGCAGCGGCATTTGGTGCGGTCCGCGGTCACGACTTCATTGGCGCCCTGCCAGAGCGGTTCGGCGTCGATGCCTTGGGCAAATGGCGCGGCGCTGGTGACGCAGGGAAACGAGGGGCTGAGACGGGCCATGGGAAATCACATGGGGTCTCGCTTTCGTTTCGAACCGGGCGCGGCATTGCCTGGGTGGGCGGGTGCGCGCCACCTCCGCTATCGCCACGGCGGGAAGCCTCGGAGCGGCTATTTCCGGCCTTCAAGGGCCAACGATGTCATCCGGCCCAGCCGGTGCGGGCGGCTTGGCCGGACACCGCCAGGTCTATCCTGGCTGCTTTGCCTCGGGGCATGCAGCTCCGCCGCGGCCTAGTCGAACTCGACCAGCAAGTCCTTGGCGTCGATCTGGGCGCCGGGAGTGACATGCACGGCCTTCACCGTGCCGTCGCGCTCGGCATGCAGGCCTGTCTCCATCTTCATCGCCTCGATGGTCAGCAGCAGGTCGCCCGTCTTGACCTTCTGCCCGGCGCTGACCGCGACGGTCGCGATCGCCCCCGGCATCGGCGCGCCGACATGGGCGGGGTTGCCGAGTTCCACCTTGGGCCGCCTGGCCACCGTGGCCTTGGCCTTGCGGTCGGGCACGCGGATCACGCGGGGCTGGCCGTTCAGCTCGAAGAAGACGCGCACGTCGCCCTCTTCGGTGGTCTCGCCGATGGCCGACAGCCGGATCTCCAGCGTCTTGCCGGGGTCGATCTCGGCGGTGATCTCCTCGCCCGGCTCCATCCCGTAGAAGAAGGTGCGCGTGGGCAGGGTGCGGACCGGGCCATACATCTGGTGCCGCGCCGTGTAGTCGGTGAAGACCTTGGGATACATCAGGTATCCGTTCAGGTCCTCGTCGTCGAAGTCGAGATCCTCGAACTGTGCCTTCAGGTCGGCGCGCAGCTTGTCCAGATCGGCGGGCGGCACCTTGGCGCCGGGCCGCTCGGTCAGGGGTTTCTCGCCCTTCAGCACCTTGCGGACGATGGCTTCGGGAAACCCGCCGGGCGGCTGGCCCAGGTTGCCGCGCAGCATGTCGATGACGGAATCGGGAAACGCCACGTCGCGCGACGGGTTCTCGACATCGGCCCGCGTCAGCCCCTGGCTGACCATCATCAGCGCCATGTCGCCCACCACCTTGGAACTGGGCGTCACCTTGACGATGTCGCCGAACATCTGGTTCACGTCGGCATAGGTCCTGGCGACCTCGGGCCAGCGATCCTCGAGCCCCAGGCTGCGCGCCTGCGCCTTGAGGTTGGTGAACTGCCCGCCCGGCATCTCGTGCAGATAGACCTCTGACGCCGGCACCTGCATGCCGGATTCGAAGGCGGCGTATTGCGTGCGCACCTGCCCCCAGTAGTCGGAAATCTCGCGCACCGCCTCGATGTCGATGCCGGTATCGCGCGGCGTGTTGCGCAACGCCTCGACGATCGAGCCCAGGCAGGGCTGCGAGGTGCCGCCCGAGAACGCGTCCATCGCCGCATCCACGGCGTCCACGCCCGCCTCGGCCGCGGCCAGGATCGTGGCGCCCGCGATCCCGCTGGTGTCATGGGTGTGGAAGTGGATCGGCAGGCCCACCTCGTCCTTCAGCGCCTTGAACAGCACACTGGCCGCGGCGGGTTTCAACAGCCCCGCCATGTCCTTCAGCCCCAGGATATGACAGCCCGCCGCCTTCAGCGCCTTGGCCATCTCGACGTAATATGTCAGGTCGTATTTCGCCCGGTCCGGGTCGAGGATGTCGCCGGTATAGCAGATCGCGCCTTCCAGCACCTTGCCGCTGTCCAGCACCGCATCCATCGCCACGCGCATGTTCTCGACCCAGTTCAGGCTGTCGAACACGCGGAACACGTCCACGCCCGTCGCAGCCACCTGCCTGACAAAGCCCTGCACCACGTTGTCGGGATAGGTCGTGTAGCCCACCCCGTTCGCGCCCCGCAGCAGCATCTGCGTCATCAGGTTCGGCATCCGCGCGCGGATGTCCCGCAGCCGCTGCCAGGGGCATTCCTGAAGGAAGCGATAGGCCACGTCGAATGTGGCCCCGCCCCAGCATTCCACGCTGAACAGCTGCGGCAGGTTGTGGGCATAGGCGGGTGCGACGCGGATCATGTCGATCGACCGCATCCGGGTTGCCAGGAGCGACTGGTGCCCGTCCCGCATTGTCGTGTCGGTCAGCAGAAGCCCTTTCTGCTCGGCCATCCAGTCGGCCACCGCCTGCGGGCCGAACTCGTCGAGGATCTGCCGCATGCCGGGGGCGCAACTGTCGCGCCGGTTCTTGGGCGGGCGGGGGGGGCGGACCTCGGCGGGCGGGCGCGGGCGGCCCTCGGTCTCGGGGTTCCCGTTGACCGTGACATCGGCGATGAAGGTCAGGATCCGCGTCGCCCGGTCGCGCCGCTTCTCGAACTGGAACAGCTCCGGCGTCTCGTCGATGAACTTGGTGTGGTATTCGTTGTTCAGGAAGGTCGGGTGCTTCAGCAGGTTCTCGACGAAGGCGATGTTCGTGCTGACGCCGCGTATCCGGAACTCGCGCAGGGCGCGGTCCATCCGGGCAATCGCCGCCTCGGGGGTGGGGGCCCAGGCGGTGACCTTTTCCAAGAGCGAATCGTAATAGCGCGTGATGACCGCGCCGGAATAGGCGGTGCCGCCGTCCAGCCGGATGCCCATGCCCGTCGCACCCCGATAGGCGGTGATCCGGCCGTAATCGGGGATGAAGTTGTTCAGCGGATCCTCGGTCGTGATCCGGCATTGCAGCGCGTGGCCGGTCAGTTCCACGTCATACTGGCTGGCGATCCCGGTGGCCTCGACCAGGCTCTTGCCCTCGGCGATCAGGATCTGCGCGCGCACGATGTCGATGCCGGTCACCTCTTCGGTGACGGTGTGTTCGACCTGGATGCGGGGGTTGACCTCGATGAAGTAGAACTCGCCCGATTCCATGTCCATCAGGAACTCGACGGTGCCCGCGCATTCGTAGTCCACGGCTTCCGCGATCTTCTTGCCCAGATTGCACAGGTATTCGCGCTGGGTGGGGGACAGGTAGGGGGCGGGGGCGCGTTCGACGACCTTCTGGTTGCGCCGCTGCACCGAACAGTCGCGCTCCCACAGGTGATAGATGTTGCCGTGCTGGTCGCCGAGTATCTGCACCTCGACATGGCGGGCGCGCAGGATCATCTTTTCCAGATAGCCCTCGCCGTTGCCGAAGGCGGCCTCGGCCTCGCGCCGTCCCTCGCGCACCTTCTCCTCCAGCTCGTCCGGGCCGTTGATCGGGCGCATCCCCCGCCCGCCGCCGCCCCAGCTGGCCTTGAGCATCAGCGGATAGCCGATCTCGGCGGCCTCGGCACGGATCGCGTCCATGTCCTCGCCCAGCACCTCGGTCGCGGGGATCACCGGCACGCCCGCGGCGATTGCCACCGTGCGCGCGGACGCCTTGTCGCCCAGCGCGCGCATGGTTTCGGCCTTGGGCCCGATGAAGGCGATGCCCGCCGCGTTGCAGGCATCGACAAAGGCCGGGTTTTCGGACAGCAGGCCATAGCCCGGGTGGATCGCGTCGGCGCCGCACATCTTCGCCACGCGGATGATCTCGTCGATCGCCAGATAGGCCTGCACGGGGCCCAGCCCCTCGCCGATCTTGTAGGCCTCGTCCGCCTTGAAGCGGTGCAGCCCCAGCTTGTCCTCCTCGGCATAGACGGCGACCGTGCGCTTGCCCATCTCATTGGCGGCACGCATGACGCGGATGGCGATTTCACCGCGGTTCGCGACGAGGATTTTCTTGAATTCGGTCAAGGGCAGGGCCTCCTTCGGGATGTCCTTGCTGCGCATGCGAGACGCGCGCCTGTGCTATCGGTATACGGTCGTGCGCCGGGCTGACAAGTGGAAGCTTGGTCTAGGGCTGCCGTGTTCGCGGCGAGGCTTTGGATTGCGCGCGCCACGAAACTCGGGGACTGGCCCGCTTGGGACAATCTCGCAGGGTCTTTCAGGAACATTATGCGAACTCGCCTTTCCCTTCCTTCATCCGCGCGCTAGGATGGCAGGATGGATTCTATCGACGACACCAACGCCTTCGAGGCCGCCGCCCGGACGACGCTCAGTCAGCGCGCGCTGGCGGCGCGGCCTGCGCCCTATCTGGATGGCCTGAACCCTGCGCAACGGCAGGCGGTGGAAACGCTGGACGGTCCCGTGCTGATGCTGGCGGGCGCGGGCACCGGCAAGACCCGCGCGCTGACCGCCCGGATCGCGCATCTGCTGAACACGGGCGCCGCCCGACCGAACGAGATCCTCGCCGTGACCTTCACCAACAAGGCCGCGCGCGAGATGAAGGATCGGGTGGGCCGACTGATGGGCCACGCAGTCGAGGGCATGCCCTGGCTCGGCACCTTCCACGCGATCTGCGTCAAACTGCTGCGCCGCCATGCCGAACTGGCGGGGCTGAAATCGAATTTCACCATCCTCGACACCGACGATCAGGTGCGCTTGCTCAAACAGCTGATCGGCGCGGCCAATATCGACGAGAAACGCTGGCCCGCCCGGCAACTGGCCGGGATCATCGACCACTGGAAGAACCGCGCCTGGACCCCGGACAACGTCCCCGCCGCCGAGGCCGCTGCCTTCAACACCCGCGGGGTCGAACTTTACGCCGCCTATCAGGACCGCCTGAAGACCCTGAACGCCACCGATTTCGGCGACCTCTTGCTGCACATGGTCACGATCTTCCAGGCCCATCCGGACGTGCTGGACCAGTACCGCCGCTGGTTCCGCTTCATCCTGGTGGACGAGTATCAGGACACCAACGTCGCTCAATACCTTTGGCTGCGGCTGCTGGCCGGGGGGCACAAGAACATCTGCTGCGTGGGCGACGACGACCAGTCGATCTATGGCTGGCGCGGCGCCGAAGTGGGCAACATCCTGCGCTTCGAAAAGGATTTTCCGGGCGCGCAGGTGATCCGGCTGGAACAGAACTACCGCTCGACCCCGCATATCCTCGCCGCCGCCTCCGGCCTGATCGCCGCCAACAAGGGCCGTCTGGGCAAGACGCTCTGGACCGAGGCAGACGGGGGCGAAAAGGTCCGCCTGATCGGCCATTGGGACGGCGAGGAAGAGGCGCGCTGGATCGGCGAGGAGGCCGAGGCGATGACCCGCGGCACCCGCGGATTGCGCCCCTTCTCGCTGGACGACATGGCGATCCTCGTCCGCGCCTCGCACCAGATGCGCGCCTTCGAGGACCGGTTCCTGACGATCGGGCTGCCCTATCGCGTCATCGGCGGCCCGCGCTTCTACGAGCGGATGGAGATCCGCGACGCGATGGCCTATTTCCGCCTCGCCGTCAGCCCCGCGGACGATCTGGCGTTCGAGCGGATCGTGAACACGCCGAAACGCGGCCTCGGCGACAAGACGCAGCAGGCGATCCAGCAGATGGCGCGCTCGAACGGCGTCCCGCTGGTCGAGGGCGCGCGGCTCTTGCTGGAAACCGGCGGCTTGGGCGGCAAGGGCGCAGCCGCGCTGAAGACGCTGTTGCAGGGCATCGGCCGCTGGCACGGCGCCGCGCTGGACGCCCGCGTGAACCATGTCGAACTGGCCGAGACCATCCTCGACGAGTCGGGCTATACCGCGCACTGGCAGAACGACAAGACGCCCGAGGCGCCGGGGCGGCTGGAAAACCTCAAGGAACTCGTCAAGGCGCTGGAGGAATTCGAGAACCTGCAGGGCTTTCTCGAACATGTCGCCCTCATCATGGACAACGAGACCGAAGAGGGCGGGGCCAAGATCACCATAATGACGCTGCACGCCGCCAAGGGGCTGGAATTCCCCGTGGTCTTCCTGCCCGGCTGGGAGGACGGGCTGTTCCCCAGCCAGCGCGCGATGGATGAAAGCGGGCTCAAGGGGCTGGAGGAGGAGCGCAGGCTGGCCTATGTCGGCCTCACCCGGGCCGAGGAGGTCTGCACCATCTCCTTTGCCGCGAACCGCCGCGTCTACGGGCAATGGCAGTCACAACTGCCCTCGCGCTTCATCGACGAGCTGCCCGAGGCCCATGTCGAGGTGCTGACGCCCCCCGGCCTTTATGGCGGCGGCGCGGCGCCTCTGCGCTCCACCATCGAAGAAGCCGCCAGCCGCGCCGATGTCTACGCCTCGCCCGGCTGGAAGCGGTTGCAGGCGCGCAGCAGCCAGCGCCCCGTCGGCCAGCCGCGCGAAAGCCGCGGCCTCGTGATCGACGCCGAGGCGGTGGCCGCCCATGCCATTGGCGACCGCGTCTTTCACCAGAAGTTCGGCTATGGCACGGTGACGGGGATCGAGGGCGACAAGCTGGACATCACCTTCGACAAGGCCGACGAGAAGAAGGTCGTCGCGCGCTTCGTCGTCGCCGCCGGGGCCGCGGACGACGTGCCGTTCTAGGCCACGCGAACGCCCCGGATTTGCCGAAAATCCAAGCGAAAAAGCGTTTCCCGGCAAGAATCGGGTTAACGCTTTGTTCGCCGTCGCGGGCGAGATTCCGGAGGCAAGGACTCCGAAGTCATGGTCACTTTCAACGCCATAGACAATGAATTCGCTGCCGCGACTGGCAGCAATGTCGACAGCAATGCCGGCGGCCCGGGCACGTCGACCTTCGACTACCCGCCCAATGCGACCAAGGACCTTGTCATCACCTCCAAGCCGGACGACCCGGATCCCTACAGGTTCCAGGTCGACGATGTCTACGAACTCAGCTTTGGTGGCATGGGCGGCAGTACCACCATCGTGGAGGCCAGGGTCATCCGCTCCGACGAGATTTCGTTCGCCTCGGGCCATGCAGTCGTCTTCGAAGGCACCAATCAGAACGGCGATGTCGTTCAGGTCGTCTGGTCGCCGGGATTCGACCTGGAGCAATGGTATTGGGATCATTTCGACGGTGAGCAGAGCCCGGGATTCTACGTTTACGATCTCGATCCGGATACGGAATTCTCCGCGCCGGTCATGTGTTTCGAGGCCGAGACGCTGATCGCCACCCCGCGCGGCCCGGTTCGCGCGGCCAGCCTCGCGCCCGGAATGATGGTTGAAACGGTGGATCACGGGCCGCAGATGTTGCTCTGGGTCGGGCAAAGCGTGACACGGGGCACCGGGGTGATGGCACCGGTGGTGTTTCCGCCCGGGGCGCTTGGCAACGATCGGCCGCTGGTGCTGTCGCAGCAGCATCGCGTGATGCATGGCTCGGCGATGGCGGCGCTTCTGTTTGCCACCCCCGAAGTGCTCATCCCTGCGCGCGCTTTCGCCATCGCCGGGATCGGTGGCGCCGCCATCGCCGAGCGGCCCGTGGTGCGTTATGTCCATCTGCTGTTCGAACGGCACGAACTGGTGCAGGCCGAGGGGGTAGTCTGCGAGAGCCTCTATCTGGGCGATGTCGCCCGCCGCGCCCTGGATGCCGAGGCGCGCGACGAGATCGCCACCCATTTTCCCGAACTCGATTTCACCCTCGATGGCGACGAACCGTTCGAGGCCGCCCGGCCGATCCTGCGCGCCTATGAGGCACGCGCCCTTTTCGGTGTCGGGTCCGCGGCTGGCGCTCAGGGCGCATGTCGTGGGACGGCCGAGGCGGACGCCCGCCCAAGACGGCTGGCAGCCTCCTGCTAGCGGCGCCTGTTCGGCCCGGCGGGCCTTGATCCTGCTGATCCAAAAAAACGGCGACGCCAGGGAGGAGAGGCGTCGCCGTTCTTGTCAGCGGCGGGGTCAGGGAGAACGAGACCACCCGCCGCATAGCTTGGGACCCGAAAGCCCCGGAAGGGTGCGGCGGCACCAGGGAGGAGGAGGGTGCCACCGCGAGACAAGGAAACCCAGGGAGGAGGAGGGGTTTCCAAGTCTTTTTCGGCATGCCGGGCGTCTTGATCTGCCCGACCGCGACGTTCGCCGCGCGCCGTTGAGATCAAAGATACGGCAATGCTGCGCATGCACAATGGTTTCCGGGTGAAATGCCGCTATGCAGAAAATGCATGAGTCTTGCTGACGTAATTTCGAGCATCGTACGTGCCTTTGCAAACGGAACGGCATGCCGAAAATGCCCTTGCCCTCCGGGCGCGTCCGGACAAGTTAAGCGGTGGGGCCGCGGCCCCCGAATGCCCGAAAGGAAGACAGCCATGCCCGTCACGCGCGATGCCGTCCTCGAATCCCTGTCCCGGGTCGCGCTGCCCGATGGCGGCGATCTGGTCTCGCGCGACATGGTGCGCGCGCTGTCGATCGAGGGCGACACCGTGCGCTTCGTGATCGAGGCGTCCGATCCCGGTCGCGCCGCCGGGCTGGAACGGGTGCGCGCCGCCGCCCAGGCCGCCGTCGAGGCGCTGGCGGGTGTCGCCCGCGCCTCGGTCGTGCTGACCGCCCATGGCCCCGCCCCCAAGGCCCCGCCCGGCGAGGCGCTGAAGATCGGCCGCCATCCCACGCCCAAGGCCGACCGAGAAAACCCCGCGGGCATCGACCGCATCCTCGCCGTCGCCTCGGGCAAGGGCGGAGTCGGCAAGTCCACCGTGGCCAGCAACCTTGCCGTGGCACTGGCCCGCCAGGGCCGCCGGGTGGGCCTGCTCGATGCCGACATCTACGGCCCCTCGCAGCCCCGCATGATGGGCGTGACCTCCCGCGCAGCCTCTCCGGACGGCAAGACCGTCGAGCCGATCGTGGCCCACGGCGTTACCATGATGTCGATCGGCCTGATGATGGAGGAGGGCCAGTCGGTGGTCTGGCGCGGGCCGATGCTGATGGGGGCGCTGCAGCAGCTGTTGACCCAGGTGAACTGGGGGCCGCTTGACGTGCTGGTGGTCGATCTGCCGCCCGGCACCGGCGACATCCAGCTGACGCTGTGCCAGCGCACCAGGCTGAACGGCGCGATTGTCGTCTCGACGCCGCAGGATGTGGCGCTGATCGACGCACGCAAGGCCATCGACATGTTCGGCAAGCTCGGTACCCCCGTCCTGGGCCTGATCGAGAACATGTCCACCTATGTCTGCCCGAATTGCGGACATGAGGCACATATCTTCGGCCATGGCGGCGTCGCGGCCGAAGCCGAGAAACTGGGCGTGCCGCTTCTGGGGGCGCTGCCGCTGGCGCTGGACATGCGCTTGGCGGGCGACGCCGGCCGGCCGGTGGCGCTGGGCGAGGGTCCGCTGGCCGACTCCTATGCCCATATCGCCGCCCGCCTGATCGGTGGCGGGATGGCCTGAACTGCCTGCGGGTACTCCAGCCACGGGATTTCATGGCCTGAACTGCCCTGCGGATCGAACCGGTGCGAATCATCGGCCGGTTTCGCCCGACCCACAGGGCAGAATCCGCTTCAGAACCCCGTAGGCATGGCGCCGTCCAACCAGCCCGTCGGTTTTCTTGGGAAAACACGGGAAAAATCCGGCTCCTCAAGAATACACAACATTTAGATAAATTCCGTGCCGTTCCCGCAACAGGCAGTGTTCGCTCGCGTCGCGGCGTAGATTTGCGCTGCCCGTCGCGATACTGACAGCCTGAGCTTGGCCCTTCGGTCCACAGATTTCAGTTGATTTCCATGAATTCCCGTGACATCCCTTGATCATCGGATGGCGGCGAACGCTTTCAGGGGCAACAAGACCCCACAGGCAAACGGGTTTCATACAGGCAACCCGCCGTCATCGAAAAACAGAGAACCGGCGCGCGGGCGAGCAGAACATCCCCCCAGGTGGCGCGCGCAGCCGGACATCCCGAAGCGGGACGAGGGCGGCGGATCGGGCAGTGGCAGCAGCTCGGTCCGCCGTTTCCGTTCCTGGCCGGAGAGCGAGAAGGAGCGGACGTCCGGTGGCGCGCAGGTTCAGAGGTTCGAGCCGCCACAAGGTGGATGCCAAGGGCAGGGTGTCTATTCCGGCCCAGTTCCGGCGCGTCCTCGAGGCCTGCGATCCCGAATGGACCGACGGGCTGCGTCCGCAACTGGTGATCGTCTACGGCGATCACCGTCGCAAGTTCCTGGAATGCTATTCGATAAAGGCGATCGACGAGGTTGACGAGAAGATCGAGGCGCTGCCCCGCGGCTCGATCGCGCGGCGCAGGCTGGAACACCTGTTCAATGGCCAGTCGTTGCCCACCGAGGTCGATCCCGACGGGCGGCTCGTGCTGCCGCAGAAGTTGCGCGAGAAGATCGGCCTGGGCGAGGAGGCGTTCTTCATCGGCTCGGGCGACACGTTCAAGATCTGGAATCCCGACATCTATGAGGCCGAGGAACTGGCCGATACCGAAGCCTGGCTCGAGAACAAGCCGGACGATTTCGACCTGCTGTCGCTTCTCGACAATCCCGAGGCGGTCTGAACGATGGCCGCCGCGGAACGCCCCGCCCCCTCCGGGCCGCCTCATATCCCCGTCCTTCTGCGGCCCCTGATCAAGGCCGTCGCGCCGGTCTGCGGCGTCTGGCTTGACGGGACCTTCGGAGCAGGAGGGTATGCCCGCGGCCTGCTGGATGCCGGGGCGGATCGCGTGATCGGTGTGGACCGCGACCCCAGCGTGTTCGAGATGGCGCAGGGATGGGCGGCCGAGTATGGCGAGAGGCTGCGGCTGGTGCAGGGTACGTTCTCGCGGCTCGATGAACATGCGGGGGAACCGCTTGACGGCGTGGTGCTGGATCTCGGCGTGTCCTCGATGCAGATTGACCGGGCAGAGCGGGGCTTTTCCTTCCAGAAGGACGGCCCGCTGGACATGCGGATGGGCGATAGCGGGCCTTCGGCGGCAGATCTGGTGAATTCCGCGCCCGAGGCGACGCTGGCCGACATCCTGTTTCATTACGGCGAGGAACGCGCTGCCCGCCGGATCGCGCGGGCCATCGTCGCGGCCCGCGCCATCGCGCCTCTTGTCACCACCGCGCAACTGGCCGAGGTGATCGCCCGCTGCCTGCCACGAGCGCAGCCGGGCCAGATCCACCCCGCGACGCGCAGTTTTCAGGCGATTCGCATCGCGGTGAACGACGAGTTGGGCGAACTGGTGGCGGGGCTAGAGGCGGCCGAACGCGCGCTGAAACCCGGCGGCAGGCTGGCGGTCGTGACCTTCCATTCGCTCGAGGATCGGATCGTCAAACGTTTCCTGCAATCGCGTGCGGGCCAGGCGGGCGGGGGCAGCCGTCACGCGCCCGAGATCCCGATCGAAGCGCCGCGGTTTCATATCCTGAACCGCAAGGCCGTCGGACCCGATGATGCGGAACTTGCCGCCAACCCGCGCGCGCGTTCGGCAAAACTGCGCGTTGCCGAACGCACCGACGCGCCTGCGGGGCCTGTGGATCGCGCCCAACTGGGTTTGCCGGCGATCATGGAAGGGGCATAGATGCGCGGTCTTTTCTACGTTCTGACGGCGCTGGCGGTGATGGGGCTTGCCGTCTGGGCCTATCGCGAGAACTACGCCACCCAGCAGGTGATCGCCGAGGTCGAGCGGCTGAACCGCGATATCGGTCTGTTGCGTGAACGCCGCGCGATCCTGAACGCCGAATGGGCCTATCTGAACCGGCCCGACCGGCTGCGTGCGCTGGCCAATCTGAATTTCGAGAGGCTGGAACTGCTGCCGCTTGCGCCCGAGCAATTCGCAGCCATCGACCAGGTGGCCTATCCGACCTTCGAACTGCCCGAGATCGTGATCCCGATCGAGCTTCTGGGCAGCCTCCTTGCCGATGAGGACCTGGAGTCTCAGCCATGATCCGCACACCGCTGCGCCCGCTCGCCCGCATCCTGGAGGCCCGCGCCCGGGGCGAGAATCCCGCCGCCATCGAGCGCGAGAACCTGCGGCTGCGCCACGAACGGATGCGCGACGCCGCCCGCAGCCGCGCCGAGGGGCGGTTGTTGATGCTGGGTGTGATGTTCTGCGCGGCCTTCCTGGTGGTGGGTGTGCGCATGGGCACGCTGGCCGCCGCGGTCCCCTCCGAGCCGCGCGCCGCGGCCTCGGGCGCGGCCATCGTCGCGCAGCGCGCCGATATCGTGGACCGCAACGGCAATATCCTGGCCACCAACCTTGCCACACACGCGCTTTACGCCCAGCCACCCCACATGATCGAACCCGCCCGCGTCGCCCGGGAACTGGCGCAGATCTTCCCCGATCTCGACGAGCAGCGCCTGCTTGCCGACTTCACCGGCGAGCGCAAGTTCCTGTGGATCAAGCGTCGTCTCAGCCCCGAACAGATGCAGAAGGTGCATGACATCGGCGATCCGGGCCTGCTGTTCGGCCCGCGCGAGATGCGGCTTTACCCCAACGGCCGACTGGCCGCCCATGTGCTGGGCGGGTCCGGCTTCGGGCGCGAGGGCGTGTCCTCGGCCGAGGTGGTGGGGCGCGCGGGCGTCGAACAGGCCTTCGACGGCTGGCTGCGCGACCCGGCGAATGGCGGCGCGCCGCTGCGGCTGTCGCTCGACCTGACCGTGCAGGCCGCGGTCGAGCGTGTGCTGGCAGGCGGCATGCGGCTGATGAATGCCAAGGGTGCCACGGCAATCCTCATGGACGTGAATACGGGCGAGGTGATCTCGATGGTCTCGCTGCCTGATTTCGATCCCAACGAACGTCCGCGCCTTCCGACCCAGGGCGATCCGTCCGACAGCCCGCTGTTCAATCGCGCGGTGCAGGGGGTCTACGAGCTTGGCTCGACCTTCAAGACCTTTACCATCGCGCAGGCGCTGGAAGAGGGGATCGTCTCTCCGAGGACAGTTATCGACACAAAGGGGCCGATGGTCTGGGGCCGCCACCGCATCCGCGATTTCCGTAATTACGGCCCCGAACTGTCAGTGACCGACGTTCTGGTGAAAAGCTCGAATATCGGCACCGCGCGTCTTGCCCAGCAGATCGGCGCGGAACGACAGCGCGCCTTTCTTGACCGGCTCGGCTTTCTGGAAACGGTGCCGCTGGAACTGGTCGAGGCGCCGACCGGCAAGCCGCTCTTGCCGCCACGCTGGACCGATATCTCGATGCTGACGATATCCTATGGCCACGGGCTCTCGGCCAGCCCGATGCACCTGGCCGCGGGCTATGCGACGCTTGCCAATGGCGGCTTCCGGGTGACGCCGACGCTGCTTGCCGGTGGGGGGAAGCCGGGCGAGCGGGTGGTGTCCGCAGAGACATCCGCGGCGATCCGTTCGATGCTGCGCGAGGTTGTCTCTCACGGAACGGCGACCCTGGCCGATGTCGAGGGCTATTCGGTCGGCGGCAAGACCGGCACCGCGGACAAGCCCAAGCGCACCGGAGGCTATCACAAGGACAAGGTGCTTGCGACCTTCGCCGCCATCTTTCCGTCCGACGCGCCGCGCTATGTGCTGGTCGTCACGCTCGACGAGCCCGAAGACACCTCCGGTTCGGAGCCGCGCCGGACGGCGGGCTGGACTGCCGCGCCGGTTGCAGGCGAGATCATCCGTCGCGCGGCGCCTTTGCTGGGGCTGCGGCCGGAGATTGAAGCGGCCCAGGGCCTCGGGGTAACACTGGCCGCGAATTGATGGGCGCGGGGATCATGGCGGACCGCTCGGAGAAATCGCTCGCCGCGCTCGGCCTCAGGGCAAGGGGCGGGCGCGAGGCGCGCATCGCGGGGCTTGCCATCGACAGCCGCGCGGTCCGCCCCGGCTTCCTGTTCGCGGCCTTCCCCGGCAGCCGCGCCCATGGCGCGGCCTTCATCCCGCAGGCGCTGGCCGGGGGAGCGGTGGCCATCCTGACCGATGCCGAAGGCGCCGGGATCGCGGCCGAGGCGCTGTCCGCCAGTCAGGCCGCGTTGATCGTGGCCGAAGACCCGCGCGCCGCCTTTGCCGGGGCAGCCGCGCTCTGGTTCGCGGCCCAGCCCGCCACCATGGCCGCAGTGACCGGGACCAATGGCAAGACCTCGGTCGCCCAGTTCACCCGCCAGATCTGGACGCTTCTGGGGCATCAGGCCGCAAGCCTCGGCACCACCGGGGTCGAGGGCGCCTGTCAGGCACCGCTGGCCCATACCACGCCCGACGCGCTGACGCTGCATCGCCTGCTGGCCGAGATGGCCGGGGCGGGGGTCAGCCATGCCGTGATGGAGGCGTCAAGCCATGGCCTTGCCCAGTCCCGGCTTGATGGCGTGGTGCTGCGCGCGGCGGGCTTCACCAATTTCACGCAGGACCACCTCGATTACCACGAGACCTTCGAGTCCTATTTCGCCGCCAAGGCCGGGCTCTTTGGCCGCGTGCTGCCCGAGGATGGCACGACGGTTGTCAATATCGACGATCCCAAGGGCGCGTCGGTGGCGGCCATTGCCAAGGCGCGCGGGCAGCAGGTGCTGACCGTCGGTTCGGATGCCGCGGCGGATCTGCGGATCGCCGCGCAACGCTTCGATGCGACGGGGCAGGAGGTGCGGCTTGATTGGCAAGGCCGGGCGCGGCAGGTGCGGCTGGGTCTGATCGGCGGGTTTCAGGCGCATAACGTCGCGCTGGCCGCGGGGCTGGCGATTGCCTGCGGCGACGAGCCGGGGCAGGTCTTCGACACGTTGCCGGATCTTGTCGGCGTGCGCGGGCGGATGCAACTGGCGGCGCGGCGGGCGAACGGCGCGGCGGTCTTTGTCGATTACGCCCACACGCCCGACGCCATCGCCACCGCGCTCAAGGCGCTGCGCCCGCATGTGATGGGCCGCATCGTCATCGTCTTTGGCGCAGGCGGCGACCGCGACCGGGGCAAGCGCCCGCTGATGGGCGCGGCGGCGGCCGAACATGCCGATGTTGCATATGTGACAGACGACAACCCCAGATCCGAGGTTCCCGCATTGATCCGTGCAGAAATACTGAAAGCTTGCCCCGATGCCATCGAGGTCGGCGACCGGGCCGAGGCGATCCTGCGCGGGGTCGATGCGCTGGAACCGGGCGACGCGCTGCTGATCGCGGGCAAGGGGCATGAGACCGGCCAGATCGTCGGCGACGATGTGTTCCCCTTCGACGATGCCGAACAGGCCAGCGTGGCGGTTGCCGCACTTGACGGGCGGCTGGCATGAGCGCGCTCTGGACGGCTGCCGATGCCGCCACCGCGACCGGCGGGCAGACCACCTGCGACTGGCGTGCAACGGGCGTGTCGATCGACACCCGCAGCCTTGCCCCCGGCGATCTGTTCGTCGCGCTGACCGACCAGCGCGACGGGCATGATTTCGTTGCCGATGCGCTGGCACGGGGGGCAGCCGCGGCGATGGTGTCGCGCATCCCCCAGGGCCTTGCCGCCGACGCGCCGCTCCTGATCGTGCCCGATGTGCTGGAGGCGCTGGTCGCGCTGGGGCAGGCGGGCCGGGCGCGGGCGCGGGCGCGGGTCGTGGCGGTGACGGGCTCGGTCGGCAAGACCTCGACCAAGGAGATGCTGCGCGCCGTCCTTGCCGGGCAGGGCCGGGTTCACGCCGCCGAGGCGAGCTTCAACAACCATTGGGGCGTGCCGCTGACGCTGGCGCGCTTGCCCGAAGAGGCCGATTTCGCGGTGATCGAGATCGGCATGAACCATCCCGGCGAGATCGCGCCGCTGGCCCGCATGGCGCGGCCGCATGTTGCGCTGATTACCACGGTCGCCCCCGCCCACCTGGCCGCCTTCGACGATCTGGCAGGCATCGCGCGCGAGAAGGCGGCTATCTTCGCGGGGCTGGAGCCGGGCGGCATCGCGGTCTTTCCCGACGATCTGGACGTAAGCCCGATCCTGGAAAACGCCGCCCGCTCCGTCGGAAAGCTCACCTTCGGCGCAACGAAATCTTCCGAATTCAGGCTGCTGAAGGCGCAGCTTCATCCGGACTCGACGGTGGTCGACGCAAAGGCGCAGGGCGAGAAACTCTTGTTCAAGATCCGCGCGCCGGGTCGGCATTTCGCGATGAACGCGTTGGGCGTGCTGGCCGTGGCCGAGGCGCTGGGCATCGACCGCGCGGTGGCGGCCTGCGATCTGGGCAGCTGGCTGCCGCCCGGCGGGCGCGGCGCACGGTTCCGGATCGCGCTTGACCCGATCGACCGCGATATCGCGATCGAGGTGATCGACGACGCGTTCAATGCCAATCCTGCCTCGATGGCGGCCGCGCTGGAGGTTCTGGCCGCCGCCGCGCCGCGCGACGGCGTGGGGCGCGTGGCCCGGGGCCGCCGCATCGCGATCCTCGGCGACATGCTGGAGCTTGGCGAGCAGGAACAGGCGCTGCATGCGGGTCTGGCCGATCTGCCCGCCATGGCCCGCGTCGATCTGGTGCATTGCGTCGGGCCGCGAATGCGGGCGCTGTATTTTGCGTTGCCGTTGAAGCGCCGCGGCCAATGGTTCGACGAGGCCGAACCGCTGGCAGCCCGGATACACGCGCTGGTCGATGCGGGCGATGTCGTGCTGGTCAAGGGCTCCAAGGGCAGCCGCGTCTCGATCGTCGTTGACGCGCTGGGCAAACTGGGCCAAGCGCTCCCCGAAACCGACGAGGACCTTGAGTAATGCTCTTCTGGCTGGCCGATCTTTCCGACGGGGGCGGCGCGTTCAACCTGTTCCGCTACATCACCTTCCGCGCTGGCGCGGCCTTCTTCACCGCGCTGCTGTTCGGCTTCCTGTTCGGCCGGCCGCTGATCAACCTGTTGCGCAAGCGCCAGAGGAACGGCCAGCCGATCCGCGCGGACGGCCCGGCCAGCCATCTGGAAACCAAGGCCGGCACCCCGACCATGGGGGGCGTGCTTATCCTTGGCGGGCTGATCGTTTCGACGCTTCTGTGGGCGCGGCTCGACAACCCCCATATCTGGATGGTCCTGTTCGTGACCCTGTCCTTCGGGGCCATCGGCTTTGCCGACGACTATGCCAAGGTGTCGAAGAACAACGTCAAGGGCGTGCCCGGCCGGGTGCGCTTCGGGCTGGGGCTGCTGATCGCGGCGATCGCCGGATGCTGGGCGGCGAGCGTGCATCCCGAGGCGCTGACCAACCAGCTTGCGGTGCCGGTCTTCAAGAACGCTCTGTTCAATCTGGGTATCCTTTTCGTTCCCTTCTCGATGATCGTGATCGTGGGCGCGGCGAATGCGGTGAACCTGACCGACGGGCTGGACGGGCTGGCAATCATGCCGGTGATGATCGCCGCCGCGGCGCTGGGCGTGATTGCCTATGCCGTGGGCCGCGTCGATTTCACCACCTATCTCGATGTCCACTACGTCCCCGGCACCGGGGAGATCCTGATCTTCTGCGCCGGGTTGATCGGCGCGGGGCTCGGCTTCCTGTGGTATAATGCCCCACCGGCGGCCGTGTTCATGGGCGACACGGGCTCGCTTGCGCTGGGCGGCGCGCTGGGTGCAATCGCGGTTGCCACCAAGCACGAGATCGTTCTGGCCATTGTTGGCGGGCTTTTCGTGGTCGAGGCGCTGTCGGTCATCATCCAGGTTGCCTATTTCAAGGCGACCGGGAAACGTGTGTTCCTGATGGCACCCATCCACCACCATTTCGAGAAGAAGGGATGGGCGGAACCCCAGATCGTGATACGGTTCTGGATCATCAGCCTGATCCTTGCGCTGATCGGGCTGGCGACCCTCAAGGTGCGCTGAACCCGAGGGAACAGGAGGACGAGAGCATGGAATACAAGATCGTGGACGAGGAATTCGTCCGGGAAGTCCGGCCCAGCCCCAAACGTGACAGGCGCGCGTTCTGGGCTTCCCCGCGGCTTCATGCGGTGACCCCCGATGTCACGCTCAAGCAATGGGACGGTGTGCCGTCCTACGCGGTCGTGGCCTTCGTCGGCTATCTGATCGCGCTGGTCGTGGTCTTCTCGAACCAGATCGTGCCCTATTGCATCGAGAATTTCGCCAATCCGCAGAATTGCGTGCCGATCTTCGATCGCATCCTGCCGATCACGCTGGCCGCGATCGTGGTCGCCCCGGCGATCAGTGGCGCGGTGCGGCGGATGGGCGGCAACCGCACGGCGGGTTTCCTGTTCGCGCTGAGCGTCGTGGCGATGCCTCCGCTGATGATCGGCTGGCACTACCTGGTCTGAGCGTCGGAGCAGCCTGGAACACGCCTGGCGCTGGCCGGGCCGTCTTGTCTTGCATCCGACGCTTCTCGATGGGCATTCTCCGCCTACCGTCGAAAGGGGTGGGGCATGATTCCGGTGCGCGGGTTTGACGGGGCGCGGGTCGCCGTTCTGGGGCTGGGGCGATCAGGGCTGTCGGCGGCGCGGGCGCTGCGGGCGGGCGGGGCCGAGGTGCTGGTCTGGGACGACAACGAGGCCGCCCGCGCCGCCGCCATGGCCGAGGGGTTCGCCCCCGTCGACCTGACGCGTCCGGGCGCACTGGGGGGTGCCGCCGCGCTGATCCTTAGCCCGGGTATCCCCCACCTCTACCCCCTGCCCAATCCCGTTATCGCCGCCGCCTGGATGGCCGGGGTGCCGGTCGACAACGATATCGGCCTCTTTTTCCGCTCGCTCGCGACCGAGGAGTGGGAGGGATTCGACAGCCCGCCGCGCGTGATCGCAGTGACCGGCTCGAACGGCAAGTCCACCACCTCGGCGCTGATCCATCATGTGCTGAGCGCGGCGGGTCGCGACAGCCAGCTTGCGGGCAATATCGGACGCGGCGTGCTGGACATGGACCCGCCGGGCGAGGGCGGCGTCGTGGTTCTGGAACTGTCCTCCTACCAGACGGAACTTGCCCGTGCGCTGACGCCCGACATCGCGGTGTTCACCAACCTTTCGCCCGACCATCTGGACCGCCATGGCGGGCCGGGGGGGTATTTTGCCGCCAAGCGGCGCCTGTTCGCCGAGGGCGGGCCGGACCGGGCGATCATCGGCGTGGACGAGGACGAGGGGCGGTTTCTGGCCAACCAGATGGCCGAGGGGCCAGCCGACGACCGGGTGATCCGCATCTCGGCGGCGGACAAGCTGACCGGACCGGGCTGGGCGGTCTTTGCGCGCAAGGGGTTTCTGGCGGAATGGCGCAAGGGCCGACAGGTGGCCAGCATCGACCTGCGCGCGATCCCCGGCCTGCCCGGCGTGCATAACCACCAGAACGCCTGCGCCGCCTATGCCGCCGCCCGCTGCCTTGGCATCGCGCCGAGGGAAATCGAGCGCGCGTTCCACGATTTCGCCGGTCTGCCGCATCGCAGCCAGCTTGTGGCCGAGGCGGGGGGGGTGCGTTTCGTCAACGATTCCAAGGCCACCAACGCCGCCTCGGCCGCGCGTGCGCTGGCCGCCTTTGCGCGCATCCGCTGGATCTGTGGTGGACTCGAGAAAGAGGGCGGGCTGGCCGAGCTTGCGCCGCATCTGGGCAATGTCGTCAAGGCCTATGTGATCGGGCGCGAGGCGGCGGCCTTTGCGCTTCATCTGCGCGACATCCCGCACGAGGTCTGCACGACGATGGCAACCGCTGTCGCCCGCGCCGCCGCCGAGGCCGAACCGGGCGATGTCGTCCTGCTTGCGCCCGCTGCGGCCAGTTTCGACCAGTATGACAATTTCGAACGCCGCGGCGAGGATTTCGTCGCCGAACTGGACCGCTGGCTCGAATCGCGGGGCCGCGCGGGATCGTGAGATGCGCACGCGGCCTCCTGCGCCTATGATCCCGGAAAAGGAGACCCGCAATGAACCGACGCAGCATCCTTCTGGGCGGCGCAGCATTTGCGCTGACATCCCGCGCCGCTCGCGCCAGCGCGTTCGAGATCACCCGCAGCGAGGCCGAATGGCGCGCGATGCTCGATGATCTGGAATACCGCGTGATGCGGCAGGAGGGCACCGAACGTGCCTTCACCAGTCCGCTCAACGACGAGAAACGCCCCGGTCTCTATCACTGCCGGGGATGCGAATTGCCGCTTTATGATGCCGCGACCAAGTTCGACAGCGGCACCGGCTGGCCCAGCTTCTGGCAGGCGTTGCCCGACGCGGTCGGAACCAAGCCTGATCGCAAGTTCCTCATGCTGCGCACCGAGGTTCATTGCCGCCGCTGCGGCAGCCATCTGGGCCATATCTTCGACGATGGCCCGCCCCCCACCGGCAAGCGCCACTGCATCAACGGCGTAAGCCTGCTGTTCTGCCCCGCAGAGGGCGCCTGAGCCCGCGCGGTCGGCTATGCGACGCGGAACAGCGGCAACCCTTCGAGCACGGCATGGGCGGTGCGCACCGCGCGGTTGAGATAGGCGCGGATGCGCGGATCGCCGGGCGCAAGGCGGGGCATCGTCCAGCCGACCGAGGCCAGCGTGCGCAGCATCACGAAGACCGGCAGCATCGCAAGATCATCATCGGTCAGCGGACGATGCGTGGCATAGCCCTCGATCAGCCCGGTCGCGATCTGGTCCAGCGCCGGTTCCTTGAGGTTCTGCGCCAGCGCCGTGCCCAGATCGTAAAGCCGGAAGCCGAAACCGCTGTCGTCGAAGTCGATCAGCCTTGCATGATGGCCGTCATGCAGGATGTTCTCGCGCAACAGATCGGCATGGATCAGCCCCTGGTCGGCGCCCTGTGCGGCATGGTCCGACAACCGCTCGCGGGCATAGCGGCGGGCCTCTTGCAGCAGAAGCGCCTCGGCCTCGCTGGCGGCGGGATGGTCCCAGAACCGGCCCCAGAAGGGCGCGGACCCCAGCAGGCCGTCGATGTCCCAATGCGGTCGGCTGAACCACGGCGGCAGCGTGATCCGGTCGGTGGCGACATGCAGCTGCGCGATGGCCCGGCCGACGCTGGCATAGCGGCGCATCTGCTCGTCGGGCGTTCCGTCAAGCGGCTCGCCGCCGGTGCCGATGGGCCGTCCCTCGACCCAGTTCAGCACCGAGGCGATGCGCCCGTCGGCAAGCCGCGCCATCAGCGCGCCATCCACCGTGCGCTGGGGCCGCGGCACGCCCAGCCCGGCCTCGGCCAGCGCGTCCATCCACCACAGTTCCGACCGGATCGCCTCTTCGCTCTGATAGCCCTTGCGGTGCAGCCGCAGGACGCCCCGGGCCGCGTCGGGCAGGGTCACTGCGAACACCGCGTTCTCGCGGTGCGACAGCAGGCGCGGATTCGCACCGCTGGTCCAGTTCAGCGCGGCCTCCTCGGCCAGCGTCAGGGCTTCGGCCTCGGTCATGCGGGCACCTCCGTCGTGGCCAGCACCTCGTCGAGCGTGTCGACAAGGAGATCGGCGTTTTCGCGCGAGAACGGCATGGGCGGGCGGATCTTGAGCGTGTTCATGTGCCGCCCGATCCGCCCGGTCAGGATGCCACGGGCCTTCAGCCCCTCGACCAGCCGCTCGGCAAAGGCGGTGGCGGGGGAGCCGTCCGGCTGGACGAACTCGGCGCCGAGGAACAGACCCGCGCCGCGGACCTCGGCCAGCAGCTTGTGGCTCAGCCTGCGCATCCGGTCCAGCGCATGGGCGCCCACGTCGCGGGCATTGGCGACCAGCCCCTCGGACTCGAGCACGTCGAGCGTGGCCAGCGCCGCCGCGGCCGAGACCGGATTGCCGCCGAACGTGTTGAAATAGCCGAACGCGGCGCGGAAATCGGCCATGATGTCGGGCCGCGTCACCACCGCGCCGACCGGATGGCCGTTGGCCATCGGCTTGCCCAGCGTCACCACATCGGGCGCAAACCCCAGCCGCTCATGGCCCCAGAACGCATCGCCCAGCCGCCCGAAACCCGGCTGCACCTCGTCGGCCAGGATCAGCCCGCCCGCGCGCCGGATCACCGCGACCGTGGGATCGAGAAATCCGCGTGGCAGCGTCGGGAACCCCTCGTTCGCGAAGAAGGGACACAGCATGAACCCGGCAAAGCCGTGGCCCGCTTCGTCCAGATCGGCGATGGCGCGGGCGACGTTGGCGGCAAAGGCCGCAGCCTGCGCCTCGGCGCTGTCGCCCGGCGGCGTCAGGCTTTCAGGGGCGGGGACGAGGCGGACATGGGCCGGATAACCGCCGATCGGCGGGCGCCGTGTCGAGAGCTGGCTGACCGCGGCGGTGTTGCCGTGATAGGTGTTGTCGGTGGCGATCAGCCCGCGCGCGCCGGTGGCCGCCTGCGCCATGCGCAGCGCCACGTCATTCGCCTCGGACCCGGTGCAGACCATGATCGCCTGGCGCAGCCCATGGCCCAGCGTCGCCGTCAGCCGCTCGATATAGTCAAGGATGGCCGTGTGCAGATAGCGCGTATGGGTGTTCAGCGTCGCGGCCTGCCTGGCAATCGCCTCGACCACGCGGGGGTGGCAATGGCCGACATGGGGGACGTTGTTATAGGCGTCCAGATAGCGCCGCCCCTCGGCATCCCACAGCCAGACGCCCTCGCCACGCACCAGATGCACCGGCTCGGCGTGGAAGGTGGGCACGTTCGGCCCCATCAGCCGGGCGCGGCGCTCGATCAGGGTTTCGCTCATGGCCTCCTCGCCCGGCTCGTGCCCCAATCTGGAACCGACCCCGGCCCGAACGCAAGAGAGACTTCAGCCGAAACCCGGGGCAAGCCGGATTTCCCCTGTCGCGATCCCGCGCCAGTTCCGGATCGGTCCGCCCAGCCGTCCGCGCGTGGCCGGGTGTTCGGGGTCGAGCACGCCCAGCCGAATCAACAGCCCCGCGATCGCTGCCTCGGCCGCGCGGGTGGCGCCGTCCTCGATCTTGACCGCGATGCCAAGGCCCCGCTCGGGCAGGATCGCGACAAAGACCCCCTCGGCCCCGGTCTTGACCGCGACGCGGCCATCCATGGCGCGCATCAACTCGGTGCAGGCCCGCCCCTCGCCGGCCACCAGATCGGGATGGGCCAGCATCGCCCCCGTCAGCCGCGCGGCGGCGCGGGCGCGGAGGGTGGCGGCATCAGGCCGGGCGGTCGCAAAGAATGCCATGGCGCGGCCAAGGCCATGCATGGTCGTCGCGAAATTCGGCGCGGAACAGCCGTCGATCCCGAAGCATGGGCTCGCCTGCCCCGTCACGTCCTCGAACGCGGCGCGGATGGCGCGTTGCACCGGATGGCCGGTATCATTGTAATCGCCCCCCGCCCCGAGGTGGCGCGCCAGCGTCAGGAACCCCGCATGCTTGCCCGAGCAGGCGTTGTGCAACTGGCTTGGCGCCTCGCCCGCGATCAGCATCCGCTTGCGTTCCGCGCTGTCGCGGCTGGGCTGCGCGCCGCAACGCAGGTCGGCCTCGGACAGGCCCAGCCGGTCAAGCCAGGCCGCGATGCGGGCCACATGGACCGGCGCCCCCTCATGCGAGGCGCAGGCCAGCGCCAGGTCCGCATCGTCCAGCCCCGCCGCCTCGGCCGCGCCGCTTTCGACCAGCGGCAGCGCCTGGATCATTTTCACCGAGGAGCGCGGATAGATCACCGCGCCCGGATCGCCCCAGGCCTCAAGAACCGCGCCTGCGCCGTGGCAGATCACCGCATGCCCGCGATGCCGCGACTCGACCATGCCGCCGCGCCACAGATCGACCATCTCCACCGCTTCGGCCATGATCCGCCTCCCCTTCAAGCCCACGCGATTTTGTGCGATGAGGGATTTCACATCGCTGCGCGCCTACGGTAGGTTGCGCCCATCGAGTTGCAAACCGTCCCGCCAACGGAGAAACGGCTGACCGAGGGGCCGGTCCGGGGGACAGAGAGGCAAACACGGCTGGAGGCCTGTATCGACGATGAACTCCCTCATGCGAACGGCCCTTGCGGGCGGATTGACGGCGCTATGGGCATTGGCTGCCCAGGCACAGCAGGAATCGACCAACAATGTCGCGGTCAAGACCGACTGGAACGTCTTCGTCGAGACGAACCCGCGCGAATGCTGGGGCGTCTCGCCGCCCAAGGAGACGGTGAACACCCGTGACGGGCGGGTGGTCGCGGTGAACCGTGGCGATATCCGTCTGTTCGTGACTTTCCGGCCCGGCGACGGTACTGCGGGAGAGGTGTCGTTCACCGGCGGCTATCCTTTTGCAGAAGGCTCGACCGTCTCGGTCCGGATTGGCGACGAGACCTATGAACTGTTCACCGAGAACCAGTGGGCGTGGCCTGCTTCCAAGGAGGAAGATGCCCGGCTGCTCGCCGCGATGAAGCGTGGCGCCGAGGCGGTGGTGACGGCGCGGTCGTCCCGCGGGACGACGACCAAGGATACTTTCTCGCTGATGGGCTTTACCGCCGCGATGGAGGAGGCCGAGCGCCGCTGCGCCGGCAACTGACCCCGGCCCGGGGCCGGTAACGGATGTCCCGCACGCGGCCCTGCCGCCTGCGGGATGTTTCCTTTTTCGGGCCGATCCCATACAAGGAGCACCCCGTCCGATGGAGACGCGCAAGATGACCGCGAGCCCGCCGATCACGCCCGAGGTGCTGCCGATTCCGCGCAAGCCGCCCGAGGCCGCGCGCCTGAACCTGGTGGGCCTGACCCGGCCCCAGCTGCGGGCCGCCCTTGTCGCGGCGGGCACGCCCGAGGCGCAGGCGAAGATGCGCGAGAACCAGCTTTGGCAATGGATCTACCACAAGGGGGTGCGCAGCTTCGACGCGATGACCAACCTTGCCAAGGACTACCGCGCGCTGCTGGCCGGACATTTCGCGATCGAGCTGCCCGAACTGGTCACACGCACCGTTTCGGCCGACGGCACGCGGAAATACCTCGTCCGGATCGCGGGCGGCCACGAGGTCGAGGTGGTCTATATCCCGGAAGACTCGCGCGGCACGCTCTGCATTTCGTCCCAGGTGGGCTGCACGCTGACCTGCACCTTCTGCCATACCGGCACCCAGCGGCTGGTGCGCAACCTGACCGCGGCCGAGATCGTCGGCCAGATCATGCTGGCCCGCGACGACCTGGGCGAATGGCCCGAACCCGGCCGCGCGCCCAGGGACGAGACGCGGCTGATCTCGAACCTCGTGCTGATGGGGATGGGCGAGCCGCTTTACAATTTCGAAGCGGTTCGGGACGCGATGAAGATCGCGATGGATAACGAGGGCATATCGCTGAGCCGCCGCCGCATCACGCTGTCGACCAGCGGCATCGTGCCCGAGATCGCGCGTGCGGGCACCGAGATCGGCTGCCTGCTGGCGGTGTCGCTGCACGCTACCACCGACGAATTGCGCAACCAGCTGGTGCCGATCAACCGAAAATACCCGCTGGCGCAGCTGCTTGACGCGCTCCGGGCCTATCCGAAACTGTCGAACTCCGAACGGATCACCTTTGAATACGTGATGCTGAAGGGCGTGAACGACAGCGATGCGGATGCGCGTCGGCTGGTCAGGCTGATCGCGGGGATTCCCGCCAAGATCAACCTGATCCCGTTCAACGAATGGCCCGGCGCACCCTATCAGCGGTCCGACTGGGATCGGATCGAGGCCTTTGCCGACATCGTGCACAAGGCTGGCTATGCAAGCCCCATCCGAACGCCGCGGGGCGAGGATATCATGGCCGCCTGCGGGCAGTTGAAGTCGGCGACCGAGCGCGCGCGGAAGAGCCGCTTCGAGATCGCCGCCGAGGCCGGCTTGCCCCAGCCCGAACGCGTCGTGCGCCGCCCGGACGCGCCCGACCTGCACTGACGTTGTTCCGACACACCGGAGCACTCCCGCCCCCGGGCCGCCCGGGGCTTGCGCCCCGCTTGCCCGGCGTTGGGCGTGGCGCGGCCTTGCGGCCGCGCGGGGGTATTTGGGCCAAGAAGAAGGGTGTGGTCAGGCCTTCGGGGTCCAGCGCTCGATGACGGCGAGCGCCTCCTCGGCGGTTTCGACGAAGGTGAACAGGTCGAGATCGGCGCGCGAGATCGTGCCCGCCTCGACCAAGGCCTCCCAGTTGATGACCTTTTCCCAGAACGCCCGGCCGAACAGCAGGAAGGGCACGGGGTCCATGCGTTCCGTCTGGATCAGCGTCAGCGCCTCGAACATCTCGTCAAGCGTGCCGAAGCCGCCCGGGAAGATCGCGATGGCGGCGGCGCGCAGCAGGAAATGCATCTTGCGGATGCCGAAATAGTGGAAATTGAAGCACAGATCGGGTGTTACGTATGCGTTCGGCGCCTGTTCATGGGGCAGAACGATGTTCAGCCCGATCGACACGCCCCCCGCTTCGGCCGCGCCGCGGTTGCCGGCCTCCATGATGCCGGGGCCGCCGCCTGTCACGATGACGTGATGCTTGCCGTTCTGCTGGCTCTTCTCGGTGATCAGCCGGGCGAATTTCCGCGCCTCGTCATAATAGCGCGTGTAGTCGGCCAGCGTTTCGGTTGCGGCCTCGCCCCGGCGCGCGGGCTCGGGGATGCGGGCCGAGCCGAACAGTACGATCGTGCTGTCGATGCCGAATTCCTTCATAACCAGTTCGGGCTTCATCAGTTCCAGTTGCAGCCGCACCGGGCGCAGTTCGTCGCGCCACAGGAATTCGGGATCGGCAAAGGCAAGCCGATAGGCCGGGGCGCGGGTCTGCGGGGTATCGGGAACCTCGCGGATGACTTCGACATCCTCCTGGGCGTCACGGAACGGGCGTCGGCTGTCGTCATGCATGGGCTTCTCATCGGGCTTGGATTGCGCCGGGCAAGTCTAGCCTCTATAGCCTTATGTCCAGTTAAACCAGCCATCTTTCCGGGGGAATTCCATGTCCGACGTCCAGCTCGAAGCCGCCATCGAAGCCGCATGGGAAGCGCGCGACACGATTACCCCCACCACCAGGGGCGAGGTTCGCGACGCCGTCGAGGCGACGCTGCATGCGCTGGACCAAGGCACGCTGCGGGTGGCCGTGCGCCAGACGGACGGGCGCTGGCATGTCAACCAATGGGCCAAGAAGGCGGTGCTGCTGGGCTTCCGGTTGCAGGACATGGGCGTGCAGACCGGCGGGCCGCAGGGCGGTACCTGGTGGGACAAGGTCGACAGCAAGTTCGCCCATTGGGGCGAGGCGCAGTGGAAGGCCGCGGGCTTTCGCGCGGTACCGAACTGCGTAGTGCGCCGCTCGGCCCATATCGGCAAGGGCGTGGTGCTGATGCCCTGTTTCGTCAATCTCGGGGCCTATGTGGACGAGGGTACGATGGTCGACACCTGGGCGACGGTCGGATCCTGCGCGCAGATCGGCAAGAACGTGCACCTGTCGGGCGGCGTGGGCATCGGCGGCGTGCTGGAGCCGATGCAGGCCGGCCCCACCATCATCGAGGACAACTGCTTCATCGGCGCCCGCTCCGAGGTGGTCGAGGGCTGCATCGTGCGCGAGGGCTCGGTGCTCGGCATGGGGGTCTTCATCGGCAAGTCGACCAGGATCGTCGACCGCGAAACCGGCGAGGTGATGTATGGCGAGGTGCCGCCCTGGTCGGTGGTCGTGGCGGGCAGCATGCCGTCGAAGGGCGGCGTGAACCTCTACTGCGCGGTGATCGTGAAACGGGTGGATGCCCATACCCGGTCCAAGACCGGCATCAACGAGCTTCTGCGTGACTGACAAAGCGGACAGCGCGCTGAACGTCGCCACGAGACATTTCGACTACTTCTGGGGGGGAGTGTCAGCGGCTCGGTCGCGTCTACTGGACGCTTCATGAACTCTACTTTGGCGAACCGGAGACTTCGGTCCCCCCTATTAGAGCGGCTCAGGCTTTCTCTGAATCGAAAGAGGATTCCCATACGGTGCGTTGTGTGATTCAGAATTCATACTGGTGAAGGAGGCCAGCATGGATGACGAAACCGTATTCAGACGACCTTCGGGAGCGTGTTGTCGCAGCGATGCAATCCGGATCGAGCTGCCGTAGCGTTGCCGCGCAGTTCGGGGTTGCGCCGTCGAGCGTGGTGAAATGGGCGCAACGCGCA
>OMKS01000893.1_pt1 | contig 27722 bp, 36 predicted proteins | sample 1674721 | NCBI WGS metagenome assembly OMKS01 (sample SAMN06264996, study PRJEB25208) | sediment metagenome | isolation source: hot spring sediment | place: USA: California | collected 2014-09-02 | reverse complement strand
CTCTTAACCATTCTATTGAAGAACTATCATTAATCATTATTTCTAATCTCATTGGGCCGCCCGTTTCTGGATCTCCTTCATGATAATAGTATATTGAATCTTTTTCTGCAATTATAGCAGACAGAGGCAGATTGCGATACTTAAACAGCACCTCATACATGTTGGGAATACCTTCTGGATTTGGTGGTCTTATTTCTTCTCTAAAAAAAGCTGGGTAAGAACCTGTTGTATCCTCAAAAGGTTCATAATCTATCAATTCTCCCGCTGAATCTTGATATGCAAAAGGAATATCTTCATACGTAGTATCAGTATAACTTGTATTATCATGCCAATATCGCATCCAAACGCCTGTCAAATAACACACAAAAGTATCTGCAGTCGTGCTTGTCATCTCCGGGGATAAAATCTTTCCAAATTGCCCCTTTTCCGCTATATCACATCCCGCATTCCCCAAACCTGCCACACCGCCTTTGCCGTAATCACCCCCTTTCCCTTCGGCCAATGTGACAGGTGCAACGATGAACATCGCAAATAAAAGTGCGATACACGCCACGGCAGTTCTTGCGCTTCTTGCGAAGAAAGCGGCGAGACTGCCTATAAGCTGTGGCGTTTGCTCATCTTGTGGAGGTCCAGAAGTATGGAGGAGTAATGGTTTTCGGTTTTTTTCGAAAATTCTTGGCGGCAGGAGGAGTTCCGGCGTGAGGAAGACCTCCAATCGTCCTCGAAGCGGCGGCACCCGCGAGCCCATGATGGGGACGGGGTTTTCGCGCTTGATAAATATCAATTCTTCGAGCGCAAATCCTTTTTCCGCCCGGACTGGCCGGACGAAGCGATATGCGCCTTTTTCGAACGCGGAGACATCCACGCGGAGGGATGTTGCCCTTTCGGGCGATTTCCACGAGCGGACGAGCCTTCCGGCGATATCGACGACGGCGATTAAACTTCCGGCGGGGGTTTTATGGAGGGGGATGTTGAGGAATTCGGGGTTTTTGATGAGCTGTTCGCTCGTTCTTTTGCGCCACCATATAGTCGGCCGGTTTTTCCCAACCAGCTTGTGGTTTCGGTGGACAGTCCCTAAATTTCCTCCTCCGCCTGGAATGGCTGTCTCCTTTCGCTATATTCGCGGGCAGACAAACCGCCATTATATACTAATGTAAATATAGAAATCGCGGAGGGGTTTGTCAAGGGGGGATTTTGGGGAATATGGGATTTGAGAGTGGAGAGTGAGGTTTGGATTATAGCCACGGCCGTAGGGGTTTGACGGTGGCAAACCCGTTGACGGAACCATCGCCGATTTGAACGCGGGCATATCGCCGCCATGCCCTTACGGTTGGGTTGCAATTGCCATCCGTAGGGGTCGTTCGCGAACGACCCGTTTCATCGACATAGGTAATCATTTGTTATCGGCGCGCTTGTCGCCGCTATGCCCTTACGGTTCATTTCGCAATTGCATTGTAGGGGACGCATGTATGCGTCCCGTCTCGTTTGCGGGCGGGATACATCCCGCCCCTACGAATCTTCGCATCGAGATAAATGATGAGGGCGAATTTCTCCTCGTAACATAGCTGGAGCTATTCGACGAGATATTTTTTTCTTCAGTTTCCCCCTTGACATTCTTAACAACGCGAATATATTCACTCGAATTTTGGCACTCGACTTGTTAGAGTGCTAATCAGAAAACTTGGACTTTCAAAATCATTAACCACAGGAGGTAAAAATGAACGTCAAACCCCTTTCTGATCGCGTTCTCGTGAAGCCGATCGAACAGGACAAGACAGCCAAGGGCGGCATCATCATTCCCGATACCGCCAAAGAACGCCCCCAAGAGGGCGAAGTCATCGCTGTAGGCCCCGGCAGAACCGCCGATAGCGGCGAGCTTATCGCGCCGGCAGTCAAGAAGGGCCAAAAGGTGCTATACGGCAAATACGCCGGCACGGAAATCACAATCGAAGGCGATGAATTCCTGATTATGCAGGAATCAAACATTCTCGCAATCATAGAGTAGGGAGGCAAAAATGGCAAAAGAAATTGAATATTCCGAACACGCGCGAGATTTACTCAAAGTCGGCGTCAGCAAACTCGCCCGCGCGGTCAAAGTGACGCTCGGCCCCAAGGGCAGAAACGTCGTTATCGACAAGAAATGGGGCGGCCCGACAATCACCAAAGACGGCGTCACAGTCGCCAAGGAAATCGAGCTTGAAGACCCGTTCGAGAACATGGGCGCACAGCTCGTCAAAGAGGTCGCGTCCAAGACCAGCGATATCGCCGGCGATGGCACCACCACCGCTACCGTTCTCGCCGAGGCGATATACCTCGAAGGTGTCAAGAACGTAACATCCGGCGTCAACCCGATGGCACTCCGCAAAGGCCTCGAGACTGCGGTAATGCACCTCGTCGAGAGATTGATGAGCATCTCCGTGCCAGTCAAAGGCTCGAACGAAATCGCCCAAGTCGGCGCAATCTCGGCCAACAACGACCGCTTCATCGGCGAGCTTATCGCCGAGGCGATGGACAAAGTCGGCAAAGACGGCGTTATCACCGTCGAGGAGGCCAAAGGCACGGAGACCACGCTCGACACCGTCGAGGGCATGCAGTTTGACCGCGGATACCTCTCGCCATACTTCGTCACAGACCCCGAGGCGATGGAAGTCGCGTTCGAGGATGCGCTTATCCTCATCCACGACAAAAAAATCTCGAACATGAAAGACTTGCTTCCCCTGCTCGAGAAAGTCGCGCAGAAAGGGTCTCCGCTCGTCATCATCTCCGAGGATCTCGAGGGCGAAGCGCTCGCGATGCTCGTAGTGAATAAGCTCCGCGGAGTCGTCCGTTGCGCCGCCGTTAAAGCCCCCGGTTACGGCGACCGTCGTAAGGCCATGCTTGAGGATATCGCTGTTCTCACCGGCGGCAAGGTCATCTCCGAGGAACTCGGCTTCAAGCTCGAGAACACTCGTGTCGAAGACCTCGGCAAGGCGAAGAGAGTCGTCATCGACAAAGACAACACGACTATCGTCGAGGGCGGCGGCGAGACCAAGGACATTCAGGGCAGAATCAAGGAGATTCGCGCGGCAATCGAGAAATCCACATCGGATTACGACCGCGAGAAGCTTCAGGAGAGGCTCGCTAAACTCGCCGGCGGCGTTGCCGTTATCAAGGTAGGCGCGGCCACCGAGACCGAGATGAAAGAGAAGAAAGCCCGCGTCGAGGACGCACTCCACGCGACGCGCGCGGCTGTCGAAGAGGGCATCGTCCCCGGCGGCGGCGTCACGCTCATTCGCTGTCTCCCCGCGCTGGACGAACTCGTCTTCGAGGGCGACGCAAATGTCGCGATACGCATTCTCCGCAAAGCGCTCGAGGAGCCTGCACGTCTCATCGCCGAGAACGCAGGCCACGACGGCGGCGTCATCATCAACAGGATTAAAGAGGGCGAAGGCGCGTTCGGTTTCAACGCCGAGAAAGAAGAGTTCGAAGATCTCTTCGTAGCGGGCGTTATCGACCCGACCAAGGTCGTCCGCATTGCGCTGATGAACGCGGTTTCAATCTCATCGCTACTTCTGACCACCGAGTGTGTGGTGTCGGAGATTCCCGAAAAGGAAGCCCCCGCACCCCAGATGCCCGGCGGCGGAATGGGCATGTATTAATTCTCACGCAAGAAAAGGGGGGGCGAAAGCCCCCCCCTTGCAATCTTATGTTTGATATTGTTTTTTATGTCGAGTTAGAGAATGTTGGAAGTTTAATTAACAATTTCTGAATCCCATGCACCTAACCCCCAGGCAATCCCAAATCCTAAAAACCCTCGTCGTGGCGTTTGTCGAGACGGCACGCCCCGTCGGGAGTAAGGCCATCGCCGAGAGGCTCAATTTCGCCCTCTCGCCAGCATCGATTCGCAACACAATGGCCGACCTCGAAGAGATAGGCGCTATCGAAAAACCCCACACCAGTGCCGGAAGAATCCCCACCAAAGAGGGATACCGCTACTATGTCGAACATCTGATGTCGCCCGAAACCCTCGGCGAAGACGAAATCGCGCAAATCGACCACTCGCTCTCCATGCGCGCCGACACGCACGAGCTTCTCGAGGGCGTCGCACGCACGCTGGCCAAGCTTTCGAGGCAACTCGGCATCATCGTCGCGCCGCACGGCGAGGATATCAAGCTGTTCCGCACCGAGTTCATCCCGATTTCCGCCAATGAGGTCTCCGTTGTCGTTTTGACAACCAACGGCATGGCAAAAAGCGTCCCCCTCCGCTTCAACCATAACATCGACTTTCGGCGTTTGCACATCATTTTTGAAATTATCAACGAACGCCTCTCCGGCCGTCCGCTCAGCGAAATCCGCGCGACTATCGAGCGAAGGTTCGAGGACATTATCAGCATGAAGGAGTCCTTCCTCCTTCGCCTGATAAACTCCGCCGACACGATTTTCCACTTCGAGAGCGAGGATTCGCTCCACTATTACGGCACAAGCCAGCTTCTCGATCAACCCGAATTCCGCAGTGCGTCGAATATCAGCGAGTTGATGTCGCTTCTGGAGAACCGCTCCACCTTCACGCGCCTTTTGGAGGTCTCACAGGGCGGAACACTGAACATCCGCATAGGCGCTTCCGTCGAAGACATCTCGATTATCACCTGCGAATATGAAACCGCCGGAAACTGCGGCATAGTGGGCATCGTAGGGCCATTGCGCATGGATTACGCCCGCTCGGCGAGCATTTTGATACACGCCCGCAACGCCCTCTCCCGCGCCTTGGGCTTATAGGGCGGGTTTCCCGTCCCGCCGACGCTCCGGCCTCATCGCTCTTTCCATAGATTTGATTCATGGGGTGTGTTGCACTAAATGGGTCTCGAAAGGGGTCTAATGATTTGTGGACAAGAGGGTTATGGAGGATTATCTTCGTGTCATGAGAAGAACGAAAAAAAACGATGCCCCTTTTGCGGCAGTCTTCAAACCAAGCGCAAAGGTTTTGTCAAGTCTTTGATGAAGACGAAAAGAGGGATCGTTCCCAAAATAACTCAACGCTATTTTTGCCATGAGTGCCGCAAAAACTTTAGCACAAACGCGCCCGAAACGCGAAAACGAGTCAGCGACAATTTGAAAGCAGATGCAGTTAGAGATTACATCTGCACGAAAAGTTCGCTTTCGGAAGTTGGGAAAAGGTTTGGTGTCCATGCCTCCACCGTTCATCGATGGGTCATGGAACAAGCCGCGAAGCCGAGATCATCTGGAAGCTCGAAAATAATTGAATCATGGAACCGCACTTTGAACCGCAAATTGAAAAACATGGATGGTTTCAAGACTGATGAGTCGTGCAAAGCGTTCCTTCAACTCTGGCTCGATGCTCAAATTATGAAAGAAAGTAAGTGAAAATAATGTCAACTAAACTCACTCACATAGACTCAATTATTGCAACGCTACCTAGTATTTAAATCCAGCCGATGTCGCGATACCACCGGACAGTTTCGGCGATTCCCCTATGTAAATCAAACTCCGGTTCAAAGCCCATTCTCTCGCAGATCGCCGAGCCATCGCACACCCAATTTCCGGAAATCTCTCGCGCTTTTTCCATTGTCAACAGCGGGATGTCGCCCGTGGCCATGGACAATCCGCGCGCAATCATCGCCGCGGGATAGAATGCCGCTTTCGGGAGTTGTATCGTGAGTGTCCGCCTGTCCATTTCCTCGGCTATTATGTCGGCCAGCTCGCGCCATGTATGCACCTCGCCGTCGTTCACAAAAAATAGCGAGAAGCACTCGGAGTATTCAATCGCAGTGACTATCGCTCGCGCCAAATCTTTGACATAGACAATGGAAAACTGCCTGCCCGAATCGCCGGGGAAAACTTTGAAACCTTTCGAGACCATCTTGAAATAGGTGAGCACCGAGACATCGCGGGGGCCATAGACCACCGGCGGTCGGATGATGGCAACCGGAAAAAGCTCGGAGAAGTCTTTGAGGGCGCGTTCGGCCTCGAGCTTGCTGTGGCCATAGCTCGTAATCGGGGCGGGTTCGGTGCTTTCGCAAACTCCGTCACAATCTCTGCCGGGGCGGCCTGCGGCCTGACTCGAGACGAATACGAACTTGCGAAGATTCTTCGCATATTTAGCGCAAAGTTCGGCCAAATCTACTGTTGCGGTGAGATTGACACGATAGAAATCTTCTTTGCGTTTGGCGCGGATGACGCCTGCGTTGTGAATCACGGCATCGATGTTCGGGAGGATTTTTTCGAGAGGGGAGAGGCGCTCCATCGGCGCGATTATCGTCTCGACCTCGTTGGGAAGCCATTTGAGGCTCGATGTCTCGCGGATGGCGACCAGCGGCTCGTGTCCATTCGAAATAAGCCTGTCAACAATGTGCGAGCCGATGAAACCCGTGCCGCCTGTGACCAATACTCTCATGCTATCCCCTAAGTTTGTATTCGTAAATTCGATATGTCTTGTATCGTTTTGCGCCGAGCTTGGCCGCTGTGTTGTTCATCGCATGGTTGTCTTCATCGACCCACGAAAGCTCCGCACTGGTGAATCCCTTTGTGACGCCGGTTTTGTATGTTTTATAATAAAAAGCGAGGGCAATTCCGCGATTGCGGAAGCCCTCTATGACGCCCATGGTTATGACTCGTGCGCGGGTGATATTCTTCTTCGCTTTGAGAATTTTGAAAAGGCCGATGGGGAAGAGCCTTCCGCGGGCGGGCTTGAGGGCGACATTGAAATCCGGAACGGTAATCGAGAGGCCTATCGGCTCGCCATCGACTTCCGCGAAGAAGACCAAATCCGGATCGACGATGAGTTTTAAGTCTTTGCCGAGCTGTTGGAATTCGGCTGGGGTCATGGGCGTGTAAATGCTGTTGACCTGTTCGAATTCATTGTATATGATTCGTGCACGAGCGACTTCGTTATCCCAATCTTTCATGTTGAGGTTGCGGATTGTGAATCTGCCGCGCGCCTCGACTCGCGGGATAATTTTTTCGAGGCGCTCGGGGATGTCGGGATCATCTAAGAGCCACGCGTATAGGTCTTTCCACTTTTTGTGGCCGTAGCGTTCGACGAGGTCGGCATAGTGTGGTGGATTGTATGCCATCATCAGAACCGGAGGCGAACCGAAGCCATCCACCAGAAGGCCGGCCACATCGTTCGCAGATGGGCTTAAAGGCCCGATGATGCGCGTTGCGCCTTGTTTCTCCGCCCACTCGACGGCCGAATCGAACAGCGCGTTGGACATCGCGCGGTCATTCTCGCACTCGAACCATCCCCAATAGGCGACCTTCTCGCCGTGGTATTCTTCGAAATTGCGGTCGAGAATGGCGGCAATTCGCCCTACCGCGTTTCTTCCCTTGCGAGCGACGAAAAGCTCAGCCTCGGCGTGCTCGAAAAACGGATTCTTCTTGCGGTCGAGCTTGTTGAAGTCGTCTTTGCGGAGCGGCGCGACCCAGTTCTCATCGTATTTGTAGATATGATATGGCGCGCGGACGAAATCGCCCAAATCATTTTCATTCATCACCGGACGAATAGTAATCATTTCAGCCTCGCAACGAGGAAATTTTTACTGTAATTTAATCCCTGATTAGGGAATAGTCAATAGTATCGAGAGAATTTTGAGAAATCTTTTCCCGCGAGCGAGCGAATCCGCACTGGCACGGGGGTTGCGGGAGCAACCCGCGCGCCAGTGCTATGCTATCATCAAAGTATCGTCCGCATCACTTCGCTTGCCGCCCTCTCGATGACTCCGCCCTTGCCCAACGATGCCCTTACGGCTGATAAGTCTCCGCGCATTCGGGAGTTTGCTATTTCGTCGGCGAGTAGGGGATAGACAGCGTTTGCGAGGTTCTCGGGAGTGGCATTGTTCTGGAGAAGTTCCGGCGCTATCTCGCGTCCCGCGACGAGGTTGGTCAGGCCGACGAATTTCGTGCGGATGACATTACGATAGACCATCCCCGAGATGCAGTTCGTTTTGTATGTGATGACGTGGGGCAGACTTGCGCAGGTGCATTGGAGCGTCGCGCTTCCCGAGCAACTGATTGCCGCGTCGGCGGAGAACATCGCAGTGGGGATGATGTCGTCGGCGATAATGATGTCCCTGCGAGCGGTGGCCGGAGCGTAAATTTCAATTGGAACGTTTGTCGAACGGGCGACGACTGATTTCAGGCCGGGGATTTTCTCGGCGAGAATTTCGTGCGCCTTAACCATTGGCGTTAGTAGTCGCGAGACTTCCTGCGTGCGGCTTCCGGGCAAAAGGAGCAGGAACTTGCCATCGATACCCAGCTTCATTCGGAACTCCAATGGCTCGACATCCGGCGCGACCGAATCAACGAACGGATGGCCGACGAAGCTCACCGGCACGGAGGCTTCGCGGTATATCGCCTCCTCGAAGGGCAGTATCACGAGCATCTTGGCGACGCTTCGCTTGATTTTCTTAATTCTCTCGAACTTCCACGCCCAAATCTGCGGCGAGACGAAATAAACCACGGGTATCCCATGGCGGGCGATGCGTTCGGCAAGGCGGATATTGAACCCCGGATAGTCCACGAGAATCGCGCCGCGTGGTTTTCTGCGAAGGGCTTCATTTTCGAGCAATTTTAGCCTGCCGAGCATGGCCGGAAGGTGTCGAATCACCTCGGCGAAACCCATAATCGCAAGCTCGCGAACATCGCATAGCGTCTCGACGCCGGCGGTGCGCATCTTCTGGCCGCCGAATCCCCAGAAGTCGATATCCGGCATCTTGGTGCGGATTTTCTCGACGAGCGGCCCCGCGAGATTGTCGCCGGAAGGTTCGCCTGCCACTATGAGGACATTCTCGTTCAACGGCCCTCTATTTGGGCGACGATTCTGTCGGCCAGGCGAAGTGCTTCGAGGCCGCGCTTGCCCGATACGAGCGGCTCCACTTCGGTGTTTATACAGTCGATGAAGTGTTCAAGCTCGATTTGAAGGGCGTTCCCCTGAGGGACTTCCTCGAACCATCGCGCGATTATCTCGCCGCCGGGAAGCTCGAACCTCTCGGCGGACTCCGGCGGGGTTAAGCCTTTGCCCTCCAGAGTCGCGACCTCGACTTTGCCGCCGAAATCCACGCCGATGTATGCCCCCTGCTGGAAAAAGCGCATCTTGCGCATATTCGATAGGGATACTCTGCTCGCAGTTATGTTCGCGACACATCCTCCGGTGAACTCGAGGCGGACATTGGCGATGTCCGGCGAATCCGTCAAGACCGAGCTTCCCGAAGCCGACAGCCCGACTACCTCCTCGTCGAGAACCGCCAGAAGTAGCTCCAAGTCGTGAATAAGAAGGTCGTGAACGACCGAGACATCCGCGCCTCTTCCGCGATAGATTGTCAGCCTGTGCCCCTCCACGAATGATGGTTTTTCAAGAAGCCTCTGCGCCGTCCCGAAGGCGGGATTGAAGTGCTCGACATGCCCCACCATGAGGACTTTTCCGGCAGTTTCCGCCCTCGAAACCATCAAGCCGCCGTCTTCGGAGGATTCGGCGATGGGCTTCTCCACGAGCACATGGCAATCTGCGTCGAACGCACGCAGGGCAATGTCCTTGTGTGTTGCCGTTGTCGAAGCAATAACCACGGCTTCGCAGGCATCGAGAAGCTCGTCCATATCCTTGATTACTCGACAACCGAACTCATCGCCGACGGCATTCGCCTTCTCAGAATCTATATCGTAAACCCCGACGAGATCAGCGATATCGAGAGTCGAGAGTATCTTGCTGTGAAATCTTCCGAGATGCCCCGTGCCGATTACTCCGATTTTCGTTTTCTTCATGATTACTCCATTTCGTTAATAATTGCCGCCTCCAGCACATCGAGGAGCATGTCCATCTCGACGGGGCTGATTTTGCCGTCCTGTAGAACAAGCCTCAGTCTTGCGGAGAAAAGACTCATGCCCTCGTTGCTTACCCTATGTTGAAGGGCGGCCATCTCGAGCCTGTCGAACACCGCGCGAAACCTGCCTGTATCGAGTGTCTCGCGCCCTTCGGGCAGATGTTTGGCAAGAGAACTCCGTATTCTCGAGACCAAAGGGAATAAAGATTCTGTGTCCTCTGGAATTTGCTCGGTTCGATACAGTGTGGGTTGGCTCGGGTCTTGTGGTTGTGGGGGCTTCGTGCCAGCTCCGGTTTGTCTGGTGTTTGCGGAATAGAAATAATGCGCCAGCACAATCATCAAAACAAAAAGGGACATTATCAAAATGAATAATGTCCCCATTCTTCCTCTGCCGAAAAGCGGCATGTATTATCGCTCCTGCCCCGATGGCGGCGGCGTTTTGTGCCGCGACTGCGAGCGGTCAACGACGGATGGCTTGGGCGGCTTGCTCGAGCGCCTCGTGCCCTCGGCCTTAGAGCCGGGGGTAAGATGTTCCTTCGTCTGCTCATCGCGGGCGTGAGTCTTATCTTCGTGGTCTCTTGGGACGTCTTTGGAGTCCGCGTCTTCTTCCTTGGCCTTTTCTTCTTCTTTGGATTTGGACTTGGCGGCCTCTTTACGCGCCTTTTTGGCGGCGGACTTCTTCATGCGCCTGTCTTCGCCCTCACCGACTATCTCGAGTATGGCCATTTCAGCGCCATCGCCGAGACGTGTGCCGAGTTTGATAATACGAAGATATCCGCCCTTGCGGTCTGATAGCTCCGGGGCGATGTCGTTGATGAGGTGGTGGGCAACCTGCCTGTCGTTCAGTATCTCGATAACAGCTCTTTTGTCGGCAAGTTCGCCGGCAATGGCTCTCGTGATGAGCTTCTCGGCGAAAGGCTTGGTCTCTTTGGCTTTGGCCAAAGTAGTCCTAATAGAGCCGTGGCGGAACAGATTTGTTGCCATATTGCGCATCATCGCGTGTCTGTGCGTCGAGTTTCGGTTGAGTTTTCTGCCTTTAACATTATGCCGCATGGCTATCCTTCTTTCTTATCCATAAATTTGCTGAGATCCATGCCGAACGAGAGGCCGAACTTGGCGAGGACTTCGTTAATCTCCGCGAGGGATTTCCTGCCAAAGTTGCGATATTGTAGCATCTCAGGCTCAGTCTTCTGGACGAGCTCCTCGAGATTCTTAATCTTCGCGGCTCTGAGGCAATTCGACGAGCGGACGGAAAGTTCCAGCTCCTCCACGGGCATCTTCAGAAGCTCGCGGATTTTAAGCATCTCCTCGTCCACCTGTTCATCCTCGATTCTATCGAGGTCTGTTTCGGGGGAGAGGAAGTGGTCGAAGTGGTCGATGAGAAGTTTCGCGCTCATCGCAAGTGCTTCTTCCGGCAGAATGCTCCCGTCGGTGGTGATGTCAAAGATGAGCCTATCGAAGTCTGTTTTCTGGCCTACGCGCGCCGGCTCGACGTGATACTCGACTTTGAGAACCGGCGTGAATATACTGTCGATTGGAATAGTCCCGACGGGGACATCATCTTTTTTGTTCTCCTCTGCGGTGCGATATCCTTTGCCGAAGCCCATATCGAGATGCGCGATGAACTTTGTCTTTTCTGTCAGCGTCGCAATATGATGATTTTTGTTAAGAATCTCGATTGCTGGGTCGCAGATAATGTCTTTGGCGGTAATTTCGCCCTCTTTATCTACATCGATTTTCAGCGGCTTGGGATAGTCGCTGTTCACTTTGAACCTCACGCCCTTGAGATTGATAATAATCTCGGTCAAGTCCTCCAGCACGCCGGGGATTGTAGAGAACTCGTGCTGAACGCCTTCGATTCTAACGGCGGTAATCGCCGCGCCTTGCATAGAATTGAGAACCACGCGACGAAGCGCGTTGCCAATCGTCACGCCGTAGCCCTGCTCCAGCGGCTCGAAGAAGAACCGTCCAAAGTTCTGTGTGGCCGTGGATGGTTCGAGGACAACTTCCTTCGGCATTTGCATGCTTTTCCACTTCATTTCGAGGTCCTCCTGTTAATTATCTCGAATAGTATTCGACGACGAGCTGTTCTTGCGCCTCGACGGGGATTTCCTCCCTCGTGGGGATGGAGAGCAACTTGCCTTGCAATTTCGGTTTTTCCAGCTGAAGCCACGGAACAACGTCTTCGCCGATATTTCTCAAAGAATCGTGAACGATTTCAAGATCTTTGCTATTGTCGCGAACGTTAATTACTTGCCCGGGAGATACTTGGAACGACGGTATGTTGACAATCTGTCCATCGACATTGAAGTGGCGGTGCAGGACGAGTTGTCTTGCGGCCTTCCTCGACGGCGCGAACCCGAGCCTGAACACGACGTTATCGAGACGAGTTTCGAGAAGTTGGAGGAGATTCGTTCCGGTCATTCCTTTCATGCGCGTGGCGCGCTGGAAATACCTGCGGAACTGTTTCTCGAGAATGCCGTATATTCTACGCATCTTCTGCTTCTCGCGAAGTCGAATGGCGTAGTCCGAGGGCTTTCTCATTCTCCGGCCTTGCTTATAGCTTCCGGGTGGGTTGGTTCCTCTGCGCGAAATGGCGCAGGCTTCAGTGGAGCAACGCTCGCCCTTGAGAAATAATTTTTGGCCTTCTCTTCGGCACAATCTGCATGACGGTCCTATATATCTTGCCATCTTTCGAGCCTCCTATACTCGACGGCGTTTTTTGCCGCGGCAACCCCCGAAAGGCACAGGGGAGATGTCTTTGACTCTTGTCACTTTCAATCCGGTAGCGCCGATAGCCCTAACTGCGGCCTCTTTGCCGCTTCCGGGGCCTTTTGTCCACGCCTCGACATTACGAAGTCCCATTTCCATTGCCTTCTCGGCGGCCTCTTTGGCGGCCAGCTGGGCGGCGTATGGTGTCGATTTTTTGCTTCCGGTGAATCCGATGCAACCGCCGGAACTCCATGTGATGGTGTTTCCGTTGGTGTCGGAGAAAGTAATAATAGTATTGTTAAAACTGGCAGTGACGTGAACTACACCGTTCTCGCCGACAACCTTCTTAACCTTGCGCGGCTGGCGCTTCTTCTTTTTCGCCACTATAGCCTCCTAATTATCGATGAGCACATAGCTTTGTCCACATTAGCCTTTCTTGCCTGTTGCTTTCTTGCCCAAACCGACAGTTCTCTTCGGGCCTTTGCGAGTGCGTGCATTCGTTCGAGTCCTCTGTCCATTGACGGGCAATCCGACTTTGTGGCGGAATCCTCTATACGAGCCAATCTCGATGAGCCTTTTTATATCGCCCGCACGCTTGGCACGAAGTTCGCCCTCGATTTCATAGTTGGCGTCAATCTCTTGTCTAAGACGCGAGACATCGCCTTCGGAAAGCTCGTGAACCCTTCTCGCGGGGTCGATTTGCGTCACTTCGAGTATCTTTTTGCTCGATGTGTATCCTATTCCGAAGATGTAGGTCAGCGCTACATCGATTCGCTTATTCTTCGGCAGGTCAATTCCAGCAATTCTTGCCATATACCTCTCCTATCCCTGACGTTGCTTATGTCGGGGGTTTTTGCAAATGACGCGGACGCGGCCTTTGCGGCGCACTATGCGACATTTATCGCAAATTTTCTTAACAGATGCTCTGACTTTCATTATATATCCTCCTGATATAAACTGACAAATTTCGGGCGTTGCTACTTATAGCGATAAACGATGCGCCCTTTCTCCAAATCATATGGTGTCAATTCGATGGTCACTCTGTCTCCCGGCAGGATTCTGATGTAAAATCTCCTCATCTTGCCGGATAAATGTGCCAAAATTTTATGCCCGTTCTCAAGCTCCACTAAAAATGTGGAATTTGGAAGAGCTTCCAAAACAACGCCTTCAATCTGTAATGCTCCGTCTTTAGTCATCTAAATCACTATCACCTCAATCGAGGTCGAAACCTTCCCTTTCGTTTTCTCTCAATGTTAATATTCTCGGGCCGTCTTCGGTGACGGCGACAGTATGCTCGAAATGCGCTGAAATCGAGCTGTCACGAGTGACGATAGTCCATTCATCGTCAAGCTCCTCGACATGCCAATCGCCCATTGTAATCATCGGCTCAATTGCGATAGTCATGCCGGGCATAATCTTGGGTGAATAGCCCTTACTAACGAAATTTGGAACCTGCGGATCTTCGTGTAAATTTCTGCCGATGCCGTGACCTACCAAATCGCGCACGACACCAAAACCCGCTGACTCGGCCGTGAGCTGAACCGCCCTGCCGATGTCCTTGATTCTGCTTCCGGCGACTGCCTGCTCGATTCCATTATGGAGAGCCAGAAGCGTGACATCGAGAAGGCGTTTTGTGCCTTCGGGAGCTTCTCCCACAATCATCGAAGCCGCGGCGTCTCCGCAGAAGCCATCCAGCCGGACACCCACATCGAAGCTCACGAGATCTCCGTCTTCGAGGCGTCTCTCGCCGGGGATGCCATGGACGATCTCCTCGTTAATCGAGATGCAGACGATTCCCGGAAAGCCTCTCTTTGTGCCAGAAGCCCGATAGCCCAAAAAAGCGCTTTCCGCGCCGAAAGAGCGAATTGTTTCGCCGGCAATCTCGTTAAGCTCGGATGTTGCTATCCCAACTTTCGCGTTTTTGCAAAGAGCATGTATTGTCTCGGCGACGACCATCCCTGAACGGCGCATGGCCTCCAACTCTGCTGAAGACTTAAGCACAATCATGTTCCCGTTCCGCCGCCTCGATAATGTCAATCATCTTCCCGAGACCATCCTCGACAGGTCCACCGGTGTATATCTCGTGAAACTGCGGCCTCTCTGAGTAAAACTCGACGATAGGGCGCGTTTTCTCGTCATAGACTTCGAGCCGGTGCCAGAGCGTTTCCGCGCGGTCGTCGCCTCTACGGACGAGCTTTCCGCCGCAGGTGTCGCACAGGAGTTCGGGCGATATATCTTCGTTTTTCAAATTGTATATTCTCCCGCAAGCCTCGCAATGTGCGCGGTTAAGCGCCCGCTGGACAATTTTGTTATACGGCGTCCAGATATTGAAGATGTAATCCAGGCCCAATCCCATCGAGTCAAGAAGGCCGTCGAGCATTTTCGCCTGAACGAGCGTTCTCGGGAATCCGTCGAGCATGAAGCCGTTCTTCGTGTCCTCTTCAGATAGTCGCCGCTTAATAATTTCAATCATCATGTTGTCTGGTATCAACTCGCCACGGTCGAGGTGATATCTGACTTTCTCTGCACCCGGGGCGTCTTTCGCAACACAGCGTCGAAGCATTGTTCCGGTGGATATATGTGGCACTCCGAGCCGGCCTTCGAGGTGCTTTGCGTATGTGCCTTTGCCGGCTCCCGGAGGACCAATGAACAGTATTCGATATGTCCTCCGCGCTGTCACTACCTTCTGCCGCGAATCTTGCCCTTCTTCATAAAGCCGTCATAATGGCGCATGAGGAGGTGGCTCTCGATTTGTTGCAGAGTGTCGATAATGACGCCTACTAAAATGAGCAAAGTCGTTCCGCCGAGTGCGTGTGCAATACCGGGATTGCCGACGGCAACTTTGGTCATGAAGAAAACCGGAATAATGGCGATGAGTGCTAATCCCACAGCACCGGGCAATGTTATTCTCGTAAGAATCCTATCGATGTATTCCGATGTCTGTTTGCCCGGCCTTCTTCCCGGAATAAATCCACCGTATTTCTTCATGTTGTCGGCGACATCTGTCGGGTTGAATTGCACTGCAGTATAGAAATAGGCGAAGAAAATAATAATGACGCCAAAGACTATGTTATAAGGGAGCGATCCCCCCGCAAATGCGCTGTTAAGAATATTTTTGAATCCACCCTCCGGCAAAAACCCGATAATTACTGTCGGGATGAACATGACGGAGCTCGCGAAAATAATTGGGATGACGCCGGCGGCGTTTATTCTCAATGGAAGATGTGTCGAGCTTCCACCATAGACCTTCCTGCCAACGACCTTACGGGCATATTGCACTGGAATCTGCCTCGTTCCCTGAGAAAGCAGAATCGCCGCGGCAATGAATAAAAGCGTCCCCACAATTATCACAACTGCGGAGGTGGGTTCTCTTCCACCCGCAGTAAGAAGCACTACTTCTTGCTTGATATATATAGGCAACCTCGAAACGATTCCAACTAAAATCAATATGCTCATTCCGTTGCCGATGCCCTTTTCGGTCATCAGTTCGCCTATCCACATTATAACTGCGGCGCCAGTAGTAAGGCTCAAGACGCCCATCAGCATGAATCTCCATCCGGCGAAAGGCGTGGCGATAAAAGCGCCGCCTTGATTGCTTAGGCTCTGGAGGTAAGAAACCATGCCCAAAGACTGTGCGCCGGCGATGAAGAGCGTGCCGTATCTTGTATATTGGGTAAGCTTCCTTCGCCCCTCTTCGCCTTCTTTCTGGAGCTTTTGGAAATACGGAATAACCGCCCCCAAAAGTTGCAGGATAATCGATGCGGTAATATAGGGCATGATGCCGGTCGCGAATATGGTAGCTCGGCTAAGCGCGCCGCCGACGAACATATCATACAATCCCAGTAGATTATCCGCGCCGGCTGTTTGAGCTGTGCCCCATAGGGCTTGGACATTGATTCCCGGCAATGGGATATATCCGCCAAGCCTATAGAGAATGACCATTCCGACCGAGAAGAAGACCTTTCTTCTGAGATCGGGAATCTTGAAGATATTCGCTATCGAATCGAGGACTCTTCTCATCTGAACTTGACCTTCCCGCCTAATTTCTCGACCTTTTCAATTGCCGATGGTGTTGCGGCGTCGATAGTTATAGTCAGGGACATTCTAAGCTCGCCGTCTCCGAGGAGTTTCACGGGCTTTTTGCCGGAGATGATGCCTTTTTCTCTGAGCATAGCTAAGTCTATCTCCTGGCCATCCTCGAAGCGGTTCAAATCCTTAACATTGAGGATTTGGTATATCAGCCGATGCGGAGGCTTGAAGCCTTTCTTTGGGACGCGCCTGACGAGCGGCATCTGTCCGCCCTCGAACCAGAGTCGCTTTTTTGCGCCGCTCCGGGAGAGCTGTCCCTTGTGTCCGCGTCCAGATGTCTTGCCTCGTCCGGAGGACTCGCCTCTACCGACTCTCTTGCGATTTTTCTTAGCGCCCTTGGGCGGGCTTAATTCACCTAATCTCATTTTATCCTCCGGGGACAATATCGACTTTGACAAGATGTCTTACTTTGTTGACCATGCCCAGTATTTGACCGGTAGCGTTGTGTTCGACGGTCTGGTGCAATTTCCGAAGGCCGAGGCCGCGGACCGTGTCCTTCTGGTCAGCCTTGTATCCTATCGGGCTTTTAACCAAAGTAATTCTTATTCTATCCATAATAAGCCTCGCTGTTATCTCTTCAGTTTCTCAGGCGTGATTGTTCGGCGTTTTGCCACCATCTCGATTGTCTCCTGTTCGAGGAGACCCTGCATGGTCGCTTTCGCGATGTTGATCGCGTTTTTAGAGCCGAGCGATTTTGTCAGGACATCCTGCACGCCGAGGACTTCGAGTATGGCACGAACAGCGCCGCCTGCGATAACGCCGGTTCCGGGCGATGCGGGCTTAAGAAGAACGCTCGCCGCGCCAAACCTTCCGACTATCTCGTGCGATATGGTTCTTCCGCCGACAAGCGGAATCTGCACCATCTCTTTGCGTGCTTCTTCGGTGGCCTTGCGTATTGCATTAGCGACCTCATTGGCTTTGCCGAGGCCGATGCCCACGCTTCCGGCCTTGTCTCCGACGGCAACCAGGGCGTTGAAGCTGATGTTCTTGCCGCCTTTAACCGTCTTCGCGACGCGGTTAATCGCGATGACTCGCTCTTCGTAAATGTCCTCGAAAGCCGCTTTCGTGTCTCTCGATGAACTATAATTCTGTTTCGCCATAATGCTCCCGAATTCTAATAATTAAAACTCCAGACCGCCCTCTCGGGCGCCTTCGGCGAGGGCTTTGACTCTGCCGTGATACAAGAGGCCGTGCCGGTCAAATACGATCTTCACAACGCCCTTCTCTTTGGCGACTTCGGCCATCCTTTTGCCTACGAGATTCGCGACTTGAGTTTTATTTTTTCCTTTTAGCTCGTCTTTGAATACAGGGTCGAGCGAAGAGGTCGCGGCTATGGAAACGCCTGCGTCGTCGTCAACGAGTTGGGCGTAAATGTGCCTATCGCTACGGCTGACGACCATTCGCGGCCTCTCTGAAGTCCCGTAAATTTTCTTGCGGATATGTGCAATCCGCTTTGCGTGTCTAATTGCCTTATTTCTCATCGTAAACCTCTAATCGCTATTATCCAGCGGCTTTGCCGGCCTTGATTTGAATTCTTTCGCCAGCGTATCTAATGCCCTTGCTCTTGTAAACATCGGGCTTGCGGAAACTGCGAATCTTAGCCGCTACTTGCCCTACCATTTGTTTATCGATTCCGGAAACTTTGATGAAGCCGGTTAAAAGCTGGTTAGGCGTTCCATCCGCGGTAAGCTTGCGCTTGGGCATCTCCGATGCGATTGTGATTCCCTCGGGCGGTGTGAAATATATGCTGTGGCTATGTCCCAGCGAGAGCATAATGGAGTTTCCCATCTGCTCTACTTTGTATCCCACGCCTATTATCTCAAGGTTAATCTCGAATCCGTCGCTAACGCCGACTACCATGCCGTCTAACAAAGAGCGGGCGAGGCCGTGTTGCTGTCTCGACGTGATAGATTCGTCTTTACGATCGACGATTATTTCTCCCTCGGCTATCTGGATTTCAAGTCTATCGGAGATGTCTCTCTCCAGAGTGCCCTTCGGGCCGGAGACTTTCACATGATTGCCGTCAAGCTCCACCTTCACCGAGGGTGGAATTGGTATCGGTTTTTTTCCTACACGACTCATTTTAACCCCTTACCATATATAACAGAGCACTTCGCCGCCGACACCGAGCATTTTCGCCTGCCGGTCGGTGAGGACTCCTTTGGAAGTCGAAAGAATCGCCACGCCGAGGCCGTTTCTAACGCGCGGAAGCTTTTCGAGGCGGGCATAAACCCGCTTCCCGGGCTTGCTGACGCGCTTGATGCCTTTGACCACAGGCTTGCCCTCGTTGTATCGAAGGTAAACACGCAGTTCCGGTCGCGGTCCCTCAGTCGGGAGAATCTTGTATCCGCGGATAAACTTCTCCTCCGTGAGGATTCGGGCTATGTTGTGCCTCATTTTGCTTGAAGGCATGTCCACGGTCTTTTTGCCGGCGATGATGCCGTTGCGGACGCGTGTCAACATATCGGAGATGGGATCGGTCATCATAATATCATTCCTCCCTTTTCTACCAACTCGCCTTCCTCACTCCGGGGATATCCCCCTTAAGAGCGAGTTCTCTGAAGCAAATTCTGCACAGTCCGAAATCTCTCATGTATCCTCTCGGTCTTCCGCAACGCTGGCAACGGTTGACAGCGCGGGCACTGAATTTGGGCTTTCTTTTCGCTTTGGCGATAAGGCCTTTTCTCGCCATGAAATCACCTCGTTTATTTGTTTTTGAACGGGAAACCGAACGCCGTAAGAAGCTCGAAGGCCTCCTCGTCGGTTTTCGCCGTTGTGACAATCGTAATGTTCATTCCCCGAACCTGATCAATCGAATCATAGTTGATTTCGGGGAAGATGATTTGTTCTTCGATTCCCAGAGTATAATTCCCTCTGCCGTCGAAAGCGTTGGGATTCATTCCGCGGAAGTCGCGAATTCTGGGGATGGAAATGTTAATGAGCCTGTCCAGAAAATCGAACATTCTCTCACCGCGAAGGGTCGATGCTGTTCCAATGGGCATCCCTTTGCGGAGAGCAAAGTTCGACACGCTCTTTTTTGCTTTGCAAATCTTTGGCTTTTGGGCTGTAATGAGCGCAAGCTCTTGAGTGGCTCCATCGAGAAGTTTGGCGTTCCGGGCGGACTGGCCAACTCCTATGTTCACTACAATCTTCTTGAGCTTTGGAACTTCGTTGATGTTGGCGTATTGGAATTTTTCCATCATCTTCGAAATTATTTCGCTTTTGTATAAATCTTTATATCTTGACGCCATTTCGCACTCCTATGCGTCGATCATTTCGCGGCATTTCTTACAGAATCTCACTTTGCTACCGTCATCGGTGAAGTGCATTCCGATTCGCGTTGTCCCGCCGCATTTGGGGCAAATCAGCATGACATTGGACACGTTGACGGGGGCTTCGCGCTCTTGAATCCCGCCTTGCTGTGTCTGCGATGAAGGTCTCGTGTGCCTCAATATGAAGTTCACGCCCTCGACCACGACTCTGCGTGAGCGGGGATAGACTTTGAGCACCTTGCCCTTTTTGCCGCGTGAGTTGCCCGCGATAACTTTGACAATGTCGTTCTTCTTAACTCTAATCGGTGGCAGTTGGTTTTTTCTCATACTTCCACTCCACTAAATTACTTCGGGGGCAAGCGAGATAATTCTCATGAAATTAAGCTCGCGAAGTTCTCTCGCCACCGGCCCGAAAACTCTCGTTCCGCGCGGCTCGCCCTGATCATTGACTAATACGGCGGCGTTGTCGTCGAAACGTATGTAGCTACCGTCTTGGCGCCTCACCGCTTGTTTCGTTCTGACTACCACGGCTTTGGCAACTTCGCCCTTCTTGACCGCGGCGCCGGGAATGGCCTCTTTAACGGTAATGACGACCATATCCCCGATAGTTGCGGTCTTGATTTTCGAGCCGTGAACCAAGCCGATAACCATAACGCGTTTCGCGCCGGAATTATCGGCAACATCTAGAACTGTATTTACTTGGACCATTTTACGCCTCCGCTGTCACTGCGCGTTCAAGAATCGCCGATACGCGCCATTTGACTGTTTTGGCGAACGGTTTCGACTCGATAACACGAACGCGGTCTCCCATATTGCATTCGTTCCGCTCATCGTGTGCTTTGAGCTTCGACCGGCGCTTTATTACTTTTCCGAAAAGCGGGTGGCGAATTAGCTCCACAACCTCCACTATGACCGTCTTATCCATACGGTCGGAGGTGACGAAGCCTTCGCGAACCCTTGTCCTCTCTCTCATTCTATCCTCCAGTTATGCAAACTGCGGCTTTCTCTTCAAAAACCTATAAATATAAAAAAACCGCGATAAACGCGGGAGACACTGTTGTATTGTAGTGTATCCCGAGGCTTTGGTCTGCGACATTCGGCCCGGGGACGAACGCCGCTAAAGCAGTTTTAACTGCGGTGTTATTCAATTGTCATGCTATGAGCATTCCGCCATCCACCGGAATAACTGCTCCGGTGATATAGTCGGATGCTGGCATAGCAAGAAAAAGAGCTGTTTCGGCGACATCTTCCGGCTTTCCGGGGAAGCGGCCTAAAATAACCCTATTCAAAAAGCTGTCAATTACCTCTTCGGACAGGTTCACTGTCATCTCGGTCTCGATATATCCGGGGGCTATCGAATTGACGCGAATGCCCCTTGCGCCGAGCTCTTTGGCCATAGACATCGTTAGAGCGATAAGCCCGCCTTTCGATGCCGTATAGCTTGCTTGTCCGGCGTTGCCTCGCATCCCTATGACGCTCGACATATTGATAATTTTGCCGTATCGCGCCTTCATCATCACTCTCGCGGCCTCTTTCGACATGAGAAACGGCCCGCGAAGGTTGACCTTGAGCACCTTATCGAAGTCTTCCGGCTTCATGCGTATGAGAAGTGCATCGCGTGTAATCCCCGCGTTATTAACAAGTATCTCCAAAGAACCGTAAGTCTCCACTGCCGTAGCGACAACCTTGCTCGCGCCTTTTTCGTCCGAAACATCCGCGACGACAGCTTTGGCGCCGAGTTTGTTTGCGACCTCATTCAGTGCGCCTTCGTCGATGTCCGCCAGCACAAGGTTTGCGCCCTCGGCGGCGAACTTCTCGGCGATAGCCCTGCCGATGCCGCGGGCGGCGCCTGTGATAATCGTTGTCTTTCCAGCAAGTTTCATATTGAAAAGTGGAGCCGATGGGGGTCGAACCCACGGCCTCCAGAGTGCGATTCTGGCGCTCTCCCAACTGAGCTACGGCCCCGATTTACACTCTGTAAAAAACCGGCCTTCCGGTCGATGGCCAGCGCGACAATCATCTTATAAAGGAGGGGCGCAATACCCCTGCCCGAGAACTTCCCCATAATATATCTCGACATGAGAAATGTCAAGCTATTTTTTCTATAAAAATTTCATTAAGTTTAAGTAAGTCTTTTTGAGAAGCGTTGTCGAGAAATTTTGAAGAGAAACAATATGGAAGGAATATATATAGCTTGCTTTAAGAGATATTTTTACCTAAAATAGCCCACAATTAACTTAATCAGTCTTTCCTAAGGAGGAACATGAAGAAAGCGCTTCTTTTACTGGCAGTTATGTGCTTTGCTTTGGGCGCAGGCGAATGGGAGCTGTCGCTCGAAACGAACACGATGTTTGCACTGAACAACTACAGCGATAACTGGGAAGGCGGCGAAGCCGGCGGAATCAACTGGACGGCGAATGTCAACGGCATGGCACAGAGGCAACTCGCCGAGTGGGTGAACTCCAAGAGCGTCCTAAAGCTGTCGTTCGGGCAGACGCATGTCCAGCAGGCAGGCACCGGCGATTGGCTTCGCCCGACCAAAGCCACCGACCTCATAGATTTCGAGACGGTTTTTCGTTTCACATTGGGCGCATTCATCGATCCATATACGGCCGGAAGGGTCGAGAGCCAGTTCTACGACGCCAGAAATCCCGCAAACAAGCGCTATTTCAACCCCATGAAATTCACCGAAAGCGCGGGCGTCGCGAGAGTTATTCTCAAAGAGGAGAAACGCGAGTGGACTGCGCGCCTCGGTATGGGTTTCCGCCAGCATATCGACCGTGACAGAATTGTCACATTAGAACCGGAAGTCAAAGAGACCCACACTACCAACGACGGCGGCGTCGAATTCGTCACCGAGCTTCGCACGCCCTTCGCCGGCGACAGAATCTCATACAATACGCGGTTCTCCAGCTTCCTCGCAGTGTTCAACTCCGACTCCGACGACTTACCGAACGATTACTGGAAAGCCCCCGACATCAACTGGGAGCACACATTCACGGCGAACATCACCGAGTATCTCATGGTAAATCTTTATATACAAATGCTTTACGATAAAGAAATATCCCTCAAAGGCCGCCACAAGGAGACGCTCTCGCTGGGCTTGACCTATAAATTCATGTAAGGAAAGAAATGTTCAAAGAATTCAAAGCATTCGTTATGCGCGGCAATGTCGTTGACTTGGCGGTTGCCGTCGTTATCGGCGGCGCGTTCGGCGCGATAGTCCGCTCGCTGGTGGCCGATATAATCATGCCGCCAATCGGCCTGCTTCTGGGCAATGTCGATTTCACGAACCTTTTCGGCGTGATAAAAGCCGGCACCGAGCCGGGGCCGTATCGAACCCTCGCCGATGCGCAGGCCGTAGGGGCCGTGACGATAAACTACGGCGTGTTCATTATGAGCGTAGTGAGTTTTATCATCATGGCCTTCGCTATTTTCTTGGTAATCAAGGGCATGAACAAAATGAAGCACGAAAAGGAGGAGGCGCCCGCCGCGCCGACGACAAAGGATTGCCCGTTCTGTTTCTCGGCTATTCCCATTCCGGCGACGCGTTGCCCGAACTGCACATCGCAGTTGAATTAGGCGGTCGAATTTGCTTTTTTTATGAAAAGCCAATTAGCCCTTGACAATCGAGTCGTAAAAACATTTAATTAAGCTGAAACACCTCAATTTTAACTGGAGGCTAAATGGAATTCGAACACGGATATGAATTCACGAACGCGGAGGTCGAGGACGGCAAAACTATGGGCATCCTTGCCTATATTCTGTTCCTCATCCCACTTCTCGCACAGCGAGAGAACCGCTTCGCGATGTTCCACACCGAGCAGGCGATAGTGCTTTGCATAATAGCTATTGCTTTAAGTATTATCGGTAATGTATCAATCGCCACATGCATTATCCCAATAATTGCTTCAATAGCTACTATTGGAGTATTTGTGCTGTGGATAATGGGCCTGATTAACGCCATCGGCGGCAAAGCAAAATTCGTCCCGATTGTCGGCCAATACGGCCCGAAATTGGGTCTTTGCAAGCCGGGAGGAACCGCAGGCGCAACATCGGCGCCGCCTCCTCCGCCTCCGCCGCCGCCGGCTAGCTAATGATTAAGTAAACGTTTTATGTTTACACAACAATAAATAGGGAGGGTCATGGAGCCAAAGTATCTTAAGCCCGGATGGATGAATTGGGCAGGCAGTATAATTCTGTCAATACTGTTAGTAGTGATTGGTCTAGTAGTGCTCATTGCCGGGAATCCAGGAACTGGTATTACCTTAATAATACTCGGCATAATAATCATTCTAATGGTTGTTGTTAAAAGAGCTACTTGGACATACGTCTATAATGATATGTATGTCGAAACAAGGAAAGGCATTATTTCAAAGAAAACAAGCCAAATCGACCTGAAAGATGTGAAGAACATTCAGTTCAAACAAAGTATCTTTGAGAGAATATTTGGTTTGGGAACCGTTGCCTTTGCCTCTGCCGCAACCGGCTCAATCGAAGTGGCCTTTGCAGGTATTCCAGATGCGCAAAAGGTCAAGCAAGAGATTGATGGGCTGATCCATAGCGTTAAATCTGGGACTGCTGGAACGAAGAAGTGTCCGCAATGTGCCGAATTAGTTAAGAATGAGGCAATAAAGTGTCGCTATTGCGGCTACGAATTCGAACAGCAATAGATACAACCAGTCAAGAATAGCTTCTCTCGGCTATACATTTTTATCCGATTGGGAAGTTTCTGTTTCATCTAGGGCGTCCATTTAGGCCGCCCTTTGTCTTATTTCCGATGAACGAACCGCTGAAAATCCTCTTTACCACCAGCGAGGGCACCCTCACAGGCGCCACGCAGTCGCTGTTCTACCTCGCTGAGGGATTGGCCCAGAGGGGACATTCTGTCATTATCGCCTGCCCGCATAAATCATTGCTATATGGCATGTTAGATGGTTCGCAGGCAAGGCGTATGGCGGTCGAGTTCAAGGGCAAATTCGACCTTGCATCCATCCGCGCCATCCGCGATTTGATATTCAGTGAAAAAATCGACATCATCAACGCCCAGCAGAGCGCCGACCGATATATCTCGATATTCGCCAAGAAGTTATTCAAACTTCCCGTGAAAATCGTCCACACCCGTAGGCAGAGGCCGCTCGGCTCCGGCGGCGCAGTTCAACGGAATTTTTACGTGCGAAATACCGATAAAATAATTGTCGTCAGCGAGAGCCTCAAGCGGACCTTCGTCGAAAGTGGATACCCGCCCGAACACATCGAGGCCATTTATAACGGCATGCACCCGAGCTTCTTCGCCCGCGCCGACAATGCGAAAACCGCCGAACTGCGCGATAAATTCACCATCGATAGGGGAGAGGTCGTCGTCGGGTGTATCTCGCGCATGAAAAATCAAGAGCAACTCGTTCGCGCAATGCAACATCTTCCTTCGCACTATTCGCTATTTTTCGCGGGAATCGAGGAGGGGATTTTCGACGAGCTGTCGCGCAAGTTAGGCTTGAAGAATCGCATTATCTATGCGGGAATAATCCCACGCGAGGAGGTCGTCGATTTTTATCGCCTGTTCGATGTTTTCGTCCTGCCCTCGACGATGGATGGCTTCGGGCTGGTGCTTGTCGAGGCGATGGGGCTTGGCGTGCCGGTGGTTGCGACGAGGTCGCAGGGGATAATCGACGTGCTCGACGGCGAAAAAAACGGCCTTTGGTTCGAGGACGGCGATATCGAGCAGTTGGCCATCAAGATAAAAAGCGTTGTTGAGGACGAAATAACGCGTGCCCGACTAATAGAGAATGGGTTAACTGCCGCTCATAAAAAATTCACAATAGAAAAGACAATCGACGAATACGAGAGCTTTTTTGAAAGCTTAATTTGACTTGTGGATTAGTTTCTCTCCGAAAAAGTTTTCATTGCAATTTTCGCCGAAATATACAAAATATAGGCGAAGGGAAATCTTATGAAGATCGTAAAAATACTGCTCCTGTCGATAGCTGTCATTGTCGCGATATTCGCCATTGCTTTCGGGATATACCTGATTGTCAACACGCAGAAGACCGCCGAGCCTTTTGAAGCGGTGTTCGGCGAGGGCGAGGCGCGCGTCCTTTTTGCGACGCAAGGGAGCAACTTCAAAGACGCCCTCTCCGCCGAGGTTCTCAGCCTTCTTGAGGGCCAAAGTCTTTACCTGAAGGGCATCGACATTTCCCAACTCGCCGATGTTGACCCTGACCGATGGGACGCGTTCGTGCTGATTCACACAACCGAGCGTTGGAAGCTTCCCAAGGCAATTGAAGGCTTTCTTGCTCGCGTCGATGACGAAAAAATCGTGCAGGTCATTACTTCCGGCTCTGGCGAATGGGTGCCGGAATCGTGGGGAATCGACGCGATTACATCGGCCTCGAAAGATGAGGAAATCACGCCCGTTGCTCGCGAAATAGTCGAACGAGTGAAAGAAATCGTCCGCACCGGCCATGCCGAGACGACAGAAACGCCTCCCATTAACGAGTAAGAACCAACGGAAACCGCCAACTGAGAACGCCTTGCCGCGAAAAGCGCGAAATTCAGCCCCCAAATAATTTCCCAAAAACCTTGAAATACATTTATTATAAAATTATAATAAAATGATTAGACATACCTGAACCCAACGCTGGGAGACTCTATGATGCAACGCGCGATTTTTGTTTCAACAGTCCTAATTCTCGCAATTGCGGCCTCTGCGCTGGCCAATCCGCTTGAGATTACCAACATTGAAGTTCATCGAGTAGGAGTGAACTTGCCTACCATCGATGAAAAATATCTTCAAGATAACTCCGACCGGCTTCTTTTGTCCGGCTGGGAGGAGGCATTTTACGGCGAACTTGGCTGGGAGGTTTTCTGCCGACTGGACACAGGCGCGGTAGATATCGTCTTCGTCATCGATTCTACCGGCTCGATGTACAGCACAATCTCTCAGGTGAGGTCGAACATCAGCAGTTTAATAAGCGCGCTGGATGCCGCCGGTTATGACTATCGCCTCGGTGCCGTGACATATGGCGACGGGCGAAATGTCTGGGATTTTGACGCTGGAACCCCCGGCTTCCAGATGACCTCGAACGCCACGCTATTTGTAAATCCTCCATATTTAGCCAACGTAGACGCTTACGGCGGTGCGGATGGTCCTGAACAATCGCTTTCGGCAATAGCAGATGCAATAAATGTGTATGATTGGCGCCCTCACGCCCTTCGGATTCTCATTGGCTTTACCGATGCGGCATACTGCCAGCGCGGTGACGGTTGCACAGGATGGTGCAACCCCGGTGCGGCATGTGCATTCTGCTCACACACTGGCCCCGAAAACTGGCGTGATACTGAAGTTGCCGCGCTTATCGCCTCGACTGGCTCAATTCTATTCTGGGCATCGCCCACTTCGGTATATGCCGGATGTGCGTCTTTTTCCACGCCAGTTCCGTGGAGTCCTTACGGCGGCGCAGGGCATGTTGGTTGGTATCAACATTTTGCGCACGTCTCTGGCGGGCAATGGTATAATTTGTATTCGATGAGTTGGTCAGCCCTGTTCGACGATGTTGCCGCGCTCATCAGCGAGTTCATGACGGTCAGGGTGACCGTGACCAACAACACCGGTTCCACGATGAACCCGATTACCGCGAATTTGGTTCCGGGCGGATGCATCGATGTGCTCTCGTCGAATCCGCTTTCATATGGTCCGGTAGCCCCGGGAGCTTCATACGAATTTTTCTGGCGCATCGATTACGATGAGACATGCTCCGGCCCCGATCTTTGTTTCACGGTCGATGTCACCGGCGGAGGCCATACCGCCACCGCCATCGGTTGCCTATACATGGAGGAC
>OMKS01000891.1_pt1 | contig 27760 bp, 27 predicted proteins | sample 1674721 | NCBI WGS metagenome assembly OMKS01 (sample SAMN06264996, study PRJEB25208) | sediment metagenome | isolation source: hot spring sediment | place: USA: California | collected 2014-09-02 | reverse complement strand
GCCACGGAATCAAAGTGTGGTACTGGCATGACAATCCCGAAGAGATAACAAACGAAAACTTTCTGCGCCAAACCCGACAATATCTGCTCGACATAGCAAAAGAACAGAACATAGAGCTAGGCGACACAGCAGACATTCACCCCGCTAAACTGGCTCACATAATCTTCAGCAAACTTGTGCCCGAGGTGAAAACATGAGCTCTGCAAACTTTTTTGGGCAGCTTATTCGAGGCTGGATTCCTGCAGAGCCGAAAATGCCGAAAAGCAAACTCGAAAGGATACTCCAACCAATAGCAGTCTTAGTTGCGGCTACAACAGTGGTTTCCTTGTTTTCCTCAATCTTTATGGTGAGCCAGCCGATTGCAGCATTATCCACTCCACTAGTTGTCCGAAGCACCCAAGGCTCGTCTTTGGTAGAATTTGAGGGAGTTTTGCAGCAGAACAATACGTTCATTATGGTTTTAACCAACGGAACCCATATCACTTCCAAAAGTTTGACAATGACTTTTTCGGTTATTGAAAGAGGCGGAAACGAATGTACTGCATACCTTGCCGTTGAATGTGATGGCTTTTCCAATGAGACGTCAGTGGATGGCAGAATCGTGGACGGTAATCTGGTAATCGACTCCACGCGGTCAATATTTTTGATTAACCCTAATGTGACTAGAAAACAAAATATTGTGTTAACTGAAACGGCTGATTGGAGCCTCAATGCAACTGTGAACACTAGAACAGGAAAGCCTTCAACAGCCGTGGAGCCTTACGGCGTTAATGCATTAATGGTTTTGGCGCATAATTCATTGACCGAAGAGGGGTGGCCTATGTCCTTGATTTTGGGTTATGACCCCATTAGTGGCATGCTTGTTCACTCTGGCTACTCTCTGAACGATGTACTCTTGAAGAAAGTGGGGATAGAGCTTCTTCTTGGAGGTAGTTTAGGGCTAGTTTCGTATTCAGACGACTTGAATCTGGAGTTTTTCAATTGGGATCTCTTTTGGGCTCGACTTAACGCTAAGGTCTTTCTGTTTTACTTGCACCTGTCTTTGCTTGCTGTCTTAGCGGTTGTAGTTGTTGTGCTGTTCGTAATCCGAAAAAGAAGGAAACGAAGGCAGGTAGGCGCTCATAATATTCCAGAATTACGTGATGACTCTAAACAAAACTGTGACAAACGAGGTTGGTGACTGAATTCACTGAAGTATTAGGCGAATTTGAAAACTTGGTTAAACGCTTCAACACTACCCACGCGTTGAGCGGTCTCAGCTTCCGAATCTACAAGGGAATCAACGGGTTGATAGGTCCAAACGGTGCAGGCAAAACAACCACCATCAAGCTGAGTCTGGGGCTAATCAAAGCTGATGCTGGCAAAGCAGAAGTGTTCGGGTTTGACTGCTGGAAAGAGTCGCTGCAGATAAGACGAAAAATTGGTGTTTTGTACGAAAAAGTTGCGTATTATGATCATCTGAGTGGGCTTGAGCACCTCAAGTTGATTGCTAAGTTGAAGGGAATCCCAGATCCAGTCGCTGAAAGCAAGAAAGTTTTGGGGCTTGTTGAGCTTGAAGAAGAAGCCTATTCCAGAAAGATTAAAGGCTACTCGGCGGGTATGCGGCAAAGGCTTGGACTTGCCCACGCACTATTAGGTAAACCAGAACTGGTGATTCTTGACGAACCCTCCTCAAACTTGGATCCGCTGGGACGCGCAAGAGTAATCGAAATAGTCAACAAGCTCAAAAAAGAGGAAGGGTTTTCGTTTCTGATTTCAAGTCACATCTTGCCTGAGCTGGAGCGGGTTTGTGAACATGTAGTGCTGATGCATAAGGGCAAAGCCATACGGGAAGGATCGCTAGAACAGTTGCTCAACGAAGTTGCTCCCCAAGCGTTCATGATTAAAGCGGAGCCTGCGGCGCCATTGATGAAGTTGCTGAAGGCTGAAGAGTGCGTCAAAGATGTGAGGCTGGATGAAGGTTACGTGTATGTAGTCGTTGAAGATTCTAAACTGTTCAAGAAGCGTTTACCTGCGCTCGTTTCAAAGGCAGAAGCCTCTCTTGAGGAAGTAAAGGTTGCGGGACGTGACTTAGAGTCACTATTCAAGGTGGCTGTGTTAGGAGATTAGACACATGGATTTAGCGTTGCTTAAAGCAGACATAAGTAAAGTTTGGGGCAGACCCACCTTCGAATTGGCAGTGGGTCTAGTTTTCTTTATTTCTATTACCAGCGTTCAAATTTTATTCGAGATTACCACCGTAAGCGGGTTTCAATCTGACTTCAACTACCTAGTAACTGAATCCCTCGTACGCATAACTAGCACTCAAATGCTTCCACTAGTCATACTCTCCGGAATCCTAGTGTCCCTATCCTTTGCCCGCGACTACGAGCAAGGACTAATGCAAACCCTCCTCTCCTTACCCGTTTCCCGCACCTCAATCTTCGCAATAAAATTTGTGGCAGTAGTGCTCCCCCTAACACTCCTATCTTGGGGAATCACCCTCTTCATCATGGTCATGAACTACTTCACCGCAGCAAGCGGTCTTCTGGTTCTTCAAGTCTCCTTCTGGGCGCTGCCCGTGACATTCTTCGCAGTCATGTTCTACGCTGGGCTGGCATCATTGATTGCCTTGGCATTAAAGAAAACCATCACTTCAACTCTTGCTACGGTGCTTGCAGGCTTTTTTGTTTGGTTCATAACAACCTTGACTCCAGAGGTGCTTGGACCCATAGCGGATTACCTTGTTTTCACTCCATACGCGGCGCCACTCTGGGCTATGAAACGCTTGTTTGGCACAAGACCGCTGTCTGAACCAGGATTAGAGATGAATTTGCCACCGTGGGGCTTCTTCATTCTGATAATCTTCTATGCGTTTGTGTTTCTGGTGCCGACCTACATCTATTTCACTAAAAAGTTTGAGGTGAAGGAATGAACATAACACGAATAGGACTTGTCTCGCTGATTGTTGGATTGATTCTGCTACTGAACGCCTCATCATCACATGTGTCAGGACACTCAAGCGCTAGTTATGGCATTTTAGCTGAAGGTGAAAGCCAAAGCTACGTTGTACTGATCGCTCCGGTGGGTCCAGCAAACATGTGCATCGGTTTGCATCCCAAAAACCCATTTTCAGACCTGCCTCCCGGATTCAACCAGTATGACCTCACTGAGGTGCCTGTACACATGAAATTTGTTGACACAAATAACAAAACAGTCGCTGAACAGGACGTAACAACGCCATACTGCTTTGACGTGAATTTCGAAGCACGGGGCGTCTACACTGTTCATGTCACCAACAATGGAAACGCATCAACCACCATGCCTTTAGGTGTAATATTCGATTTCCACAACCCCGCAAACAGGGAAGCCGACAAGTACATCCTCAGCATAGCCTTAACAGCGTTAGGAACAGCAATCACCAGTGCAGGTTTCGTCATAAACTTTGTTTCAAAACACAGGAAACCCCGAAAACAGCCTAGTGGTTGATTCTACACTCTTGGTTTTTGTCTGTGCCGAAACGGTGAATCGTTACCGCCCGTAACACTTTTTGCAGCATTGTGGGCGGATAAAGATTTAATAATAGCTTCTGATATTACGAAATACCCAAAAGGTAATACTGGCTGGTAGTTTGAAACCCTGCAGGAGAGGCGATGAGACCATGAGTGAGGATGCAATCATAAAGCTCGAGGGTGTTTCCACAGTCTACGAAGGCGAAAGCAGACCCGCCATCAAAGACATAAACTTGACCCTGAAAAGAAACGAACTGGTCTACATCGTAGGTCCAAACGCCTCTGGAAAAACAACCCTCCTCGAAACCATAAACGGGCTGCTTCCCCAATTCAGGGGAACAGTTTCTGTTTTCGGCTTGGACATGAAATCTAATGGACAAAAAATAAGATGCCGAATCGGCTACGTCCCTCAGGACTTCATGGTTAAGCCCGGAGAACCATACAACGCGCTCGACGTCGTGCTGATGGGACGCTACGGGCACATAGGATTTCTTAACCGCCCTAGCAAGAAAGACAAAAAGAAAGCTCTAGAAGCCATGAAACTGATAGGAATCGACGAGCTTGCACACAGACCCATGGGCAAACTCTCTGGCGGACAGCAACAAAAAGTTATGCTAGCCCGAGCACTAGCAAAAAACCCAAAAATCCTTCTCCTAGACGAGCCTTTCAGCAACATGGACCCTGACTCGCGCGGGCAAATCCCCATCTTGATAACCAAACTGCACGAAGAAAGAGACTTGACTACCCTCATCGTCACGCATGATATTCACCACATGCTGGACGACTGCAACAGAGTCATAGTGGTAACTGACGGCAGAATCACTTTTGACGGAACCCCAGAAAATGCCCTGCCCCTAGTGGAAAATCACCCCCACACCGCCACATTGGAGGAGCACCACCATTGATTTGGCTCGAATACGCCATCATGCAACGCGCCCTCATAGCATGCACACTAGCAGGCTTCCTGATGGGGCTGATCGGAGTTTTCGTGGTCAGAATGAGGCTCTCGGCAATCGGCTACTCCATGTCCCATGGCGCCTTCGCAGGAGCAGCATTAGGCGTAGCCACATCAATAAACCCGCTGGCAACAGGTCTCGCTTTCGCGTCAGCTACAGCCCTGCTGATTGGGCCAGTCGCGGATAAGGCGCGGTTGCATGCGGACACTATAACGAGCATTGTTTTTCCTTTGAATATGGCGTTGGCTTTCGTGTTCTTGACGCTAGTCCCCGAAGTTGGGCTCAGCAGTCAGGTCGCCAACATTTTGTGGGGAAGCATTATTTCGATGACCAACAGCGACTTGGTTTATCTTGCAACCTTGTTTGCGGCGACTTTAGCCACTGTGTATTTTGTGTGGAAGGAACTTTTTGCGATAATGTTTAACAGGAAGCTGGCTCAGGCGGACGGAATCAACACCAAACCGTTCGTTTATTTGATTATCTTTTTGGCGGGAGTGGTCATAACTTTCAGCCTGAAACTCGTCGGAGGATTACTCATATACGCGCTTATATTCAATCCAGCCTCCACGGTTCTACAGTTTTCCGAGAACATGAGAAAAGTGGTGGTCGCCTCGCCGCTGGTGGGGATGGCAACAACAGTCTCCGGACTTGTAGCCTCACTGTTTTTTGATTTGCCCGTCGGCTCATGCATCGTAATAGTTTCAACCATAGTTTTTGCAGTCGCACTTCTTCTATCACCTAAACGAAGAAGAAAGGAGGAAAACAGCAAATGAAAAAAACTAAACTGTTAACTTTTGGCATAGCTTTGACACTTTCTATGCTACTTGTTTCAGTGACTCAGGCACAGACAACAGAAAAAACAATAATCGTATGCACAACAAGCGCTGTCGGCAGCGTGGTCGAAGAGCTCTTAGGAGACACTGCTGATGTTTTGGTGCTGGTTCAGCCCGGATTGTGCCCCGCAGACTTCGACATGAAACCCGGATACGTCGACGCCATAAGCAAAGCAGACATCCTGTTCAAACAAAACATCCAAGGCGAATTCTGGCTGGATGGACTAATTGAATCCGCAGGAAACATGGACCTTACAGTTGTTTCGATTCCCGGAGTATACAACACGCCAGCAGGAGCAAAAAACTACATCACCGCAGTTGGAGGAAACCTTAGCCAAATCCTGGACATAGACTTGAACGCGGAGATTTCGCAGATGCTAAACGAGGTTGACGATGTTGCCAGTTTGATGGAAAGCCAAGCCGCAACTTTGGATGCTTCCAACGTTAAAGTCATCTGCATGGGCTGGCTGAAAACGTTCATCGAATCTGCAGGCTTCAATGTTGTTGCGACATATAATCCGCCGGAAACGCTGTCAGCAGGAGACATAACCGCACTGATAGAAACCGCACAGAACGAGGAAGTCGCGTTAGTTGTGGATAATCTTCAAATAGACACCGCATTCGGGGCTGGAATAGCCGCTGAAGCTGGTGCAGAACACGTGGTTTTAACGAACTTTCCTGGCGCTGTCCCAAACACAGAAACTTTGCCTAAGATGCTAAGATACAACGCGCAGCAGCTCTTCAACGGCACAGTCATATGGCAATCCGCATCTGCTCTCAAAGAAGAAACAAACGACCTACGGAACCAGGTTTCCATATTCCAGTTGACTACAGGATTGGCAGTTATCGTTGCTTGCGTGGAGGCAGTGTTGCTTTTAACCAAAAGAAAACAGTGAAACCAAGATGAACGCGAAAGACTACTTTGACAACGCAGCAGAAACGTGGGACGAGAGGTTTCTCACTCCCAAACTTTCATCTTTTTTGGAGAAACTTGTTCCCCAACTCGGTCTAGAAGCTGGACAGAAAATTCTGGATGTGGGCACCGGCACAGGCATACTGATTCCCTACTTAAGCAGAGCAGTTGGATCGGACGGGTCAGTTACTGCCGTCGACTACTCGGAAAACATGATCCAGAGGTGCAGAACAAAGCGTTCACACCTCAAGAACGTCACCATAGAACTAAAGAACATCGAGGAGACTGCTTTTCCCGCAGAATCTTTTGACGCCGTTATCTGCTTCGGCGTGTTTCCCCATCTGAAGAACAAAGAAAAAGCCCTGCGGAACATCAATTATGCGCTAAAGCTTGGTGGCAAACTCGTCATCGCCCACGCCCTCAGCAGCACAGAACTGAAAGCACACCATAAAAAAGCTTCCTCAGCGGTGGTGCACGATGTGTTGCCTGAAGAAGCTGAGATGATACAGTTGCTGGAGCAGACTGGATTCACAGCAATAAGCGTCAAAGATGAACCCGGACTCTACCTATGCATCGCCCATAAAGCTTGAAAGTTAAGCTGCTGCTCGAGTTTTGTGTGGTGCCGAAGGGTCAAATTTTCATTTAATTTGTTCCCTGTTTCATAGCTAATATAGGTTGAATTGTAGCTGGGGATTATCGTAAGACGTATAAGCCAATCAGTGAATCAAAATGAACATGTGGGTTTGTTTATGGCTAAAGCGTTGATTGTTTATGGGACAAGGTATGGGGCAACAGAGATGACCGCAAACGAGATAGCGGATGTGTTGCGGCAAGAAGGGTTAGACGTTAACTTGGTTAACCTCAAAGACGAGAAAGTGAAGGACATAAGCGAATATGAACTCGTTGTGGTGGGCAGCGGAATCAAAATAAACAGGTGGGCTAAGGAACCTGAGAAATTCATTAAGAAGCATCAGAAAGAGTTGACGAAAAAGAAGGTGGCACTTTTCGTCTGCTGTGGCAGCGCAGAGCCGATAGATGAAAAGGAGGATAAGGCGGCGTCAATCGAAAGGGCTCGGACAAAGTATCTGGAAGAAAAAGCCGCCAAATATGACCTGCAGCCTGTTGCTTTGGGCTTGTTTGGTGGTGTCTACAACTTTAACACGATGGGATGGTTCTTCAGAAGAAGTATGTCGGCGGTTAAGCCGCAGTTGGAAGCGGCAGGCTTCAAAGAGACAGAGCCGGGACTATACGACACAAGAGACCTAGACGCCATACGGGGCTGGGCAAAGGAGCTGGCTCAAAAAGTAAACGACTGACTGTGTGAATTTCGGAAAAGAACTTGTGCTGTGCGGAAAAATTTCAGAAAAAAGCTGTTTTTCAACAATGTACCTCTATTAGTCTCCTAATATGCTGCACAAACGTGTGAATAAACAGAATGTTGCTTCGGATTCGGGACAAAATTTTAGTAAGTGGCGTTAAAGCTTTAATAGAAACTCGATTATCTGGTTATCATGCGCACAGAAATTTATTATTTTTCGGGAACTGGCAACTCTTTGCATGTTTCAAGGGAATTGCAGAAGAGACTTCCAAACTCTTCTTTGACGCCGATTATGAGCCTTCTAAAAAAAGAAAAAATCACTTCAAACGCCGAAAAGGTGGGAATAGTTTTTCCTATCCACGCGCTCACTTTTCCGTGGCCTGTTAAAGATTTTTTACAGAAAATTGATCTGGAGTCAACTTCTTACCTGTTTGCAGTTGCGACAAGGGAATGTTTTGCCACAGTTTTTTCGAAGATGGATGGATTGTTGGCGAATCAAAACCGTTCCCTCGATGCGTACTTGTCGTTTGAGATGCCGACCAACTATGTTCTCCTGTTTGATCTTTATTCGCAAGAAAAAATTGACGCTGTCGAGTCTAAAATGTTGGAAAAACTGGATTCTTTTGCTCAGGTGATAAACAGTGGAGAAACGTTTCGACCCAAAGACCATCCGGTCTACTTCGGTTTGTCCCATGCCATTTATCCAATACTCACCTACTGGTTCCACAGGAGACGTTTTCCCAAAATGGAACGGTCCTTCTATGCTGACAGCAACTGCAATGGATGTGGAACCTGTGAACAGGTTTGTTTATCCAACAAAATAAAGCTTGTAGACAAGAAGCCTGTCTGGCAAGAAAACGTCAAGTGCACTTACTGTTTTGCATGCCTGCACTACTGCCCCACCCATGCCATTCAAATAAAGGGAAAAAACACTGTCAATCGAGGAAGATACCATCACCCAGACATTTCAGCAAAAGACATACTCGATCAAAAATAGGGCATTCTAACCTGATGGAAAATAGTTTTCGTTTGAATTAGTTGTTGCTAGAAAAACAAACCATGAAGTCGATTTCAGAATTGAGTCTAATGAGAGCTTTGAGCACCTGCTCTCAGCTAAGCGTTGCATCCTTTGAGATGGCAAAACTAGTTGTGTCTCCGCCTTTTTCTTCGTCTGTAATACAATATCACAAAAACTGAAATGAATAAGATAACAACAAGTAATATGGGAAGCAGTCCCAATATTTCTGGCAACATCTCTTTTGGACCCAAGTCAACGTTTGTGTCACTAAAAGAAAATTGACCGTTAACTCCAAGAGTATCGATGCCTAATGCAAGCAATGTAGCTTCATTACTTAGAATTCCCTCAATCATGATGCCTGTATCAACTTCATGGGCAGAGTCAAATAATGCGTTTTTACCGTTGATTGTTCCTTTTCCCTCAATGTCGTATATTTTTTGGGCTCCTTGTGGAGTGTTGGACGACCAAAACCCTCTAATTTCCACAGAACCCACAATTTTGTCTGGCGGGACATCCCAAACAACGATTTCTTCACCATCCGTTGGGTTGGCTTTTGCCCACAGACGAGTTGTGCCTATCAATGTTCCATTAGACAAGAACACTTGTCTGCTAGTGGTGTTTACATCGACTTCCTTTGAAATGAATAAACTCTTTTTTTCTCCAGTAAAACTTATCGAGACATTCAATGTTGCCAAATCGTCGTTCATTTCAGTGCATTCCCAGCGCAAAGTCGCTGAAGCATCGTTTTCAAACGGAATAGTTGTCTTATTTAGAAAAAAGATGGCCGATGACTTGAATTCATATTGTGCGAATGTGTCTTTATTCAGCCAAATTGGGGGACCAAATGTTTGTGCCTGAAGGGATAAATTTGGTAAGACTAAAAGAATAGAAAGAAAGAGAAGGAACAATTTGTGCAATCTTTTCATGTTGGGTCCCTCTTTACGGGATAGCTGTAACAAGGCTGTCGCATGTGAACGAAACCGCCAACTATCCAGAAAGTTGTTGAATCCAAACTACGATCGTTTTTTTATATAAGACTTCCTCAACAACAATTCTCATTGATTATGATGATGTACATTAATCTACAATAAAGTACATAAAACCAAGTACAAACAAATGCCTCCTGATTTTTTGTGAAAAGTTTTAAGACCAACTGATGTATACCCGTAACCGAAGAGGACTAAACTTTGGGTGTGCTCGTGGCGAACACGGTGGGACTAGTCAAGTCCTTCGGGTCTACTGTTGCGTTGGATGGACTCGATCTGGAAATTCCTAAAGGCATATCAGGATTTGTAGGAAGTAACGGAGCAGGTAAAACAACAACCATCGGGATTCTATTGGGTCTTCTAAAACCTGAACGCGGCGAAGCAACCGTGTTTGGTCTAGACTGCTGGCGCAACTCCTTTGAGATAAGGCGAAGAACAGGCGTCCTGCACGAAAACAACACTTTCCCCGGCAATTTCTCGGGAAGACGCTTCCTAGAGCACGTCGCAGACATTTACGGCGTCACAGACGGCAAACAAAGCGCTAAAGCCCTTTTGAAGACAGTAGGTCTTTCAGATAGTAAGGACAGACTCCTAAAAGGTTACTCTGCAGGCATGACCCGAAGACTAGGGTTGGCTCAAGCCCTGATCGGTGACCCAGAATTTGTTATACTCGACGAACCCACAGCAAACATAGACCCCATGGGCAGAATCGATTTGCTAAACAAAATAAAAGAACTTCATAATGATAGCGGAACAAGTTTTCTCATATCAACCCACATTCTGAGTGAGTTAGAACAAGTCTGCGATTGGCTCTCTATAATAGACTCTGGAAAAATTGTCGACCAAGGACACATCAATGACTTGGCAGACAAATACTTTGCCAACATTTACGTTATCGAAGTTTCCCAACCTGCTGTCTTACTAGAAAAAATCAAAACTTTACGTAATGTTGAGCAAGCTTGGATTGAAGACGAAAAAATTTACTGCAAATTTAGGAATCCAAACGAATTCTTCACCGAAATCCCAAAAATCGTTGTATCCCTAAATCTAGAACTGAAGAGTTTCAGGAAAAGTCTGGGCACTTTTGAAGAAATTTACAAAAAAACCGCGGGGGATCATAAAAATGGCAAGTAACCGCTTTTTCAAGTTAATTGTTTGGGAATTCGAGCAATTTTTGAATTTTCCAATACTTGAATTCTTAATAGCCTCAACACTTTTCCTTGTTCTTTTTCAACCGATTACCAACCATAATTTCTTTACCATTTGGGAGAACCTTAACAGGGGTAACAGTTTTTTGGTTATCTTCATGATCTTCATTGTCTGCGCCGTTTTTTCCAGAAGTTTTGCGGGTACCCTTGACAGGGGCGAAATCAAGATGCTGTTGTCTTACCCCATTAAAAGATGGGAACTGTTTTCCGCCAAGTTCATCACCCAATTTTTTGTGTTATCAGCTATAATCTTTGTAATATTTTCTTTTAACATTCCTCTTATGGGACTTAACCCATTCAACCCTATGCTGTATGCCTCCCTTCTGGGCTTGCTGCTTCACTTGCTGGTTGTTTGCAGCGTCACAACCACAGTTTCATTACTTATCAAAAAAGAAACTATCACCATTTTGGTATCCGCTATACCTCTCTTTGGTTTAGAAACCATAGGCGGCAGAGATAGCTTTTTTACAGGGATTGGTAGGTCTAACCTGATTTTCGACTTTTTTAAGCAATCAATTGCAATCGGTTCCGAATCTGTAGCTTTTGGGGATTTTGTTTTGGCGGTTGCTTTTCCAATTGTAATTTCAGCTTTCTTGCTTCTAATTTCACTGATTTACTTTTCCTTCATAATGGAGGTTGATTAAGGAGTGAATGTCAAATGAGAAAGTTGACCAGAGTGGGGGCACTCCTCCTGATAGCTGGGCTCTCCCTTCTTTCAGTTACCTTCATTCGGAGTGCTTCAACAAGCGGTTCTGGTCTCATGTTTATGAATATCTCCCCAAAAAGCGGGTCAACCCTTCTAAGCTCTTTCCTGTTTCCACCACGAGAGATTAGAGTCTCAATACAAGCCGACTCAACAATCGATGTTTACGTAATTGACTCCGAAGGGTTGAACTTGTGGGAAGAAAAAGGAGAAATTCAGGCGATAAACGAATTTAAGAACATCAAACAAGGCGCCTTCGATTTCCACATCGAAAAGAGAGGCGAATACGCATTTCTGGTCTATAACGTCTCCAACTCATCCACATCTGGACAAATAACCGTAACACTTTCTGGAATCGAAACAGATTTACTATACTTCTCTTCTGCTGTAACCGCACTTGGACTAACAATCTTATTGGTTTCACTCATAATTCGCAAAAACACCAAAGACACCTAAAACCCCCTAACTAATTTTTGGTTGGTGCCGGGGGCGGGATTCGAGCCCGCGACTTCTGGGCACCTGTTTTTGGGAGATTTGCTCTCCAGATCATGAGTCTGGCGCCATAGCCAGGCTAGGCTACCCCGGCTTTTTGCTTCTTTGCTATCTTGAAGGACAACAGTGAATTAAGGTTTTCTGGATGGGATACGGTTCTGGCGTTGCATTTTCTGGTTTTTGTCGAATTTTTGTTGTTTTGATGCGTCTTATTTGGTTCTTTTGCTTACGTGTGCTGTATCTGTTCTACAATAACGGCTTGTTCAGGGGATGTGTGTTCATATGAATACTATTTATCTTTAATCAATAGAAACTGTATTATGGGTTAATGCTAATTAGAAAAACCATTGTTGGATTCTTAGTGTCGCTTCTCAAAGAATATAAACTATGCCTGTGTATAGTGGAACTTGGTTTGCGGCATATGAGACGTTCAAAATTGGAAATCTACATCGACATTCTTCGGGCTCTGGCTTACCACGGAAGATTAAAGCCAACCCACATCACCTATAAAGCTAACGTAAACTGCAGCGCACTAAAAGAGTGCCTAAGTTTTCTGCAGGAGCGTAACCTGGTTAAAGAACAAGTAATCAGCAAAAAAAGACAAAAAAGAAAATACTATGCCATCACAGACCTGGGTCTAACAGCACTCCGAAACGTCAAAGAAATAAACAAGTCTCTCCAAGTATTCGAAGAGCCGAACGTGACCGGAATCGAGTTGCCATACGAAAACCAGCGAACCCCCTTCTAAGCATCACCTCAGATAACCTTCCACTTTTTCGAAAAACATCTAACTGCATAAAACTGAAGCCCCCCACTCACCACTTGACGTAATATCGGTGATCTCGGGTCTTCTTTATTCTTCCAAGAAATTCTCCGGCAAAATAGTCTAACCACATCTGCTCTTGACGGTCCAATTCTGCTTCTCCGCTTGACACAGCGCTGGCTTTTGAGACGGCTCCTGCTTTTCTAAGTTTATGGAGAATTCTGTAATGCATCTTGAATTGAAACCCGGAGAGGGACATTCATGAACCTTCTTTTTTTGTTCGATGTTTCCAGCATAACAAAGACAAATGGCAAATATTATGGAGTGATTTTGTCATCTACCTCTGCTGAAACCACATCTACCTATACTATAGGCTTTGCAACTATTTATATGCGCTATTTTTGGGCAGAAATCGTCGCTATAAACCGTTTTGTTAAGGCTGTTTGGGCACGTGCTATTTAAAAAACAGTGGTTTGACTGATTGCTTACCATTGAATCAGTCGGTTTCTTCTTCGTTCCACTTCTCTATCTTGAGTTTGTCGTCTCCTATTTCGAAGCTGATTTTCACGGGGACAGCAGAATTTGTTTTGAATGGGAACATGCTGTCCTCAGCCAAGTCTACAGGAACATAGATTAGATATTTATCGTCTTTTCTTTTGAACAGTCGCCCTTTTGCTTTGTTAACCATAATCGACACCAACTAAGGGGAATGCTGGCAGCACGCGCGTATTTAAGGCTTTTCTGCCCCTGTTGGCTTACATGGACGTTACTTCGACCTTAAGACAAATTTATGTTATACATTAAAAATTCAACTTCAGATAATACGCCAATCATCAAAAGTTCTCATTTTTCATAGAAAAACTTGGTTCTCACTCAACTTTTTCGGCGCCCACATGCTTCTCAAAAAGTTTCTCCCAATCAATCTTAATCATCGCCACAATTATGATGATCAGAAGAGCGGAGGTAATCACCATCCCCAACAATCCTGACTCCCCAAAGAGGGTTTTAATTATAGTGATGGACTGCTGGCCACTGTAAGCCACAATAAACGTCATCAATGTCTTACCTAAAACCGCTGGTACGAAAGCTTTCAAAAAGGAATACCGCATGACACCTAACGGAATGAAAAGCAGGTCATCAGGTAGAGGCGTCAAAGCAAAAAGAAAGATTGCGGCTGGTCCGTAACGGTCAAAGATCTTTACCATGTAGTCCATCTTTCTGCGTCTTTCCTTGCTCACCACGGTTCTTCCATAGTAGCCGAGCGCGTATCCGGAGAATTCGCCGAGGGCGGAACCTAACCCGCCGCTGATGGCGACAAAAAAGGGGTCCAGAACAGCTCCTAACAGGTAGATTACGATGGTGTAGGGTACGGGGAAGACAACCGATACGGAGCCGATGAAGCTTATGATGAAGACGCCAAGGTAACCAAATTGATGAGCGAACTGCGTCATCCACTCAAGAAGCCAGTTCCCCCCTGTCTCCAAGATATGATGCATGTATTTCACGTTGCCAATGTTGCTTTAATTTTTTTCGGCGAAGACGCAGAAAAATCAAGGTAATCTTTTGCTGAATTAAACCACATTCTGTTGACGTTATGACCCAACTTGTTCATGGCAAACAACATGAAAGTTGCAATCACCCTGAAGGGCGTGGTTAACAGAATGAGGATGCCAAGCCGACAAGCCCAAACACGAAAATGCAACAGCAGCACCGTTGGACCAAAATGTAAGAATTTAATAGGCTTGCCGAGAAAAATAAATAGTGGATTCATAATGGAAAACGGTTTTACAGGCAAACTCTTACGGGTCAACCTGAGCACAGAAAAAATTTCGTTTGAAACATTAGAAGAGAATTTTTATCGCCGCTATTTTGGAGGCAGAGGACTAATCTCCTACTATCTACTTAAGGAACTGGAGCCGAAAATTGACCCTCTTGGTCCAGAAAACAAGCTGATTTTCGCTTGCGGTCCCGTAACCGGCGCCCCCGTCAGCGGCAGCGGACGCAACAGCGTAGGCGCAAAGTCGCCTCTCACAGGCGCATACGGAGAAGCAGAGGCTGGAGGTTACTGGGGGACAGAACTGAAACGGGCAGGCTTCGACGCAATCATCTTTGAGGGAAAAGCATCAAGCCCCGTATATCTGTGGATTAAGGACCAAGAAGTGGAGCTTAGGGATGCCTCCAGCCTGTGGGGGCATGAGATTAGGAAATGTCAAGAAACTATTCGAGGCGAGTTGGAGGACAAGAGGGTGAAGGTGGCTCAGATTGGTCCCGGAGGAGAAAAACAGGTACGATACGCCTGTGTAATTAATGACATGCATCATGTGGCTGGTCGATGCGGCATGGGGGCAGTTATGGGCTCAAAAAACCTGAAGGCCGTGGCAGTCAAAGGAGGCAACAAAGTTCCTGTTCGCAAACCAAAAAGGCTCGCAAAAGTTGCCAAGTGGATGGCACAGAACGTGGACAACCTTGCTTACGCTTTGCATACATATGGAACAGGGGACAGCATGGACGTCATGGTGGAGACTGGAAACCTTCCTATCCGCAACTTCCGTGACGGCGACTTCCCAGAGGTGGATCAGATTTCGGCTCAGGCTGTCAAAGAGCATGTAAGAGTTAACATGGGAACCTGTTATGCCTGTGCTGTTGCCTGCAAAAAAGTGGTCAAAGTGGCTGAGCCGTGGAATGTTGACCCAGTGTATGGTGGACCAGAATATGAGACCTTAGCGTCGTTGGGCTCAAACTGCGGAGTGTCTGACCTCAAGGCAATCTGTAAAGCCAATGAACTGTGCCAAAGATACTCTATAGACACCATAAGCACAGGAGTCACCATCAGTTTCGCCATGGAATGCTTCGAGCATGGCTTGCTAACCAAAGAGGATACTGGCGGCATGGACCTGAGTTTCGGAAACGCAGAATCCATGGTTAAGTTGGTTGAGCTGATAGGCGAAAAACGTGGCTTAGGCGCCCTATTAGCTGAAGGAACAAAACGGGCTGCTGAGCGCATCGGAAACGGCGCAGAAGAATTTGCTGTTCACATCAAGGGGCAGGAAGTTCCTATGCATGACCCCCGACTGAAACGGGGCGAGGCTCTGGGCTACGCTGTATCTCCGACAGGGGCAGACCATGTTCATAACATTCACGACACTTTCCTGTATCCTGCTCTTCCAAAAAAGTATAACAGCCTCGGAGTTTTGGAGCCTGTGCCAGTCGAGGATTTTGGACCCAAAAAGGTGCGATTGTACAAGTATGTTGGCGAGTGGCGTACCCTCAACAACTTTCTGGTTATGTGCCTGTTTACGCCATGGAGCATCACACAGAAAGTGGACATTGTACGCTCCGTGACGGGATGGAACACCACAGCCTTTGAGCTGATGAAGGTGGTGGAAAGAGGAAACACGCTTACAAGAATCTTCAACAACAGGGAAGGCTTCACAGAAAAGGACGATTGGCTTCCCCCACGGTTCTTCCAACCCAAAACATCAGGCGCCCTAAACAAAACATCCGTGAACCCCGAAGAGCTGCAACGAGCGAAACTTCTCTACTACGACATGATGGGCTGGACCGAAAAAGGAATACCAAAAAAGAGCACATTAGAGGAACTGGACATCGAATGGGCTGCAGACAAAATCTCGGCACAATAGCTGGCGTGTTTTGTTCCATGTTGGGTTTGGGGTTAAAATTTTGCCTTCTCTCTTTCCTTCTTCTGTGCTTGCTTCCTGTCGTGTCGTCTTGTCTTCTCTTGTCTTGTCTAAACTCTCCACTCTCACACAAAAGCATTAGTTGGTTTTTAGTCAAACTTTCTTGACCTACTCAAGATACTTTTGGTCAAGTTTTCTTGACAAAAACCCTTTTTAAACAACCTAACAAAGGATTTAGTGGTGCCCATGATAGGGGAAAAAAGGGCAACTGTGCTAATGCTGCTGCTTATTCTCTGTTCTGCACTAGTCGCTTTTCCAAATGCTGGGATTGTGAAGGCAGAATCTAAAACGATTGTTGTTCCAGATGATTACCAAACCATAACATCAGCAATAGGCAACGCTAAAGATGGTGATACGGTTTTTGTGAAGAAAGGAACCTACGATGGACCAATAAATCAGTCGCTATTGATAAATAAGACAATATCACTTATAGGCGAGAATGCCAAAAGCACCATAATAAGACTTCATCCTGATTTCTTTGAAGCTTTTGTCATGGGTCAATCAATAGGTTGGATTTGGGGGTCTTCACTTGTAAATACTGCGCAGAATGTGTTAATATCAGGATTTACATTTGTCAGCGATGGAGGAAGAATGTGTATTGTTGGTGATAACGCCAAAATTGTAGGCAATATCATTGCAACACCTTTGTCAATGCAAGGATATAACCAAACCTTAGCATTCAATAATTTAACGGCAAATGTAGATTACAGAGGAGATTACGGTAAAGTATACAAAAATAATGCAAAAGATTGTGGAGTTTTTGTGTCTTACGGTTCTAAAACCTGCATCTTCAATAATATGGTTTTAGGCGGAGGAATAGGAACTGGTGGTACGAGTAGAAACATAATAATTTTCAACAACACCATAAATGATGGTACACAAATATCATTGGCTAACAGTGGAAATATTGTTGCGAATAACACCATTTCCAACAGTAGCATGGGAGTTGCAATAATGTGGGGGGGCGACAATAGAATAAGTGGAAATTTTGTTACAAATTGCAAAATAGGTTTGTATAAAACAGAACCTCACGGCGGCAACATCTTTTCTGCCAATTATGTGGCAAACAACTCATGCGGCGTTAAAATTGCTAGTCGTTCAGAATCCGCTGAAACGACGCTCTATCATAACAACTTCATAAACAATGTTGTGCAGGTCAATACCGACCCAACCGAAACAATAGAAGGCTCTGATGGTACTCATGAACGCACTCGCTCATTAATTCATTCTGGTCTTTTTGATAATGGAACTGAAGGTAACTTCTGGAGCGATTATACTGGCGAAGACAGCAACAAGGATAACATCGGCGATACACCATATTTTATCGATGAAAACCGCAGAGACAACCACCCACTAATGTATCCCTTCGATATCTACAGCGACAAGATACAACTGCCTGACTGGGCAAACATTGAACCAACAAGCATCATAGTTCCAGACATCAAATACGTGGACATACATATTGATTCACCGCAAAACATGACATATGCAAACAGTATTTCTTTGAACTTCACAGTCAACCAAAAAACGTCGTGGATGGGCTATAGCCTTGATGGACAAGACAACGTGACTATAACCGAAACCACTCTAAACCTAAATGAATTAGCTGACGGTTCACACACCCTAACGGTCTACGCAATAGATACAGACGGAAACACTGGAGCATCAGAAACAATCCGTTTTACCATAGCCAAAGAATCCGAGACAGAGCAACCAGACCAACTCAACTTAATTCTAGCAGGCACTTTGATATGTATAGCAATAGCAACAGGTTTAGGACTGCTGATCTACCACAAAAAAAGAAAATAGTCAAAATATTTTTTAATCTATCTGGTTTCTTGATGAAGAGACCTGTCAGTAGGTCTCTATATCGAACTTTGGGTTGGGTGTTAAAATTTTGCTTTTCTTTTTTCAAGCATTTGGAATAGCGTTCATTGTCGTTAGATGCCTTTTCCTGTCCGTCCTGTCTCTTTGGTATAAGCTAATATCCGTCATTTTTTAATTAGAGGGCATCTAATAGAGGATAACGTTTGAAGGTGCAAGGTTTGGCTGTGAAGAGACAGAAATGGAGCAAAAACTTCGGTGAGTGGTTCCGCGATGTGCTCATAAAAGCGGGCATAATGGATTACCGATATCCCATCAAGGGCTGCGGAGTCTGGATGCCCTACGGCTTCAAGATAAGAAGAAACATCCTCCAGATTCTGCGAGATTTACTGGATAATGCAGGGCATGATGAGACCCTGTTTCCCCTTCTGATTCCCGAAACCTCCCTAGCGCAAGAATCCGCCCACGTGAAGAGCTTCGAGGGAGAATGCTTCTGGGTGACCCACGGCGGTTTCGAACCTCTGAAGGTCAGGTACGCGTTGCGTCCCACCAGCGAGACGGTTATAGCTCCTATGCTGAAGCTGTGGATTCGCTCCCACGCAGACCTGCCCCTGAAAATGTATCAGGTTGTGAACGTTTTCCGTCACGAAACGAAGGCAACCCGTCCGATTTTGAGGATGCGAGAGGTAGAGCCGTTCAAGGAAGCCCACACCTGCCACGCCACCTCTGAGGAAGCCGAAAAACAGGTACAGGAGGCTGTGGAGCTCTACAAGCGGTTCTTCGATGAGGTTGGCGTTCCCTACGTTGTTTCTCGGAGACCTGACTGGGACAAGTTCGCCGGAGCACTATACACCATAGCCTTTGACATGCTATGCCCCGACGGCAGAACTCTGCAGATTGGGACTGTGCATAATCTGGGGCAGAACTTCGCCAAAGCCTTCGACATAACTTATGAGACCCTGGATGGCGGTCAGGAGCACATCTGGACCACCAGCTACGGGATTTCTGGAAGAGGAATCGCCGCTGTTCTGATTGTCCACGGAGACGACAACGGAATCGTTTTGCCTCCAAAAATAGCGCCAGTACAGGTTGCGGTTGTTCCTGTTCCGTACAAGGGGAAGGAGGAGCAGATAAACGAAGCCTGCAGAACTGTCGCCGCCAAGCTTAAGGACGTAGGGTATCGTGTTGAGTTGGATTTGCGGGATGGGTTGACTCCCGGAAACAAGTTCTATTACTGGGAGCTGCGGGGTGTTCCTATCCGAATCGAGATAGGACCTCGAGACCTAGCCAACGGCGTGGTGACAGTTGTGAGGCGGGACACCCTGAAGAAGCAAACATGGAAGATGGACGATGCAGCATCGGCTGTGCAAAAGTTTGCGGAAGAGATGACCCGTGACCTGAAGGCAAACGCTGCGGCGTGGATGAATGAACACATCTGCCGTGTTGACAGTTTGTCTGAGGCGAAAAGTTTGCTGCAGAAGCGGGCGGGCATCGTTGAGGTTCCATGGTGCGGCAAAGATGAGTGCGGTCACAGCCTAGAAGAAACTGTTGAGGCTCGCCTGCTGGGATTCCCCGAAGACACCACAGAAAAGGTAGATGGGAACTGTCTGGTCTGCGGAGAAAATGCGGTCAATGTTGTAAGGGTTGCCCTAGCATACTAGCATTCAGAGAAGCTGTTTAATACGTTGTAACCACAATTTCTAAGAAAGCAAGTTCCGTTAAGGTATTCAGCAGAATGTTGATGTGGAGAAGCTTGGAGGCTATGAATGGTTGCTGACGAAACTTAAGCAGAGAGCCCAGCTGTGGTTCGCGTCTGAGGCGACGATGCTTCATAAGTTGGGGTTGTCTCCAAATCAGGTGAGCATCCTTGGAATAGCCTTTGCTGTACTATCCGCCATAGCTTACTGGCAATGGAAACTTAATTCCCTCCTTCTTGTAGTGGCGCCTCTTCTGATGCTTGCCTCTGGGCTACTTGACGCCCTAGACGGAGCATTGGCTAGACTGTACGGGGAAACCACAAAATTCGGCGGATTCTTTGATTCGCTTCTTGACAGATACGCTGACGCATTTATTCTCTGCGGAATCATCCTCGGCGGATTAACCGAAGTATCGTGGGGGCTCGCCGCGCTCGTAGGCTCCCTGCTGGTCAGCTACGTTCGGGCAAGGGCAGAAGCGGCTGGAGTTAAAATGGAGTCCGTGGGCTTAGCTGAACGAGCTGAACGCATAGTGTTACTGGCATTAGCAAGTTTCCTCAGCTTTGTCTGGCTTGAGGCTCTAGGTTGGGGAGTCCTTGTTCTCGCGGTTCTCACAAATCTGACTGTAATTCAGCGGGTAATTCATTTCCGCAGGGCGTCGCAATAACTGAAAAAGAAAAGTTGTTTTGGTTTAGCGCCTAGGTCTTGAGGTGCCCCCTCTCCGCTCGTTTTTCGAGCGTACCTTTACTACGCCACGATGCACGGCGCATGAAACGCAGTAATATTTGGTTTCTGTGCGGCTGGCAATGTATGTTCCCTTTTGACGAAGTTCCTTGTAGAGGGTTGAGTCCACTAAGGAGACTCTTCGTGAGACCCTTTTGGCTTTGTCGCGGGGTACTTGCTGGCCACAACCTTGGCACTGAACCAGTGTGCCTTTGCCTTTGCTGCCTTTTGCTCTTCCTCTGGACTTTCGTTTAACTGGCATTACTTTTCCTCATATTCTAATTTAAACTGGGGTTTATTAAGTATCACCGCAAACAGTTCATATACCTTACGTTTTTTACACGTTAACAGTCATTATGCTCATGTTGGTCGCCTCAGCAAACCCTTTTTACATTGCATCCTTTTGCAGCTTAATTCAAAAGAGAATTAAATGAGTGCGGTTTTAATATGCGATGAAGTCAATTGTATACGTGAAGAATCGGTGATGTGCTTTGGGTCGGGTTGGTAAAGGCGTAAAATGCAGCGTAGTAGGTTGCGATAAAGATGCAATTCGTTCTCTCCCTCGTGATAAAGTGAGCGCAGCGGGTTTGAAGGTTAGCGAAAGTAGGCGCTCCTACCTCTGTAGAGACCACTACAAAGAATACAAGAAGGGCTCCAAAAAAGACAAGATGCTTGAACAATGGAGGTTCAAAGGCTGAGAATCCTCCAGTTGCATTCGAACTTCATAGAGTACGAAGTTGTAGAGAAGGAGATAGCATCCGCTGAGGAACCCGAAAAAAGGAAAGACCGCCTCGAAGAACTCGCCGTATTATTCACCGCAGTCGAAGAGGGAGACACTGTAGATGTCGCCAAAATAGCGATGGAAAACACCAAAGCGTCCCTAGACAAGTTGAAGGTTAACCGAATTCTGATTTACCCCTACGCGCACCTAAGCACCAACTTGGCTAAACCAGCTGACGCACTGAACGTCATAAAAGAGATGGAGAACGTTGCCAAGGAGCTGGGACTGGAAACCTACAGGGCTCCCTTCGGCTGGTGCAAAAAATTTTCCGTCTCCATCAAGGGGCATCCTCTAGCCGAGCACCTCAGAATCGTGTCCTCCGAATCGGTTGAGGAAGAAGTTGTTTCCGAAGCCCTGAAGGCAGAGGAGAAACTCAAGTCCTTATGGTATATTCTGCAGCCCGACGGAAAACTGGTTCCAGTGGAAGAGTTTGATTTTAGGGGGCACGAAAATCTGGAGAAACTAGCCCAGTATGAGATAGAGAAGGTTAGGGCTGTCCATCAGGTTCCGCCCCACGTGCCATTGATGAAACGTTTGGAGATAGCCGATTACGAGCCGGGAAGCGACCCCGGCAACCTCCGATGGTACCCAAAGGGGCGTCTGATTAAGTCGCTGATTGAGCAGTACGTGACCGAGAAGGTCATAGATTACGGCGCAATGGAGGTTGAAACCCCAATCATGTATGACATTCAGCATCCAGCCATCGCACATTACCTTCAACGGTTTCCCGCCAGACAGTATCTTCTGCAATCGGATAAGCGGGACTTCTTTTTGAGGTTCAGCGCCTGCTTCGGACAGTTTCTTATGGTTCATGATGCCCAGTTCAGTTATCGTCAGCTTCCTCTGAGAATCTACGAGCTGACCAAGTATTCGTTTAGAAGGGAGAAGAGCGGCGAATTAACTGGCTTGCGGAGGCTCAGGGGCTTCACTATGCCTGACTGCCACGCCATGGTTGCTGACTTGGCTCAGGCGAAGGAGGAGTTTCTGGTCAGATTCAAGCTCTCCAAGGAGATTCTGGAGAACGGCTTGGAGCTGAGCAAGGAAAACGATTACGAGTTGGCGGTCAGGGTGACTAAGGACTTCTATGATGAGAACAAGGATTTCGTTCTCTCTATGGTGAAGCTGTTCGGCAAGCCTGTTCTGCTGGAGATGTGGGAGGAACGGTTCTTCTATTTTGTTTTGAAGTGGGAATTCAATTTCGTGGATAACCTGAACAAGGCTTCAGCCCTCTCCACCGACCAGATTGACATAGAGAACGCCAAACACTACGACATGACCTACGTTGACGAAAACGGCGAAAAACAGTATCCTCTTGTTCTTCACTGTAGTCCAAGTGGCGGAATCGAACGTAGCGTGTATGCTCTGCTGGAGAAGGCGCACAGAGAATCATTGAAGGGCACGGCTCCGATATTTCCTCTTTGGTTGGCTCCCACCCAGGTGAGGATAGTTCCTGTTTCAGAAAAGTTCTTGGATGATGCTGAAAAACTGATGAACCAAATCGAAAGCAGCAGCATACGGGTTGATGTGGATGATAGACCCTTAAGTTTAGGCAAAAAAGTCAGAGCAGCCGAGAAAGAATGGGTAAACTACGTCCTAGTTATCGGCGAGAAAGAATTAAACTCGGACACTCTGCCGGTCAGAGACAGGAAAGCTGGAAAGAAAACCAGAAACATGAAACTCCAAGAACTAATAGACGAAATAACGGCGGAAACAGCGGACAAACCCTTCAAACCTCTGGCGCTACCGAAGCTGCTGTCAAAGAGACCCCAGTTTGCATTCTAAACTACCGCATACACTCTTCGCTAAACCGTGAATAACGTCGCAGCCAGAAACAGGAATCCAAGCGACGGCAAACAGTTAATTAGCTTCCTCCGCAACAAAAGAAGTTTGGTTTTGATTTGTTCCCGAAAAAGCTTCAGTTCGCTTCAAAGTTGAATCCAGTCTGGAAGGGCGTGGCTAAACAGCTTGCTGAGCAATGCGAAAGATGCAACCAGCCTAGACTATACTCAGTCTTCGATGCCTACATCTCAGGCGACAAACCCAACTGCAAAAGCTGCAGCACCGCCTTTCGGTTAGCCCATCCGTTGATTAAACGGGTGTTCAGAAAGACGAATCTTGCAGAGGCAGAAGTAAAGAAGCTGCTGGCTAACACCCTAATCCGCAAAAGCATGCTAAACGTTGTCCGCGGCATAAGCCACTTCGGTTTACGCACCCCACAGCCCACAGCCGTTCCGGTTGTCATCGTGTGGAACTTCACGAACCGCTGCAACCTCTATTGCCGCCACTGCCACCAGAACTCAGGCGAAGCCGAGGAGAGGGAACTGACAACCGAAGAAGTGCTCCAAGTAATCAAAAAGCTTGCAGACGCCGGAATCTCAATCCTCACCTTCTCAGGCGGCGAACCTCTTGTCCGCTCAGACATCTACACCGCCATAGAGGCGGCGGTGGACGCTGGAATGCTTTGCACCATAGCCTCAAACGGCATATCGATGACCAAACAGGTTGTCGGCAAGCTGAAGAGTGCAGGTATCAAGCGGGTGGAGATTGGTTTAGACGGATGTACTGCGGAGACCCATGACTTCCTCAGAAACAAGTCTGGCGCCTTTGAGGCTACTCTAGAGGGAATCAGAAACTGCGCCGAAGCAGGATTCGATGAGATATGCGCCACAATGACGCTTAACAAAAACAATGTTGATGAGCTCCGGGGCGTGGTTGAGCTGGCGGAGAAACTGGGCGTCACCCGATTCTACCTGAACAGGCTTATCCCCGCGGGTAGGGGAAAAGAGGTGATTGACCTTGATGTCACCCGACAGCAGAAGATAGACGCCCTCGAGTATATCCACCAGAAGTTCTGCGATAGCGTAGCGCACGGCGAAGGAATTCAATGCTACGCTCGGGGCATGACCTACTACGGCAGACTGGGTTTCGAACGGTCAGAAGGCAAAGTTTTCACCGTCAGCGAGGCATTATCCGGTTACAGTAAGATGTGGCAAGAAAAGTTTGGAGGCGGCGTTGCCGAGATAGTCCGGAAGTATGCTGCTGGGTTTGGGGGCTGTTCAGCTGGAGTCACCTATGCTGGTTTGACAGCGAGCGGCGACTTGCTTCCCTGTGTTCCAGCGCCCGTAAAGCTCGGCAATCTCCTTAAAGAAGATTTGGAGGACATCTGGGTCAACAACAAGTTGCTCAATTATATGCGTTGCAGGGGTGACCTTAAGGGCGCATGCGGGAGATGCGCATACAACTCGTTATGTGGTGGATGCCGATACACTGCATACGCAGTCAATGGCGACTGGCTGGCAGAAGACCCCAGCTGCCCATTCGGACCCGGAACCAAGAAAGCAGCTAACCAATGATTAGTATTAGGGAATACCGTAAAAGTCAAAATTTAAATAGACAGTCAATAGGTTTATGGTTGAAGTTTCGCGTTTGGAGAAGTGTTTGGATTGGCTGAAGAGCTTCTAGTTTACATTGACGGTAAGTTTTATCCTAAATCTGAGGCTAAAATCTCTGTGTACGATCATGGGCTACTTTACGGGGACGGCGTTTTTGAGGGAATACGCGCCTACAATGGTATAGTCTTCAAGCTGAAGGAGCACATAGACAGGCTCTACAGGTCTGCCCACCCAATCTTTCTGAAGATACCCCTAACCAAAGATGAGATGTCTAAAGCCGTGCTGGAGACCCTCAGAAAGAACAAACTGAAAGACGCTTACATCCGCCTAGTGGTCACCAGAGGCGTCGGAGACTTGGGGCTTGACCCCCGAAAATGCCCCAAACCCACAACTATCATAATCACTGAACCCCAACTTGTGTTGCATTCACCTGAGAAGCTTGAGAAGGGAATAAGCACAGTGATAACTTGGGTGAGACGAAACTCGGTGGACGCTGCAAGCCATGAACTGAAATCCCTAAATTACCTAAACAGTGTATTGGGCAAAATCGAGGCGAACAACAGCGGCGTGGACGAAGCCATCTGTCTTGACAAAGCGGGCTTTGTGTGTGAAGGTGTCGGCGAAAACATATTCATAGTGAAGGACGGCAAACTTTTGACTCCGCCGCTTTCCTCGGGTGCGTTAGATGGGATAACAAGAGCATTTGTTATCGAATTGGCTGAGAAGATGGGAATCGAGGTTATAGAGAGAAACATTACTCCTAACGAGCTATTCACTGCCGACGAGGCATTTTTCACTGGAACCGCTGCAGAGGTGGCGCCCATACATGACGTGAATGGGCGTGTGATAGGAGCTGGAAGGCAGGGTCCAGTTACGAAGCGGATAATGCAGAAGTTCATGGATGCTCTTAAGGATTCGAATGAGGGGACGCCCATCCAATAGCGCTTGAGAAAATAGTGTTCTGCTTGCGTTAAGGGCATCTACCGATTTTTGGCTCTGAATACATCGACTCTTTAGTCTGGCTTCTAGGGTAGTGTTTTCTGTTGGTAGCCAAGGTATCCTTCTGGAGTCTTCACATAAACTGCAACTGTCTCTCCTCGGTGACCTGACCAGTTCCACAGACACTTCAATGTGACAGTGTCGCCTATCGGAAGCGTGTACGGTAGACTTGGCGGCGACTCCACAGACACCTCTTCGGTTGTTTGGTCTGCAAACCTTATCTCAACAGTTGTGAGGTTTGCTGCAACAATCGAGTTTTCAGAGTTTTTGACTGTGATACTAAAGCTTGACAGGATAGAGCTGTCGAAGGCGGCGTCCGTGATCGACAATTGCGCAGGTTTAGGTGTGGTTTCGGTTCGGTGGAATTGGTAGCCCTGTGAGGTGTACACGTTGATTGTGGCGTTCATTCCCCGGTATTCTCTCCAGTCCCATGAGCACACAAAGGTTGTAGATGTGTCTATGAGTAGTGTTCGTGGAATTGACGGGTTTGCTTCGCGTATGTTGACCTCTGTTCCGTTCTCCATGGTCACGGTTATCTTGGTAACGTGAAGGTCGCTGGCAGAGGCTGCGGGGTTCCTTATGGTTACGTTGAAGTGCTGCGTGTCAGATGTGATGAACATGGCGGATGTTATTTCCAGTCCCACTGTGGCTGTTTCAACTTCGTAAACTGCGCCTGACCCGTCTTCAACTATGATTATGACTTTGAGGGTTTCGCCAGCGTAATCTCCCCAGTTCCAATTGCAAACGAACGTTTCCTCCCGTCCCTTATCCAGTTTGTATGGCAGTTCGGGATTTACATTTACAACGGTATGAATTTCGTCTTCGGTTGCAACCAGGATTTCTGTGATTTTTGCTTCTGTTGGTGAGTATGTTGGATTGAGGACGGTTATGTTGAATGTTTCCGCGTTTTGCATGTTTAAGCCGACATCAACCACTGAGAGGGTGGTGTTTTCTGGGACTTTGATGTCCAGGTTTAGGTAGTAGCCTGCCAGCAGCAGGTAAGAGAAGATGGAGCCGATTATCATGGCTAGAAGTAGGAGGAGGATGAGGAGGAGTTTGGAGATTGCTTTTAGGTTGCGGGCTACTTTCAATTTTTTCCTCTCTTATGCGGGTGCATGATTATTGTTTTGGTTTTGGAAGTTTGTTATAAATGTTTGTGGACTATTTTAATTCTCTCTTGTTTAGGTAGATTTTCGGGGGTGGGTGCATTGTTTGTGTGGGCGGGAATGTGTGTTGTGTGCTCTGTTAGGTGTAGGTTTTGAGCATTTTCACTGCTTTTTGTGGTGTCATGTACAGGTTTTCGCCGCAGTAGGGGCATGCCTTGAATCTTGGAAGCACCATGTTGCCGCAGGATGGGCAGAGGTTCGATTTTTTGAAGTTTTGTTTAAGGGTTTTCAGTTCTTTTTTCAGTTCTTCAATTTCTGCGCTTAGCCTCTGGGTTTCTTCTGGCAGGGAGCGTAGGTTGACGAGTTCGGCTCTTACGTTGTATGTGGCGTCTCTGGTTTGGGCGAGCACCTTGTTGTTTTCGGTTATGGTTTCGCTCATCATGTCCAGTACTGTTCGGTTGTCTTCCACCATTTCGCATTCGATTTCGGATTCTTTTTTGGCGTCTGAAAGCATTTTGTCCAAAAATCTTTCTATGGGGGTCTCGACGGCCATTTTGCAGGTTATTCCCCACATGGCTATGGTTGTTGCTGCGCTTGCCAGCAGGTAGGCGTCGGGGCTGAGGTTTAGGGTGTTGATTATGGGGTATGATTTCAGCAGGATGACTTCTGTGTTGAAGAACAGTGCCAAAATTGCTTCTAGAGCATGGATGGCTGCCAAAAAGCTTAGGCTGCTGAAAATCCAGACGGTTACTCCTCTTTTGCCCATGGTTCTGTCTCCTGAACTGGCTTTTGTGTATGTATTCCTGTCTCTTATACACATCTGACGCTGCCGACGAAGAGGATAGTGTAGATCTAGGTGGTC
>OMKS01000890.1_pt1 | contig 27773 bp, 12 predicted proteins | sample 1674721 | NCBI WGS metagenome assembly OMKS01 (sample SAMN06264996, study PRJEB25208) | sediment metagenome | isolation source: hot spring sediment | place: USA: California | collected 2014-09-02 | reverse complement strand
ATCATCGGACGTTATCAGACAACCGGTCATACCTCTGCGGTCATGGAATCGAATGGTTATACCTATGTGGCGGACGGGCCTGCAGGTCTGACAGTTTTAAATACCGATTATCCGAGCAATCCATATCGTGTGGGTTCATTTTCATCCTCAGGATATGCCCGTGAACTCTGGATCGAAAACAACCTTGCCCTCGTGGCGGCCGACACGGCCGGACTATATGCGATCGATATTACAAATAAATCCAACCCGATTTTATTGGATAAACTTCAACTGCCTCAATTGTGGAATCCGGATCAACCGGCGAGCGCACTCAGCGTACTGGTTCCAGGGGCGGACACCCTGGCTTATGTGGGGGCCGGATGGGGCGGACTCCAGATCATCAGCATCCAGGATCCCTCCAAGTTGTCTCTTATCAATCTCTGGCCTTCATCGGGCATCCCGCTGTTCGTGCAGGATGTCTGGGTCAGCGGACAGTACGCTCATCTCGCCTGCCGGGATCAGGGACTCCACACCCAGATCGACATCTCGGATGTCGGTTCGATTACCGGACCGGTTGCCTATGCCCTGGAAACGGAAGGACAGGCATTGAAGATTGTCGTGGACGGCGACACGGCCTTCACGGCCGATGCGCATCACGGTCATCTGGTGGTGGATGTCGATATCAATAATCCCAACGCACCGTCCATCCAGAAGACGGTCGCCATGGCCGATGCCAGTTATGATGTCGCGTATCAACAGGATTATCTGTACGTCGCGGCCGGCCTGTCCGGATTGAAAATCTTTCACACACAGAGCGAGTACACGGACCAGCGGATGACCCCGGTCGGAAGTATCAATACGCCGGGTACCGCCAGGGGTGTCGCAACGCGCGGAGGATATGCCTTCGTGGCCGACGGCAATCAGGGTGTCCGAATTTTAGAAGTAACGAATAAAAACAATCCTCTATTCAGAGGAGCCTACACACCCCCTTCCGGGTTCTGTCATGACGTTGCGGTGCCCCCGGGAAGTTTTATTTTTGCGGCTTTCGGTCATGACGGTTTCCGTGTACTCGATTACAGCAATCTGAACGCGATTGCGAGCGTCCATCATCAGAATACCCCGGGAAGCGCCCGGTCGATTAAAATCGTCGGAAACACGGGCTACCTGGCCGATTCCACCGGAGTCCATGTATATAATTTTGCCGGTTTGCCCGTCACAATCAATGTCTCGGAAGTCACCTCCCTGACCTCCGACCAGGTTTCCTTGGAAGCCCTTTCGGTCGATGCGACAGGCGACACCGTGCTGATCGCCAACGGACGATACGGCCTTCTGATCTGGAACCATGTTTCCGGAACCTGGGATTCATTCGATTTAGGCGGCCGATGTACGGATGTCAAAATCGTCGAAAAAACGATTTATGTGACTGTCGAAGAAAAGGGGATTGTGCTGTTCAATTATGCACAGAACGGAGAAATCAACCGGATCGGGTCCCATCCCACCGCAGGACGGGCCCGGCGGCTCGATGTGTCGGAAGACGGCGAACGGATCTGGGTCGCCTCCGGTGAAGGCGGACTCTATGATTTGATCAGTTCGCTCAAACCCCAGATTTCGGTGAATCCCACGTCACTGGATTTTGGAAGCGTCCCCCCCGGGTACATCCGTTCGCGTAAACTCTGGATCAGCAATTTAGGAACGAAAGACCTGGTCGTGGACCGGATACAGATCGTCGGCCTGACGACGGCATTCTCTTTCAGCGAGACGGCCTTTACGGTACCTCCCGGTGAAACCAAACGTATTCTGGTTTCTTTCTCGCCGCCTCTGTTGGGCGCCAGTTCCCATGTGGCAACCGCATCCATCTATTCGAATGCGACCGACTCGCCGACCACCCTGTTTCTGCAGGGGGAGGGGGGGACGCCCAACCTGCAAGTGCCGTACAGAAATGATGTATTCACCCTGGGTCTCTGGCATTTCGATGAGGCGGACGGAGTCAGTACTGTGAACGATGCGTCGGGCAACAATCTGGTGGGAACTCCTCTCGGTCAAACGCCGCGTGTGGAAGCCAAGCCCGGATTCGGAAGAGCCATCCGGTTTAACGGTGACGGCGGACGCATCCAGATTCCGAATCATGCACTTCTCAATATATACAATACCCAGTTTTCCCTCGAATTGTGGTTTTCCATGATTCAGAAAACCGCAGGGACCGCAATACTGGCGAAACGGGGAATGGGACAAACCCAGCAGGTCGAATTGGCTTTGAGCGCAGCCGATGGGCTCGTCGGACGCATCTGGGATCCGAGTGGAAACGAACATTTCCTGAAAACAGGCAGTTTGCAATCATTCAATACCGATCAGTGGTATCATGCGGCGATCTCATGGGACGGGGACTCACTGCGTCTATTTCTCAACGGAATCCAGAAAGACGGGCGCCCTTATTACGGAACCCTGCGGAACGTCAATGACCAGCCCCTCATCATCGCCGCCCAGCCCGACGGCACGAATCCGTTCTTCGGCCTCATCGATGAGGTCCGGCTGTCCTCGATCGCCCGCCAGCCCTGGGAATTCAACGTCAATCAGTCCCGTTTGGAGGTTGCCGGAGATCCGATCCGTTTCGGAAATGTGATTGTAGGACAGGTACGCAGGCTTCCGTTGCTGTTAAGGAGTGCCGGAGAGGCGCCCCTCACTGTCTACGGGGTTTCGGCCACGGACAATCGGGTTTCAGTGAGTGCGCGTTCAGGCTTTACCCTGCACAGCGGACAGGACACCACGCTCTGGCTGACCTTTCTACCCGAAGTGACCGGAGCCGTGCCCGAGGCGGCGAGGCTGGTTATCGCCAGCACCGATCCGACCTTTCCGTTCCTTGAGATTCCGATCACGGGTCGCGGTTTCGAGACATTTGCAGCAGGCACCCAAAAGACGGATCCCTTTACACTGGGTCTGTATCATTTCAGCCAGGTCCGTGAGACGACTGTTTTTGATTCATCGGGTTATGGATTCGACGGGACGCTCCACGGCGGAGTCGTGCTCGATACCGCCGGCGGAAAATTCGGCCGATACTTGCATATTAACGGAGTTACGGAATACTGTTCGGTCGATTCACTCCGCGATCCCGTCTGGGGATCACACTGGGGCGGTTTTACGGCCGAAGCCTGGATTCATCCGAACCGGATGCCGGTCGACAGCAGTGCGATCATCCTCAAACGCGGGACGGACGAACAGATGCAGTTCGATATCCGGCTGGACCGGTCGGCCCGTGTCACCGGACGATTCTGGAATTCCGCCGGTCAGGTTCATGTGGTCATTTCCGATCCGGCGGAACCCCTGGATGTCGATCAATGGTACCATGTCGCCTGTACACTTGATATGTATGCAGACAGCCTGACTCTTTACATCAATGGACGCAGGGTTGCGCAAACCCGGTTTACGGGCCGCTTTAACGGCAGCCTTCCCGATGATCCGGTTCATGGCACGCGTCTATATATCGGCGGCGACGCCTCGCAACTCCATTCTCTGATCGGATATATCGATGAAGTACGGATCTCCGGGATTGCCAGGGATATCTGGGAGTTTACCGTCAATTTGGCCCGTTCTCACATCTTCCCCGTTTCAATCGATTTCGGCAAAGTCCTTCTGGGGCAGAACCGGGTCGAGCATTTTTGGGTCAGGAATACAGGGCTCGAAGTCCTCGGTGTCGAAAATATTCAGATTATAGGCGAAGAGGATGTTTTCAGACTCGACCAGACGGCCTTCGATCTGGTACCCGGTGATGCGCGGAGAATCGCCGTGACGTATACGCCAGACCGGGTCGGTTCCCATGAGGCCACTGTCAGAGTGACCTCGAATAACCTGTTTCCCGACAGGCCGGTCTCGCTTCAGGGAGTCTGCATCGATGAAAAGGAGACAGGGACCTATGAAAATGACGCATACACCCTGAACCTGATTCATTTTGAACAGCAGGCAGACACCCAACTGGTCACGTTCGGTCCGGTGTTCTGGTCGGATACGAGCCGGTTCGGTTCCTCTTCCATGCGTTTTAAGGGTGGATATGCTTATTTTGGGTCCGACACCACGATCGATCTCTCCACAACCCCGCTGACCGCTGAGCTGTGGTTCGCCCTCGCGGCACCCCCGGATCCGCGAAGCATCCTGTTGTTATGGGGAAACACAGACTCCTATCTTCTTTTCCAGGTCAACCGTCAAAACGACGCCGGTATCCAGGCCGTCCTGCGGCACAATGAACAATCCCTCGTGCTGAAGGGAATTCCATTTTCGCGTCTCAATCTCAATCAATGGGTCCATGTGGCGCTGAGCTGGGACGGAGATACCCTCCGCTGGTACAACAACAATCGGTTATACGACAAGGCGGCTTTTTCAGGAGATCTGACCCTTCCTGAGAATTCACGCGTTCAGATGGGTGCAAATTTTGAACAGGCGTTTCCCTTATTCGGATGGATCGATGAATTCCGCTTATCGCTGACCGCCAGACAACCCTGGGAATTCAATGTGCTGCCGCCCGTCATGACCCTCAGTGTTTCCCGTCTGTCCTTCCCTTCGGTCCCTGTGAATCAAACCGGATCACGGGAATTGGTCCTCTCCAATCTCGGTGACCAGGATCTGATCATCACCGCGATTCAATCGTCCGATGACGTCTTCACCGTTTCGGGTTTTTCGGGTCCCGACACCCTGCCGCGGTTCAATTCACGCAGGATACAGGTCATGTTCAAACCTACGCAGGCCGATCGGAGTTTCGAGGGGACATTACAGATTTTCTCGAACGACACGAGTGCGGCAACACGGGTTATTGCTTTGTCCGGGCAGAGTCTGAGGGAGAAAAGGAACCAGGCGTTCGATTCGGACGATCCGAACACTCGGATCCTGTACCATTTCGACAGGAATCCTGCATTCCCGGGAGTCCTGTATGATAATTCCGGCGGCGGGAGGCATGGTGTTATCCATGGCGCGACATGGGTTGAAACCGGACTCTATGGCGATGCGCTCTTTTTCGACGGAAACGCCGACTGGATTGCCATTCCTTCTTCCGATGCGTTTGTATTTGATTTGGAAAAAGATCCGTTCACTATTGAGTTTTCATTCTTAACCGACACAATCACCACCCGGCAATGGTTTGTGGCCAAGGGCGGCGAGGATTCCCTCCACTACGGAATCTATCTGGACCAGGAGGGCAGACTTCATGTGCCGGGGTTCGGCGGCGGCGGTCCGCGTTTGAGCGACGGGCGCTGGCATCAGGTGGCCTTCGTGTATAATCCGGCGGATACAAGCGTCCTTTATGTCGACGGGAGGCCGATTCTGGCAAGACGCTGGATCAACCGGGAAGGAACCGACACAGGCGATTCGCTTCGTATCGGAGCAGCGGTCGACGTACGGGGATATCGCCGCGGTTTCTTCCGTGGTTTGATGGATGAACTACGCATTTCCGATATTGCCAGAGATCTTTGGGAAATCAGGCTGGGCGATTACGGGATACTTACAGCGGTTTCCGATGCACAACGCCCTTTGGCCGGTGAAGATTTGACGCTGGATATACAGGTGCCTGCGGGGCTGACAGCCGACAGCGTGGACGTATATTTCAGACGCGGCGGGCAGAGACGTCAATACACCCGTTTGCCGGCCGAAAGAAATACGACTCTCTGGAATGTGACTCTTCCTGCGGATTCGGTCACACTACAGGGTGTTGAATATTATGTCTATGTGATTTCCAGTTCCGGGCTGCATTATACGGCACCCCCGTTTTCGCCGGTTCAGAATCCGCATTCCATGCCGGTCCATCATGGCCGTATCGACGACCGGCTCACGTTTCATGCACAGCGCGTGACTATAAAAGAAACTGGCGCGGAACGTGAACAGCAGGCGGCCCTGTTCTCCATTCCGACGCTTCTCAATGCGCAAAGGGTCGACAGCGTCTTCCGGGATCTGCTGCCGTATAATCCTTATGAGTGGCGTCTTTTCTGGTGGCATTCACGCATCAGCCAGGAGCGTCAGAACCGCGAAGAGGATGCGGTATATCTCGAACATCCGCAGACCGATCCCAATTATTTCAATATCGGTCCGGGCCGTGCATTCTGGCTCGTTACCAAATCCGGTGCCGATTTCAGGATTCCCTCCGGACAGAGCATGCCCACGGACACGGTATTCGAAATCCAGGTCAATCCCGGCTGGAATATGATCGGTTCCCCCTTTGCCTTCCCCGTCTCATGGGATGATTGCATCATCGTGGGGTCAGAACGCATCGGTTCTGTATACGCTTGGCGGGGGAGTGAAGGCTTCTCCACCGATATCCGGACGCTGAAACCGTGGGAAGGATATTTTATTTATAATCCCGATTCCCTGGTCGTGCGTCTGATCATTCCGCCCCGGGAGGCACAGGTTACGGATTCCGATGCGAACGCGCCGCTTTCGAAACGGCACATCGCTTTCGGTATGGAAAAGGAAGAGTGGATGATCCGGTTCTCGGCCGAATCACGCGGCCTGCGTTCACTTTCTCATTATGCCGGAGCCCGGATCGCAGCCAATCCCGGCCTGGACCGTTTCGACCGGATCGAGCCGCCTCCGTCACTCGGGGACGAAATTCGTCTGTTTTTCGATAACACCGGATGGAAAACCCACCCGGCGCGATATGCCGCAGACATCCGACAATCCGGCGAGGAAGGTTATCGCTGGGAAATGGGGGTCAGGAATTCCTCTCCGGAGGAAGTTTTCCAGATCGAATGGACATTTCTCAATGCTCTCCCCGACGGCTGGGGGGCATATCTGCTGGACCTTGAGGAAGGAAATACCATCGACCTGTCGAAAACGGAGACGGTGACACGGAAATCACCGTCCAAATCTGCGGACTATTCTTTCCGCCTGCTTGTGGGATCTCCCGCGTTTATCGAAGAAAACCGGGAAGGTTTTGTCCTCGAACCGGTTACATTCGCGCTGCATCAGAATTATCCCAATCCATTCAATCCGGAGACGACGATTCGTTACAGCATACCCAGGGCAGGTGAGATCACATTATCAATTTTCAATGTCGTGGGTCAGCAGATTTTCTCATCGAAAACAAATCACCCCGCGGCCGGACATTATCAAGTCGTCTGGCAGGGGGTCAACGATTACGGTCATCCGGTTGCAAGCGGTGTTTATTTTTACAAGTTGAAGACGCCGGAAAATGTCGCCACCCGAAAAATGGTGATCATCCGATAGATCTTGAGACAGTGAGGATCTCGATGAAAAGAAACCGACTCTTTTTGGGCTTGATTTTATTGATCCCTGTTCAATTTGTATTCGGGCAGGCAGAATTGCCTACGGACAGGAGAACCCCGTTTCTTCAGATAGGGGCGCATTTTCAAGCCTGGCGGGTGCAGTATGAAGATTATCCCGTCAATCAAATCAACGCACCCATCTCACTTTTTCTGCCGATCGGGGATCGGTTCCAATTCCAATTGTCCAATACGCCTGCCGTGAGCTGGGTAGAGCAAGAACAAAGTATTACAGGCCCTTCCGACACCTGGATCCAGGGATCGATGATCATTGGTGATAATTTGGGCGTGATCAATCTTGGTTTGGGTGCACCGACAGGAAACACGGAATTGGATAACAATGAATTTCTCATCTCACAATACTTGTCCCGGAATCTTTTCAGATTCGGTCTTCCCGTCTATGGGCAGGGCCTCACGGTCAGGGCCGGCGCGCTGTTTGCGAAGAAGCTTTCCGCACAGGTCATATTCGGCGCCGGCGGACAATATGTGAAGAGAGGATCCTATAAACCCGTTAACTATGAAATCGCCTATACGGTCGATAATCGGAATTACTCACAGACGTTTTCTCCCGAGTATCAGCAGGGAGACGAAATCAGCGGACAAATGGGGGTCGATGTCCTCGTCAACAAGAATGTTAAATTCATGTTTGATGTGATGTTCACCCATTATTTTCGCGATTTAATGGATGGAGAAGAGGTTTACGGGTCAGGGCAGAAGATCGTGCTCAAGGGAAGCACCTATTACAGATATAATGACAAATATCTGCTGGCTCAGATATTATATCGGCATAAGGGGAAGAATGAAATCCGTCAGGGACTGGGGTTCATTGAAGAGGCCTATCATCTGAACGGATACCAGTGTGAAATCGATTTTTACGGCCAATACGCCGCTGTGGAAAATGCCAAGCTGTATGCGCTGCTCGACGGCAGGTTTTACGGCAAAAATGAACAGGGCCGGAATGCCGCCAGCGTTATCGGGGGCGGTATCGGAATTCAGTATGAGGCGACAGGCGGATTAATATTTGATTTTCGTGCAAAGTATATGGCGGGAAATCTTGGGGATTTTCTCGTCGAAGGCATCGATTTTTCGATGGGTGTCGGGTTCGAATTGTAAACGAGAAGGGATTTGATGCAGATAAAAAGAGCCGGCCCGATCAAGGGCCGGCTCTTTTGTGTGATTATTAGAAGAAATTATTTCGAAAATCCTTGATTTTTGCTTCCTGTTTCAGGTTGTTGTACCAGGCCATATAAATGGAGTTTTTCTTTTCCTCGAGGAGTTTTTCTTTCTTTTCTGCAATGACCGATTCAATATTTGAGGGTTGGTATACAGATTTTTCAATCAGTTCGATCAGATAATAACCGCGGTTTCCTGCAACCGGTTCAGAGATTTCTTCCGGTTTCAGCCTGAAAGCTGCGGCGATGAAAGCGGCATCTCTGCCGATGGCGGGGACAGACGAATTAATTCCAAAAAACCCGGTTTCGGAGAGGGTCAGGGCATTCTCACGGGCGATTTCTTCGAGGTCGCTCCCGGATTGAATACGTTCCCATGCCGATCGGCATAATTTTTCGGCCTTGAATGTGCGTTTCTCCTGTTCCAGTTCTCTGCGGATTTCGTCTCTGACCGTTTCAAAATCCTTGATACGCGCTTTCTGTATCTCGGAGATCTGAAACACGATGATGCGTTCACCCAGCCTGACGGGTTGACTGATCCAGCCCGGTTTTTCACTGAACGCCAGGTGATTCACCCGGCCGGCCATGCCGAGCTGGGGGACGAAGTCGCCCGAACGGAAGAACGGCGTTTCATGAACCGGATAGCCTTCCTTTTCAGCAATCAGGGTAAACTCTTTGTTTCTCTCACTTTCCAAGGATTCATAGAAATATTGGGCTGAATCCCATATTCTCTCACGGGTAGCCGGGCTGATCTGATGCTTCAGGAGGATGTGCGCCGCATGAACCTGAATTTCTGATTTTTCTTTTTTTCTTGCGATGACTTTGATAAGATGTACTCCGAATGACGTCTCAACCGGCCCGACCAGCTCGCCGACCCGGGCGCCGAAAGCCGCTTCTTCAAATGGTTTGACCATGGAACCGCGACCGAAAAAGCCGAGGTCACCACCGTTTTGCGCGGTGCCATCCTGTGAATATTCCCTGGCCATTTCCGCAAAGTCGGCGCCGTCGCGGATTTCTTCCAGAATATACGCGATGTCCGAGAGGGTATGCTGGGTGTCTTCCCGCGTGGGAACCAGATCGAAAGAGACATAACGGATTTTTCTCAGTTCGGGATCCTCAAATTCTTTCTTGCGTTCATCATAGGTTTTTTTGATCTCTGCATCAGAGACTTCAATGTCTTCCGGGGAAACCGTAGCCGGATTGAAAAACGCATACCGGACATTGACCCGTTCGTTTTCACGTCTCAATGATTCGAGGACCTCCTGATCGGATATCCGGACTGTCGAAATGATGCGTTGCTGAAGTTTTTGTACCGGGATGAGATTCCGGAAATAATTCTCGAGAGGAATCCAGGCCTCATAATAGGCGGGATTGTGCAGGGCCTCCTGATATTTGGACATATCGAATTGACCGTCTGTCTGGAACTGTTCGCTGTTCCGGATAAAATCCGGCGGACTGTGGCGCATGAAGAAAACGATTTCCTGAGGCGAGGTCTGAATATTGAGGCGCCTGACTTCCTGATCCAGCAGAATTTCCCGCTCCATGGTCTGCCAGACGCGATCCCGGATCATGGTGACCTGGTATTGAGGCAATTCGTCCAGTCCGGTTTGTTCGCGGGCGGCCGCCATTTCCTGATCCATCATCATCGCAAAATCCTGATACATGATTTTCCGGCCGTTGATGATTCCGATAATGCCCTGTTCGGCACCCGATGATCCTCCTCCGAATCCGCCCATGCCCCAGCTGAACACGATAGTTGCCAGAAAAGCCAGCAAAACCACGGTTAAAATGTGTCTCATGTTTTTGCGTAATGTCTGCATCATAGCCCGGTGTACTCCTACATTTCACGTGATGATACACGCACCGCCAGGTGTTTTCGAATCTGTGATCGGTCTGGATCTCATCTGCACATTGTCCGCAAGAATCAGGAAAACGGAATTGAGAATTCCGGAAATCACCCCGGTGCGCCGATATACTCTCAAGAGAAAAAATATAACATTTTCCTTCTCAAAATGCAACTCAATATTCCCGGCTTGACATTCATATCCACAAGACTTAAATTATTTACTCAACGGGAAGTTCCGGGGGCGGTATGGCCGATTTTCAGCTTGTTTCCGATTTTATACCGAAAGGCGACCAGCCTGAGGCGATTCGCAGTCTGGTTGAGGGCCTTCGTGCAGGCCGTCGCCACCAGACTTTGCTGGGCGTCACGGGATCGGGGAAAACCTTTACGATTGCCCAGGTGATTGAACAGATCGGTAAGCCGGTACTGGTCATCTCCCATAACAAAACCCTCGCGGCCCAGCTTTACGGTGAATTCAAGGGATTCTTTCCGAACAATGCGGTGGAATATTTCATCAGTTATTATGATTATTATCAACCCGAGGCGTATATTCCGACCACTGACACGTATATCGAGAAAGACACCTCCATCAATGATGAGATCGACCGGCTCAGGCTCAAGGCGACGAGTTCTCTCATGCAGCGCGAGGACGTGCTTATCGTCGCGTCCGTATCCTGCATCTTCGGACTGGGTTCGCCGGCCGATTTCAGGGAAATGCTCCTGTTTCTCGAACGGGGCGCACGGATCGACCGGCGTGCGCTTCTCTCGAAACTCATCGAGATCCATTACACGCGGAACGATGTGGATTTTCACCGGGGCACATTCCGCGTGCGCGGCGATGTGGTCGAAATTTTTCCGGCTTATGAGGAATACGCGGTCCGGGTCGAATTCTGGGGTGATGAGATCACAGGCCTGTCTTTTGTCCGTCCGCTGACGGGCGAGGTGACGGGTGAACCGATGAAGACGGCGATCTATCCGGCCAAGCATTTTGTCACGACCTATCCCAAACTCGAGGCCGCTATCGATGTGATTCGCGGTGAAATGGAGGAGCGCCTCGCGTTTTTTCGTTCACGGGGACAACTCCTCGAGGCGCAGCGTCTCGAGACCCGGACGCTTTATGATATCGAAATGCTTCAGGAAGTGGGTTATTGCACCGGTATCGAAAACTATTCACGACATCTGGCCGGTCGGAAGCCGGGCGAACGGCCGGATTGTCTGATCGATTATTTCCCGGAAGATTTCTTGCTGATCATCGATGAATCGCACGCCACCATTCCCCAGATCCGGGCCATGTACAACGGCGACCGGGCGCGCAAGCAGACCTTGGTGGATTTCGGGTTTCGTTTGCCTTCCGCCCTGGACAACCGTCCGCTCACCTTCGAGGAGTTCGAACGCGTGACCGGCAACACCCTCTTCATTTCCGCCACGCCGGCCGAATATGAACTGGAAAAATCCGGAGGGATCGTGGTCGAACAAATCATCCGGCCCACCGGATTGATGGATCCGGAGGTGGTCGTGCGTCCGACCGCGGGCCAGATCGACGATCTGGTCGCAGAAATCCGGAAACGGACGGCCGCCGGCGAACGCGTGCTGGTGACGACGCTGACCAAACGGATGGCCGAGGATCTGTCCGACTATCTATCGGAAATCGACGTCAAGGTCCGTTATCTCCATTCCGAGATCGACGCGCTCGACCGGGTCGATATTCTCCGCGGACTGCGGCTGGCCGAATTCGATGTGCTGGTCGGGGTGAATCTGCTGCGTGAAGGACTGGATTTGCCCGAGGTGTCGCTCGTGGTCATACTCGATGCGGACAAGGAGGGGTTCCTGAGATCCGGCCGGTCGTTGATGCAGACCGCCGGCCGCGCCGCGCGGCATCTAAACGGCACGGTGATTCTCTATGCCGATAAATCCACGGATGCCATCGGGCACCTGGTCCGTGAGACCCGCAGGCGGCGCGCGCTGCAGGAGGCGTACAATATCGAGCACGGCATCACCCCGGAATCCGTCTATAAGACCATCGATCAGATCATCGCGACCACGGCCGTCGCGGATTCAAGACAGGCGGCTTTTGTAACGGAACAAGTACCGGACGGCATGAGTCCCATTGAAAAGGAAGAATTCATCGAGCATATGACGCGTGAAATGAAAGATGCCGCGGGCCGCCTCCAATTCGAACGCGCGGCCGAACTGCGTGATGAAATTGAGCGGATCCTGAACCCGAAACCCGGGAAAAAGCGTCCTGTGATCCCGGCCAGGAGGAAATAAATCATGAAAGTATTGGTTGTCGGCGGTGGCGGACGCGAGCATGCACTCATCTGGAAAATTCGCCAGAGTCCTTTTGCCGAAGAAATCTTTTGTGCACCCGGAAACGGGGGCATCGCGGAAATCGCCGAATGCGTGGATATTCCGGTGACGGATATCAAATCCCTCATGCACTTTGCCGAGAAAAACATGGTGGACCTCACCGTGGTCGGTCCTGAACTTCCCCTGACTCTGGGAATCGTCGATAAATTCAGAGAGCGGGATCTCGTGATATTCGGCCCGACCGAAAAAGCGGCCCGTCTCGAGGGAAGCAAGGCCTTCGCCAAAGAGTTTATGGAAAAACACAAGATTCCGACGGCGTCAAGCCGAACATTTACAAGTGCGAAAGAAGCGGCCCTTCACATCCATAAAATCGATCCTCCCTTCGTCATCAAGGCCGACGGGCTGGCATCGGGCAAGGGCGTCCTCATCTGCCAGACCCGGGCGGAGGGATTCGACGGGATCGAGATGATCATGAAGAAGAAAGCCTTCGGCAAGGCCGGAAACCGCGTGGTGATCGAGGATTTTCTCGAAGGTGAAGAGGTCTCCATTCTGGCCATTACAGACGGGGAAACGATCGTCACTCTGCCGCCTTCACAGGACCACAAGGCGATCTATGAAGGCGACAAGGGACCCAATACAGGCGGTATGGGCGCCTATGCACCGGCTCCGGTTTTGGACAGACGGCTTCAGACGGTCGTTTTCGAAAAAATTCTCGTCCCGGTGGTTCAGGGAATGAAATCCGAAGGCAATCCCTATACCGGCGTGTTGTATGCCGGCCTGATCATGACGAATGAGGGTCCCAAGACACTCGAATTCAACTGCCGTTTCGGTGATCCGGAAACACAGGCCGTCCTCCCGCTCCTCAGGACGGACATCGTGGATTTGCTGCTTGAATCCGCCGAAGGCCGTCTCAAAGACAGACCCGTCGAGTTGCAAGACAAGGCCGCCGTCTGTGTGGTCATGGCGGCGGGCGGGTATCCGGGTGATTATGAGAAAGGCAAGGAAATACAGGGCCTCAACAAGATCTACAGGGATGTCACGGTCTTTCACGCCGGCACCCGGATGAAGAACGACAGGCTCGTTACCGACGGGGGACGCGTGCTGGGGGTCACCGCGGTGGACGATACGATCGAGCAGGCCATACGCAAGGTTTACGGCGCGGTCGGAAAAATTACCTACGACGGCGCCTATTACCGGCGTGATATCGGACATCGCGCCCTGAAGCGAATCTGATAAAAACGGAGGCGTTATGATTGTCATGCCGGAAAGGAAGGCCTGTCGCATCTGTTTCCTGATCCTTTTCTTTTTACCCGTCCTCTCTCATGCCCTGACAAAATTATCTGTTCTCCATGTTGTGGGCGATCCCCGGACGTTGAGTGCCGCAGACAGCATGATGCAGGCACGTCTGATCGCCGTGGGACTCGATCCCGTTCTGATCGATGACGCCGCTGTGACCACGGCCGATGCCGATGACGTGATTCTCGTCATCATCCAGGAATCCTGCATTTCTTCGCGGGCGGAGGGTAAATTCAAATCCGTCTCTGTTCCCGTTATCAATATGGAGCCTTTCGCCTGGGACGTGGATTGTTTCATCGACACGACCCTGTCAGAACCCTTCGGTGTCACAACCGGGCCCGAAGATCACGCGATCGAAATCGTGGATACGGAACGGATTCCCCTCGGCTGGAAAACCGGGGATCGGATCACCTATTATTCCGGATCGGACAGGACTCGGCATAAAATGGGCTGGGCCCTTCCCGCGGGTGATGGATTTACCGTGGCCAAAATTCCCGGAACGACCCGGTCCGTTGTTTTCGGATTCGAAGCCGGCGATGAGATGGCCAACAAATTCTTGGCCCCTGCGAGACGGATCGGTTTCTTTCTCCAGGACCATGTGGCAGACAGTCTCACGGATGCGGGGTGGAAGCTGTTCTATGCCGTTCTGGACTGGTGTCTCGCAGACCGGCGTGTACCTCCCGGGATTCAGGCCGCATTCGTGACGAAACAGGCACCCTTTGAGCAGCCTCTGGGCGATTGGATTCTCCGGCAGCGTCTTCTGAATCAGGGATTCGACCTTCGCGTCGTCAGACAGGATGAATTTTTCACTGCCGATTATTCCCGGACCGGTATTCTCGTGATCAGCGAGTCCGTCGATTACGGGATGACCCCGGATCAGTACCATTTCGGCGTCCCTGTTGTGAATTGTGAACAGCGTGCCTATCACATGACCACGCCTTGGGTGACCGCCTCGCCCGCATCCGCGACGAGTTTGTTGACAGACCGCCTGATGGTCACGGATTCTTCCCATGAGATCACCGAAGGATTCGACGGAGAGATCCGCATTTCAGGACGGCCGACATTCTGGGGCGGTGTCGCGGATCCCGGGGGTGATGTGTCCGTTCTCGCCCGGTATCCGGACACCGGAACGGCCGCCCTGTTCGCCTACCGGAACACGGCCCGGCTGCTCGAAGACCGGCGCATGCAGGCCCGGTTCGTCGGATTTCCGTTTCAGACAGATGCGCCGAACTGGGCGACCGAATCCATCTGGCTCCTCTGGGACCGGTCATTGGAATGGGCGCTTGCGCCGGATACCGGTTTTTCCGCCATCGAAACCCCGGATATCGTTCAGGATTTCATGCTTTCCCCTGCCTATCCCAATCCCTTCAACCCCGGGACGACGATCCGGTACCGGATTCCCGTATCCGGACATGTGACATTGACGGTCTATAACCTGCTGGGCCGGGAGGTCGTCCGCCTTGTCGATCAGGAACAGCCCGCCGGTTCTCATCAGGCGGCCTGGGACGGCAGAGACCGGTCCGGCGGGGCGGCGGCGGGGGGCGTCTATTTCTGCAGGATGCAAGCCGGAGAGTTCAACAGGAAAGTGAAGCTGATTCTGGCGAGGTAAAAAAGACCAGACCCATCCGAAACCGATGTGGATGAATGAAAAGAAAGAATGTATCGGTCCGGGAAGCGGTTTATCGCGGCTGGCGCGAATGTATCGAGATGGTGAATGACACCGTCCGGGTGATCGTCGTCCCACCGATCGGGCGGATCATGCATTACGGTTTCCGGGAAGACCGGAATGTCATCTGGGTCAATCGGGGACTGACGGGAAAGTTTCTTTCCGATATTTGCATGGATCCGGACAAGCCCGATGCGCCGTGGGCCAATTTCGGGGGAGACAAGGTCTGGCCGCTCGAACAGTTCCGATGGGCAGAGGTGAACGGGAGGGAGTGGCCGCCGGATCCCTGGTTCGACGGCAGTCCGTACGCCGCGGAGCGGGTACGCGACGGCGTCCGCATGACCGGTCCGGTCAGCCGCTTTTGCGGAGCGCGTCTGGTTCGTGAAATACAACTGGCGGAATCCGGTGCACAGATCCTGATCCGTAATAGACTGGAGAAAGTGCAGCCTGCAGGCATTCCCGGAGTCGAACCCCTGCCCATGACGGTCTGGAGTGTTACCCAGATCCGAACGCCTGAAGCAATCCTGACGCCCCTGAATTCATCCGGTGGAATTCCGGGCCGTGTCCATTTTTTTAACGACGACCCGGAGACCCGCTCCCATTTCACCGAAGAACACGGGATCGGTGTTTTTCTCCCGTCGCGGACGGCGCATCAAAAAATCGGCACAAATGGAGACGGATGGCTGGGGGCGGTCTCCGGTAAAAGGGTTTTCGCCCAGACATTCTCCAGAACATCCGGCGCCGTCCATCCAGATGGGGATTTATCGGTGGAGGCCTATACCTCGCCTGACGGATATGCGGAACTGGAGCTGCTCTCGCCGCTGAGACTGCTTGATACCGGAGAGACGACGGAATGGGATGTGGCGTGGACGCTTTCCCGGTTGCCGGAAATTTCGGATGAAGAGAGTCGTCGTAAAGAGGCGGTACGACTTCTGAACGATCTGCCGTCTCTTGATGCGGCTCAAGAGTGTTTCGGGGTGAGATAGAACTGAAAAATGTATCAAAAAGATACAGAAAACAGTTGTTTTTTATTTTTTCTTCCTTAAATTGAAGGCACCGCTCCGATTCAATCGATACGGTTGATCGGCGGGCGGGATCGCCTTGGGGTTTTCCCAATTGTTTCTGAATCATTGCCTTGGGGGGAGGCGCCCTGATTCTCACGGAATCAGGGCGCCGGACTATGTATGGAATTGCATCCGCTGCCAATCCGTGCGCATATCCTTTCATTCCGGTACTCCGATTTGTTTAAATCGTTCCCCGCATTCATTTTAAATCCTTTAATTTTGTGCAGTTGTCGCAGTTATTTCACGCGACAAAATTGCCGCCGGGAAGGTAGGCAACTATTTCCTTGAATCGGGCTTTTCGATCCGATGTTGAATCCGTAAACCCTTTAGAATCAATATGAGAAATGGTCAAATAATTATGTGGTATGCTGTTTGCTCTTCGATGTTGCGACCGTACAATTCATCCGGGAAAGGGAGCGCATGCAGCATTGTGATCAATCCACGCTGAAAAAGTGTCTCCGGAACATCTTCGTTCTGGGTGCGCTCCTGCCGGTTTTCCTCTCTGCCGCGTCGGTTCGGGTTTCCTGGGAACCCAATGCCGAAACTCATACTGCAGGTTATAAGATCTATTATGGAACTCATTCGAGAAATTATCCGACATCCATCGTCGTTGGGAATGTCACCCAGTATTCAGTGAACGGGCTTTCGGAAGATGCGACCTATTATTTTGCGGTCACTGCCTATGACCAGTACGGAAACGAAAGTGATCATTCGGCTGAAGTTCAGTTTGCCCTTTTGGACCAAACGCCGCCCACACTGGTCCGGGCCGAGATCTTCGAGTCGGATCAGGTGAGGCTGGTTTTCAGCGAACCGATCGAAAAAACCTCCGCGGAGATCAAAACCAATTACAAAATCAATGACGGAGCCATCGTCGTCCTGGGTGCCGTGCTTCAACCGGATCAGACCACCGTTTTGGTGACGACGACCGAACATCCCGAGGGTACGCATACCATCACGATCAACAACATCCGGGATCTCGCGACGATTCCGAACACCATCGCCACGAATACGAAAGGCACCTATACCTTTTCAATGACCGATACCGAGGGACCCGAAATCGTGGGTGTCCGCATTGCGCGGGGTACGGAAAATGATTTTCTGAACGTGTCCTTCAACAAACCGATCGCCCAGCATGAAGCGTTTCAGATCGGCAATTATGCAATCCAGCCGACACTCCTGATTCAGGGCGTGGGGTACAATTCTGATCAGAAAAGCGTCACCCTGACCACCGCACACCATCAGCACAACCAGAACTATACCCTGTACATCTCGAATATCAAGGATGCCTCCGGCAACGTCATCGCGCCGAATTCGAGCATCACATACACATATAAATCAGCCGACGTGAGCGCGCCCGTGCTTCTGGCTGCCCGTATCATAAACGCGACGAGGCTCGAACTGGATTTTAATGAACCGCTCGATCCGGTTTCCGCCGGTAAACTCGCTAATTATTCTTTCAGTCCGACCGTGGCCATCACCGGTGCGTCCCTGAGTCAGAATCAGATGACGGTCATCCTCACGACCACGGCGCATGCCGAGACGAAATACACCATACAGATCGACGATATTGCGGATCTGGCGTCTCCGCCGAATATCTGCGGACCGCAATCGAAGTCCTATACCTATGTTCCTCCCGATCTGACTCCGCCCGAGATCGAAGCCATTTTGATGATTGCGGATAATCTGCTTTCCGTCACATTCAACGAACCGGTCGACAAGGAATCGGCCGAACGGCATGTCAATTATCGAATCTCTTCGACCGCCGCCACGGTCAACGTCCACATGGCGACACGTGTGGACGACGAAAAGACGGTATATCTGACCACGGATAATCATCCGGGCGGGAATTACGTCCTGACCGTCAATGATGTCAAAGACCTGGCCGGGAATGCCATCCTTTCCAATTCCCAGAAAACCTATTCATACAATCCGCCGGACAAGGAGAAACCGCGTCTGATGAATGCGGTTGTTCACGGGACCGACGTTTTGGATCTTCGGTTCAGCAAACCGCTCGACCGGATATCGGCTGAGACTGTACAAAATTATTCCATCAGTCCGTCCGTCGCGATTTATGAGGCCGTCTTGCTGGGCGATTCATTGAATCACGTCTATCTCCGGACCGCGGTTCACCAGACCGGGATTCCGTATACCGTCACGGTCAATCACGTCAAAGACCAGGCGATCGTGCCCAATACCATCGAACCAAACAGCACAATCGGCTATGCCGTTATTGAGAACGATACCGAACCCCCCAGGCTCACCGAGGCGGTCCTGAAGGGTGAGCGGTTTCTTGCCCTGACGTTCAGCGAGGCGCTGGATGAGGGGGAGGCCAGAAATCCGGCCAATTACCCGATTACCGCTTCCGGCGGTGTTTCCGTTCCGGTCACCGAGGCGAGGCTGGATTTATCCCTCAAAAAAGTATACCTGACGACCGGTGCGCACGATATGGGTGTTCCATATACCGTCACGGTGTTCAATGTCGAAGACCGGGCGACGCCCCCGAACACCATCGGGAATGAAAATCAGGCGGTTTATCAGCTCGCATTTCAGGATCTCATGCCGCCGATTGTCCAGAATGTGGATTTGTTCGGAAGCAGCCTGCTCGAAATCGTATTCAGCGAACCGGTGGATCAGGCGACGGCTGAGAGCCCGGGCAACTATACGCTTCGCAGCGGCACCGGCGGAAACGCCCCGGTCCTGCACAGGGTGCGCATGAGTCATTCTCCCAACGTCGTCCGGCTGGAGACATCGCCGCATCAGGAGGGATTGTACGAGGTTTCGATCCGAAACATCCAGGATCTTGCCAAGACGCCCAATGTCATGCCCTCCGAGGTGACATGGACGTACCGGTATATTCCTCCGGACAACAATCCGCCCCAGTTCATCCGGCTCGAGATTCTGGCCGACAACATGCTTCGTGTCGAATTCAATGAACCGCTCGATCCTGAAACGGCGGAGATAACCGGAAATTATAAAATCAGCGGCGGCGTCCAGGTCGTCAGCGCGCATCTCGATAATTCGCTGAGGCGGGTCATCCTGCAAACCAGCAATCATATTCCCGACGATTACGAGATCCAGATTCTCGGCATGAAGGACCAGTACGGCAATGCGATCACGAACCCGGTCTCGCACGGGTATCAGGTGCAGATCAACGATACCGACCCTCCGGTCATTGCCGATGCCGACTTGGCCGAATCCGGGCGTCTCGTGGTGTCATTCAACGAACCGATCGACAGGGAGAGCGGGGAGACGATCTCCAATTACGGAATCAACAACAGTATTCAGGTCCATAACGTAATCCTGAACAGCACGAACACCCAGGTGATCATCGAGACGTCGGAGCATGCTCCGGGAGAGTACACACTCACGGTGAATGGGGTCCGCGATGCCTCGGCAAATCAGAACGAGATCAAACCCTACAGCCAGTTCACCTATTTCTGGAATCCGCTCGACACGATCCCGCCTGCACTCGTCGCGGTCCAGCCCTTTTCGAATACCAATCTGGAGTTGTTTTTCTCCGAGACGATCAATGCCGAAGACGCCAACAAGATTGCGAATTACGAGATCGATCCGCCCATCACGGTTTACCGGGCTTCGCTTCAGAGCGAGGGCAACAGTGTGTGGCTCCTCACCGCGCCGCATGAACCCGGACTCTACACCATCACGGTAAAAAATATCCGTGACCGGGCGTTTACGCCGAACCGGATCGGTGATCAAAACCGGTTTCAGTATCGCTGGACGTCTCCGGATACGATTGCTCCGAAACTGGTGCATGCGGAGCTTCGTACCCCCATGATGCTCGAACTCGTTTTCGATGAAGAGATCACGCTCAGGAGCGCGCAGAATCTGGAAAATTACACAATCGTCCCCGACGTCAAAATCAACGGGGCCTATCTGCTCGAGGGACGCAAGATCGTCCATCTCGAGACGGCGATGCATGCTTCCAGGGTTTCCTATACGATCGAGGTACGGGGGATTCAGGACCGCGCGCCCGTGCCCAATATCATGCATTCTCCCCGTACGATGACTTATACCTGGCAGACGGCGGATACGGTCGCACCGTTTATCACGGACGCAAAACTTCAGGGTTCCACCCAGCTCGAACTGGTATTCAGTGAAAAAATCGAAAAGACATCGGCCGAGACGCGTTCAAACTACACCATCCGGACCGGCGTGGAGGTCAAGAACGCGATACTCGATACCGCCTCCATGCAGAGAGTCTTTCTCGAGACCACGATGCATCTGCCCGGCATGGTGTATGAGATCAGCGCCCAGAACATCAAGGATCAGGCGGCCGTCCCGAATATCATCGGACCCAACAAATGGTATAAATATCAGCTGTCGCTCACGGAACCCATGGCGGACGATACGCCGCCCCAGGTGGCCCGGATCGATGCGCTGTCACAGACAAAAATCGATGTCTTGTTTACCAAGCCGGTCGATCAGACCACCGCGGAGAATATCGCCAACTATGCGATCGCAGACAGCGTGTCAGTGCTTTCCGCCACACTCGATTCGAATCTGGTGCGCGTTCACCTGACCACGGCGCGTCACGAAGAGGGCAAGCCCTATACGATCCGGGTGAAAAACATACGCGACCGCGCGGCCAGACCGAATCAGATGAAGGCCGGTACTCCGGTACCCTACATCCTGTCCGACGGTGTTTCCGTGAGCCAGCTCAGCCGGGGTGATTACGCCATCAGGATGTTCGATTCACAGGGTGCCCTGTATTCGGATCGCAACTATACGGTTTCACAGAGCCCGGAAGCGCTCCAGGGTGCCATACAGATTCTCACCTGCAACGATGACAAGGCCGACACGTCGCGCGCTTTCTTTCACTTTGAGATTTTAGGAGACGCGCAGGTCCAGATCGCATACGACAGACGCAGTCCGTCATTGCCGGCCTGGATGCAGGGATGGCGGGCCACCGGTGAGCAGGTGATCAGTTCCAACGCAACGGTATATAATCTGTACAGCAAGACCTTCCGTAACGGCAGGGTGACGCTGGGAGGCAACGCGGGCGGTCTCGACGACAACATGTATCTGATTTTCGTCAGACCCATGATGGCGAGCTCTTCGCTGCTTTCGAATCTGAACAAGGCGGCCTATGTCGCGACCCATGTCGAAGTGGGTGATCCCTTTTATGTCGACCGGGATTACCGGGTCGCGTCTCTTCCGGATTCGCTCGAATCCCTGCTGTGGATCAAGACCGCCAACGACGACAAGACCGATCGCGACCCGGATTTCCTGCGCTTTACGTTACACGTGAAATCCAGGGTGCATGTGGCGTATGACACCCGCATCCCGGAACTGCCTGACTGGCTGTCGAAGTGGGAAGAAACGGGCGAAGAAATCGTCGATACCCGCGGGACCCGTTTCGAGGTCTTCCGGAAGGATTTTGCCGCGGGTGAGGTCGTGCTCGGGGGGAATGCCGGAACCGCGGACGACAACATGTATCTGGTGCTCATCAGGCCGCTCGAGAAAATGATTGAACAGGAAATCCAGAACAACCTGCCCGGATATTTCACGCTCGCGCAGAATTATCCGAATCCCTTCAATCCCGAAACCACGATCCGGTTCCGCGTACACAAACCGGGACATGTCACGCTCACCATATACAACATTCTCGGACAGCGGGTGCGGGTGCTGTTCGACAGACGGGTCGACGCCGTCGAGGCGGGCAGGACATTCCTCGAAACCTGGGACGGCAATAACGAATCCGGACAACGGGTGGCCAGCGGAGTCTACATTTACCGTATTCAGCAGGGCCACTACGCCTTGACCAAACGCATGATGCTGATCAAATAAGCCATGATTGCCTATTACCTGATCATATTCCTGTTGGGATTGACCCTCGGCAGTTTTTTCAATGTCCTGATTCACCGGCTGCCGAAAGGCGAGTCCATTATCCGGCCGCGGTCTCACTGCCCGGGTTGCGGGACGTCCATCCGTTTCTATGACAACATTCCGCTGGTCGGGTATCTGCTGCTCCGGGGAAGATGCCGGGCATGCGGTGCCGCCATATCGGTCCGCTATCCGCTCGTCGAGCTGCTTTCCGGGGCGGCTCTGCTTTCCGTGGCAGTCCGATACGGACAGAGTCCTGAGACCCTGATCTTCGGGATGCTGGTCTGTTTTCTCATTCCCATCGGTGTGATCGACTTTCATACCCGGCTCATCCTGAACAGGCTGACGATGCCGGGCATCATCGCCGGGGTGGTCCTGATTTTCCTGCTCAGGCCGGAACGGTGGAAGGATATTCTGTTCGGCGCACTCGGCGGGGGTCTGTTGCTCCTGTTCTTCGCCGTCCTGGGAAAGCTGCTGTTTAAAAAAGAGAGTCTCGGCATGGGCGATGTGAAACTCATGATCCTGATCGGGGTTTATGTGGGGTTTCCCGATGTCCTGATTGCGTTTTATTCGGGCGTGGTCCTCGCCGGGCTGTTTATTCTGGGCGGAATGGCCGTCGGGAAAATTCGCATGGGAAACAGCATCGCTTTTGGTCCGTTTATTGCATCAGGTGCTTATGTCTACGTCCTCTGGGGGGATTGGATGACACGCATTTTATTTCGTTGATGCGGTTGAATTTCAAGTCGAAAAAAGGATGTGAAACGTGGTCGGTCTGGAAGAACAAAAACGGGTCGCAACGGCCGGGATAAACGAAGAGAAACCGGCAATCGGCGACGCATTGCAATCCCCCCCCAAACAGGTGCTCATCGTCGACGATGATCCCATGATCATCAAGATCCTGAAGGACTCCCTCGAACGGGCCGGATACCATGTCCGGGTGGCGACGCAGGGGCTCGAAGCCCTTCAATTCGTCAAGACGTGGAAGCCGGATCTGATCATCCTCGATATCCTGATGCCGCTCTTGGACGGATTCAAGACCGCGCGCATCCTGAAGTTCGACGTGCGGTTTCGCAACATCCCGATCATCGTGCTCACCTCCCGTGCGACGGAGGGGGAACGAAAGCTCGGCGAACAGGTCGGCGCCAGCGAATATCTGTACAAACCTTTCCGGCCGCCCCAGGTGCTGGATACGGTCAAGAGGTATTTGAATGCCTAGTGCGGTTAAAACACAGCCGCGGAGAAAAGTAGAAGACGGCGAGAACCGGGCGCTCGCGCGGGTCCTCGTCGAGCGTGAAATGCTCACCCTGCAGCAGGCCAAAACCCTTCTTTCGCGGACGGGCGGAGATGTTTCCGGCCGGTCTTTCGAAGAGATACTCCTCGAAGAAAAGATCGTTTCTGAAGAGCAGATTCTCGAAACCAAGGCCTCGATCTGGCACGTGCCCTATATCGATCTCAAAAATTACGAGATCGATCCGGAAGTCATCGAGCTGGTGCCCGGCAAGATCGCCCGTCATTATCAATTCTTTCCCCTTTTCCGTATCGACGGCACGCTGCTTGTGGCCATGACCGATCCCAAGGACGTCAAGGCCATAGACAAGGTAACCCAGCTCACCCAGCTCGAGATATCCCCGGCACTGTCTTCCTCCGAGGCGCTGAATTTCGCCATCGAGAAATATTACGGCAAGGAGGAGGAAGAACCGGTCGCGGAAGATGCGCCTCTCAAGGTTTCGAACGAAGAACTGCAGGATATTCTCGAAGTTATCGAGTCCGAAGATGATCAACAGGATGTGGAGCATTCCACGGCGGATCTCGAACGGCTGGCCGAAGAGGCGCCGGTCGTCAAGATGGCCAACATGATCCTGACCAAGGGCATCATCGAAGACGCCTCGGATATCCATATCAATCCCGAAGAGAAAATGGTGCGCGTGCGGTTCCGGGTGGACGGTGTGCTGCGCGATGCCCTGAACCTGCCGAAAAATCTTCAGGAGGCGCTGGTCTCCCGTATCAAGATTCTCAGCAACATGGACATCGCCGAGAACCGTATCCCGCAGGACGGACAGCTGCGCCTGAAGATAAAGAGCAAGGTCATCGAAATCCGTGTCTCCACGCTGCCCTCCGCCTATGGAGAAAACGTGGTGATGCGTATCCTCGACAAGAATGCGGCGTTGCTTAAACTGAACAACCTGGGTTTCGAGGAAGACGTGCTCGCCACGCTCCGCAAAATTTTGGGCAGCGCGTACGGCATTCTCCTCGTGACCGGGCCGACGGGAAGCGGTAAAACGACCACCCTGTATGCGGCCCTTAACGAACTCAATACGGTCGAGAAGAACATCATCACCCTCGAAGACCCGATCGAATTCAGGCTGCCGCTCATCCGTCAGTCGCAGGTCAACCACAAGGCGGGCATGACCTTCGCCAAGGGGCTGCGATCGATTCTGCGTCAGGACCCCGACATCGTGATGGTCGGCGAGATCCGGGATTCCGAAACCGGCAATATCGCCATCCAGGCGGCGCTCACCGGTCATCTCGTGCTTTCCACCCTTCATACGAATGACGCGGCCGGCGCGGTCACACGGCTCAATGAAATGGGGATCGAACCCTTTCTGATCTCCACCGCGGTGCTGGGCGTCCAGGCGCAGCGGCTCGTCCGGCGGATCTGTCCGGACTGCAAGGAGGAACTCGAACAGAGATATGACATTCCCGAGCCTGTGCTCCGGGTCTTCGGCATGACCAAAGACGACGCCCATGATCTCAAGTTTTATCACGGCCGGGGCTGCAGCAAATGCCAGGGAAAGGGATACAAGGGCCGGGCCTCCATCCTCGAGGTGCTGCCCATGACCGAGACCATCCGCGAACTGGTGATCAAGGGCGGCTCGACCGACGACATCCGCAACGCCGCGACCCGGGAGGGCATGCGCACCATGGTCACCGACGGATGGATCAAGATCTTCAAAGGCGTCACCACGCTCGAAGAAGTCATGCGGGTGACGAACGTGAACTGAACGGAAAGCGGAAAGCGGAAAGCAGAAAGCAGAAAGCGGAAAGCGGAAAGCAGTTGGCGCTCGCTGGATGAATCAGGATTTGTCCACGTGTTCAACCGAACGACGAATAATCCGAAACGCGAAACTCTAAACTTTAAACTTTAAACTTTAAACTTAAAGGACCCCTCATGCCGGCGTTCGAATACAAGGCGGTGACTTCCACGGGCAAGGTCGTGACGGATATCATCGATGCGGCGAGCGTGGAGGGCGCGACCCGCGAGTTGTTCGGCAAGGGGTACCGCCCGATCTCGGTCAAGGCGGCGAAGGCCAAAAGCACGGAAGAGACGGCCGGCGGCGGCATGTTCGCCAAGAAGATCAAGCTCGACGAACTGGTGCTTTTCACGAAGGAGCTGGTCACACTGCTCAAGGCGGGCGTGCCCATGCTGACCTCTCTCGAGGCGCTGAGCGAACAGAGCGCCTCGCAGTTCGGCCAGATTCTGCGGTCGATGAACGTGAGCATCATGTCGGGAAAGAGCCTCTCACAGGCCATGGACATGCACCCGAAGGTTTTTTCGAAACTGTACGTGAACTCGGTGCGCGCGGGCGAGCTCAGCGGTTCGCTCGACGAGGTGCTTCTGCGTCTGGTCAGCGTGCTGAAACACGACGCCGAGACGCGCAAGAAGGTGAAGGGCGCGCTCAAATACCCCATGTTCGTGATCAGCGCCATGACCATCGCGTTCGTGGTGATCATGACCCAGGTCGTGCCCAATTTCATGGGGATGTTCGCCTCCTTCAATATGGAACTGCCCCTGCCGACGCGCATGCTGATAGCTACGAGCGATTTTCTCCAAGCCAATTTCCTGTACATCCTGATCGGCGTCGTCGGCCTCGGGGGCGGGTTTTTCGGGTACAAGCGCACGGCCAGGGGCCAGCTCTGGTGGGACACCACGATTCTCAAGATCCCCCTGATCGGCAATCTGGTGCTCAAGAGCACGATGGCGCGTTTCACCAAGATGTTCGAGACCCTGAACCGCAGCGGCCTGCCGATCATCCAGACGATGGGCACGGTGGCGGTGGCCGTGGGCAACAAGCACATCGAGAGCATCATCAAGGAGGTGACCGTCGGCATCGAAAAGGGACAGGGCATCGCCGGGTCCATGAAAAAATTTCCGATCTTTCCGCCGCTCGTGATCCGGATGATCGCGATCGGCGAGCAGTCGGGTTCGCTCGACGACATGCTCGACAGCGTGTCCCAGCATTTCGACATGGAGGTCGAATACGCGGTCGACGGGCTGACCAGCATGATCGAGCCGATCATGACGGTGGCCATCGCCGGGGCCGTGGCGATTCTCGCCATGGGCATTTTCATGCCGATGTGGGGCATGATCGGGGCGATATAGGTGGCAGGATTAATAATTCAAAATTAAGGATTCGGTATTGATAACTCGAAATTCCCGATTCGAATGTTGAGATTTCAGTTTTTTCTCTCTCTCCCCGAAGGCCCCGGGCTGTCAACCGCCCCGGGGCTTTTTTTCGTCTTGGATGTTGCATGTTGCGGGATGAAAGGGTATATTCAGGATGGACGGAAAGCAGGAAAGCCGTGACACGTGACGCGTGACGGGGAGAAAACAGGAAAGCAGGAAAGCGGAAAGCAGGTAACAGAGACCGGAATAGGGAGAAGGGAATGATCCGGAATTCCGAATCCGAGATTTGCTTTATTCACGACGTTTCTAAGGGAACGAGGTTAGATTCACATTGCAAGTTGAAGGAGGGATTGAAATGAATCAAGTCGCGCTAAAAAAAACCCGTATTATAAAAGGTTTATCGCGTATTCCGAACAACAAACTGGATCATGTTCAAAAATTTGTAGATTCAATGATCAACACTGAGGAGCATTCCGAACGGTCGAGTCGAAGTTTAAAAGGGGTCTGGAAGGGGCAAGGTTTCGAAAAGCAAGTCAGTCGGGGGTCTTACAGGCGGTTGTAATGTTTCGGGAAGCCGCAACGAAGATCCCGGCCTGAGAATCGCCGGGATGACAGGTGGGGGGAGGGGGATGACAGCGGGGGGTTAGGAATGATGAAAAGAATCAGCTTCTTCAAGCCCTTCACACTCCCCCATAGTTGTCACCCCCGAGATTTTCCCTGCCAAAAACATGCAGGGACAAGTCAGTCGGGGGTCTTACAGGCGGTTGTACTATTTCGGGAAGCCGCAACGAAGATCCCGGCCTGAGAATCGCCGGGATGACAGCGGGGGGTTAGGAATGATGAAAAGAATCAGCTTCTTCAAGCCCTTCACACTCCCCCATAGTTGTCACCCCCGAGATTTTCCCTGCCAAAAACATGCAGGGACAAGTCAGTCGGGGGTCTTA
>OMKS01000889.1_pt1 | contig 27781 bp, 30 predicted proteins | sample 1674721 | NCBI WGS metagenome assembly OMKS01 (sample SAMN06264996, study PRJEB25208) | sediment metagenome | isolation source: hot spring sediment | place: USA: California | collected 2014-09-02 | reverse complement strand
TTTATGGGGGAAGTATATAAAGAGAAAAAGGGGAATGTCAATGGAATTTTGGGAGCAAAATATGGGGTATTTTATCGATTATTGATTGAGCGATGAAGTAAGATGGCTTTATTTTCTGAAATCACAAGACGAGTGCATGAAAAACGGCCTGATCCGGGCTCTATATCGACGTTTTCGGGGTCAAAAAGGACGGTTTCAGAATCCCTGCCGCCGTGTTCCTGCCCACGGACAATTCTTCATCGATGGAAATCGTTGCCGGTGTGGACCCCACGATTACGCTTTCCAACGGAATGAGTGCGATGCGTGCAGCCCGGCAGGCTGGCGACGATGCCATCATGAAGCGACTTGCAGCGGCTGGTGTGAAGGAATAGAACCGACCTCGTCCTGACGTTCTCTGCCGTCTCGACGACCTGCCCCATTATGAGCTGGATCGACTTGAGCAACAAGACAGCGGATTTGGCGGACCGCATCCGGGCCGAACAGCGGCTCGAGATGCCGCCCTCCGTAAAAGGGTTCCTAAAGAGTGTGCGCAATCCCCAGCTCATGGAGAATCTCCCTGGCTTTCTTGATGTGCTTGTTCGAGATGGCGGAGCTGGCCCCCCGCCTTAACCTGGCTTGGATTTGCGCCGCAGTGTATCGATCGGTCAGCGCCCAAACCCCGGCTTGCACCACCATGGGGTTTTCGCGCGCACTCCGCGCGAGGAAACGGGTCAGATCGGCGGGGCTTCTTGCAACAGATGAAAACGAATCTCTATCCGATGGGATGGGCTTCTTGGCGTTGACACAGACGGCGGAGAGGGAACCGGAATAGACGTCGAGCTCTTGCAGGGAAAAACGCTTTTCGACTCTAGCCGCCATGTTCTGATGCCGGCCGCTGGCGATAAAGCAGGTGCCAGGAGAAATGTGAATCTTCAAGACCTGTCGCGTCCTGTTCTCGACGCGCACCTCGATTTTCTTGATGTCCACCCCCAAGCGCTGACACGAACAAGATTCCAGCCTGCGAGGTCGACAAGTTCATGCGGGCGGTCGCCATCCAGACGCGCGGCCTTCCGTGTGAGGCGTGCGATCCCTCTCTCCTTACAGAAGGACTTCACCCGGGACGCCAGCGCAAACACCACCCAACCGAGGACGAGCAATACAAAAATCGCAACCAGCGCGGCATTGAATACCAGCCAGGGAACGACTGCTCCCCCTTCCCAGCCCAGGCGGAGGGAGACAGACTGAACATATTTGCCGGCCAGGGCGAGACCGAACGCCGCTTGAAGAAGACAGTATCCGCCCAACGTCCACAGCCAACCTTGCCCCAACAGACCCCGGCAAAACAGGATCCCCCCTGGTACAAGGAAAACGAGGACCAATACGGGTATCCATATCTTGGACAGGCCCCAGGTAAAGCTCCGGACAATCATACCCAGAGACAAAAGAGGGTTGAGCAGGACGACACAGAACGCACCGCCGATCAGGATCAGAATCAGCGGGCCTTTTCCCCGCTGGTTTTCATGGAAAACCAGGAGCAGCCCGAACAGGATCAACCACGAGAAAATGACCCAACTGGCGATTCTGTAGATTCCTATCGTCGTGGGCAGAAAGCTGCCAGCAGCGGTTATTGCCACCACGCCCGCGGCCAGTACGGCGACACCCTCATCCAACCGGTAGTAGCTCTCGGATGCCAGATGCTTCAGTGCGCCTCGGATAATCAGCAGGATCAATAGCAGCAGCCCGGCTCCAACAAGCCAGGGGACCGGGCCAAGGGAAAGAGTCTTCGTCGTTGCCGCTTCCCGGGATCCGAGCAACAGGGCTGTTGCCATCCAGATAAGGCCCACCCAGGCCAGCAGGAAGTCGTCTCCGGCAAATAGCGCCCGCAGCAGTGAGGCCAACCCCGCCAGTCCAAGCCAGGAACCGAGTACCCAAACAAGGACCCGGAATGAGAACACCTGCAACGGCAGGAAGAAGGCAACCGCCGCAAGAAGGGCAATGGCTCCCAACAGGAACAGAATCGGCCGCACTTCCAGTTCGGCGCGTCGGAAAGAGATGATCATGGATGCCATCACGGCGCCCGCAACGAAAAGAGCGGCGAGCAGCCAATAGAGAACGGAAGGGATCATGAACCGAGTCTTCTGCTATTCGTCATTTTTTATCAAACGACAGCCTGTCTGCAATGCGCGTGCTTCGCCCGAAGGATTTGGGAAGCCGCGGCAAGTCGTCCGCGATCATCCCCAAGCCAACGGGGACAAGCGGATCAGTCGAGCATGGCAGCGATCGCGGAGAATCCGGCCTGGATCGCGGCGTCTTTTGCGGTCTTCCCTCCCACCTTGATGGAGGGATCGGCACCGTTTGCCAGGAGCAACCGAGCCATTTCCTGGCCGCCATATGAGGCCGCCAAGTACAACGGGGTAAAGCCTTGAATCTTTGCGTCGACGCCAACGCCCTTGGAAAGAAGCAATTGCCCCAGAACGGGAGCGTCATTGACAGCGCAGAGGTGAAAGAGAAGCTTGAAGCTGTCGTCACGCAATTCGCCTTTCCATTCCTTGTCCTTAAGCTTGGCGGCCAAATTCCTTACCACGCCCTTCGGGAACGGGGCGAGAAGGATCCTGGTCGCGACGTCTCGAACCACGGGATCCGGCGAATCGGCGTGCATCAGGATATCACGATAGCCGTCAACTCCTTGCTCAACGAGATACCGATCGATGACGTGCTTGACCCAGGTCGTCTCTTCCGTGTAGTGCGCGGCGGCCTCTCCCGGCGCGAGCTTGGCCGACTCCGCACGCCCGAGCAGGGCATAGGCCGCGCAGAGAGATATCGATTCGGCCATCCTCGATTTGACCCGTTCGTCCGCCTCGACTTCGTGTGCCTGTTTCAAGGCAAGAAAGGACTCCTCCGTCCCTATCAGGCCCAACGCCTCCGTGGTGGCACTGCGCATGCGGGTGTTCTCCTGGGCCAGCAGACGTAAGAGCCTGTCCACGGTGTCCCTGGAATCGGCTTGGGGCTGGAGCCTTCCCAGCTCGCGGACAGCGCCTTCTCGGATGAATTCGTTGTCGGAATCGAGCGAGGCCAAACACGTTCTGAGATTCCAGTGATGGCCCAGCTTGATCTCCCTCCGGCCGCTTTCATCACTGATCTCAAGGTGCCCTTGGCCGCACACATAGACCCAGTGATCCCCCTGCCTCCTGAAGCAGAGCCGGCTGCCGCGCTTCGGATGGATCGTCGCCGCCTTCCCCTGCACAGAGATCTCGCAGGACACGGAAGGAATGTTGTCCAGCAGGACCAACGGCAGGGCTTCCGCCGCGAAACGCACCTCGCTTCCTTCTCCGGCTGAAATGACCGGGGTCAAACCTCCAGAAAAGACCATTTCTCCGCGCGGTCCCGGCGTCCCCATGGTCATTGCGTACGCGTCTCCCGGATGATCGTTTCTGGGAAAGAAGAGTCCGGGAAAGCGTTCAGGCGGGATCGAGGGCCTGAACGTCACGGACCCCGATTCTTCCGAGGTGCTCGGGAAGACAATATCGACAGAGACCGAAGACGCCTCGAGAAGGACCAGGGCATCGTCCGGCCCCGGAGAGGCTTGCTCTTCTGCCGTCCTCTCGCCACCCTTATCCGTGCACCCGAGACAGACCAGGCAACATAGCAGCAAGAGTAGCATGGCTCCTATTCCGAAGGCTGGGATATTCCGGACACTCCTTCCCATCGTAACCTCCCCGGTCTTTCTGTGTATGATAAGAATTTCCTTTTTTATGGGGAAGTGTATAAAAAGAAAAAGGGAACTGTCAATGGAATTTTGCAAGCAAAATATGGGGTATTTTATCGATTATTGATTGAGCGATGAAGCAAGATGGCTTTATTTTGAAAAATTGACCCATTTATTGTCTGATATGACCGCTATGAAGGACATTTTCAGGAGATTTCAGACAGACCTGTCCGGCGCGCCTCAAATGTCTCAAAAAATAAAGCGTTATGATTGGACATAATCATCCCAGGAATATTCGGGGTCGCGATAGAGGTAATCATAGTTGGGAGGCAGCTGGGAATGTTCATTCTCAATGTATGGTTTGGAATGCCGGCCCATGTCGTGCGGGCAGGCAGGGGGATCATGGATTTTCGGCGGCGGCCGTGACCTCGCGAGCCACAATCCCAGATGTTCGAGGATGGCCGGGATGACGGCCGGGTCTTCGATGCTGCTGATGACACGCATGGGGCCATTGCACTTCGGACAGACCAAAGGGTCGACTTCATATATTTTTTGGATAAGCCGCGCCCAGTTTCGTCGGAAGACTTTAACATCCCCCTCCAATTCGAAAATGCAGCGGATGATGTCGTCGTCGCCGTTCTTCTGTCGTTTCCCCCGGGAGACGTTGCTGTAGCGGCCATAATAGCGCACCATCTGCTCACCTTTATTCGGGACGTGCGAGGACATGGCGGCCAACCATTCCAAAGCGGGGAATGTCCTGCTCGACTTCCCGTCCTTGGCTTTATAGACGACCTTGCCGTCCTGATCCAGACAGGTCATCGGCTCCTGAAAGGATGCACGCACAATATACCGGGCAAGGTTCTCCATGGCCTTTTCATCTCCAGGAGGCTGAATTCTTTCACCGTAAAACACAATGAACTACCCCGCAGCAAGCTACGGGGTATCAACAACTTCTAATCGGTACTTTTCTCGCAGCAAGCTGCGGGGAATTAGACCCGAAAAGCGATTAAAACCCGAATGACGCCACTTCATTACCATGTCCACCAGTTCTTCGGTAATTTTTCCTTTTGAGAGAAGAAACTTGAAGATCTTGTGTCTAAAACCTCTTCCTCTCGGAAGAGTCATGGATTTCTTCAATCCGATGGTCCGTTCGCTTATAGGGCCCAATATTAATCGACGTACCGTGAAGAACATTGAAAAGTCGGGGTTGAAGATCATATCCATGCACAATAAAGGATCGGAACTGGTCAAACACGTCATCGCACGACCATAACCGCAAGGGACGATTTTCCGCCGACGCCCGCCGCGTCGTATCATGCCGTCAGTGACACGGCGGCACGTGATTGCGCCGGATGCCATACTGAAAGACCCCGCGCGGGGCTCCATCACGTTTTTATTCTTTTTTTCACCTTCCCCCAGGACTTTGTAATCAGGAAGCTTTCTTCCATATTATCTGCCATTCGAACGAATTTCGGCCATGGAACGGCAAAACTGAGCACGTTCGAGGGAACAAACGGCCGGGCGGAGACATCAAACATGCCCATCACCGCGCGGGGCCTATCGGATGTGAGTTCCCGGCAGGGGTGATGCACGATCGTGCCGCAACCGGCGCCGAAGGGAGCGATGACATTGTCGGGTTCCCTCTCATCGTAGTTTGCCAGCGTGAAAAGACCCGAGAGGACATCGGGAGGCGCGAAGAAAATGATCACCAGTGGTTCATCACGCTCTTCCATGACATCCCACCGTTTGAAGACAATGTATTTCGCAGGCGCTTTAAACAGTGGTTGTTGCTTCATGAACTCCCGGACCAGTTCAGGTGATTTCTTGTATCGCTCCCCCTCAAGCTTTCCCGGTATGCCGTACGAAAGGAAATATTCAAAATCGGGCGGTTGCTGCTCCGCGAAGCCCAGGTATCGTCTGCCGCCTTCACAACCGATCGTATGGACATCAAAAGACCTCGCCGTACCCTTGCGCACCCGTGCCAGATCACCGATGATACAGCGATGTGCCTTCGGCGGTTGTGCCATCATCTTTTTATCCTGTTCATTCGTGTAGTAAAAACCGATGGGCAACTCCGCTCCAGGGAAAAATCTGTTCCATTTCCTTGTAAACTCATCCTTGAATGTTTTGTCCATGATAATCCTCCGTTACCTTCAACATAACGAATAACCCCTCGGCACATGACGGGATAGTTTCATATATCATTACCCGGTCCGGCCGGACAATCCATAGATTCCACCCTTACGGAAATGACTCGAAGCAGGCATCTCCCGCCGGTGCTTTCATTGTATCTTCACAGGGAATGAATGGATATCCCCACCAGCTTACTTCGTCAGGTTCCATGAGATTGATCATGTGAAGGATACCCTGATCAAGCACACCCCTTAAACACCGGTCGACAATTCCTTCATTCATTGATCCCGGGCACCACCCAGCCATTCGTTTCAAAGGTACGATCCCATACGCCCGGTCAAATGGGACAGTGCAATTTTTAACATCCCTTATGTACACTCTCTCGTACTTCCACCGGTCGCCACTTTAAATGGATGATTTTCTTTCTTCATCGGTTTGAAGACTTTATCAACAGTCAGCGACCACCCCTCCTTCACTTCCCTTGTCAGCCGTCCGCCTTGAATCCTTCGTGGAACGTGACGGTACCCTGCGGGGTATATCCGTGGAAAGACAAAGAGAAGAATACTTCCTGCGGCACTCCGTCATGCACAATTCCAGGCATATTTTCGAATCCGAACTGCCTATAGTAATCCGGATGCCCGACGACACAACATCCTTGAGCATTCATATCTTTCAACCGTGACAGTCCTTCCCGTATCAGTGCTTTGCCGATACCCTGCCGCTGGTACTCCGGCAACACCGAAACAGGTCCCAGGCCGTACCAATTTCGAGTGCCGTCGGACATGATCAGGGGAGAAAAGGCGACATGTCCGATCACACGGCCATCCACTTCAGCGACAAGCGATATCGTGAGGGCCCGAGCGACACGCAGTGCCGCTATGATAAATTGCTCGGTGTGGTTGCTGATCTCCAGGGTCTTAAATGCGGCCACAGTCACTTTGGTTATGACGCTCACATCGGCATCGGTTTCGCTTCTGATTACGACTTTCAAATCCATGTGTTTCCGCTTCCTCCTCTTTCCCGGCTGACAATGATTATACGATGATTCCCGATAAAAGACCTGAATTCTGCACATCTATAATGCAAATACCCCTCGAATTTAATTTCAGTTTATCGTCTTTATCGTCGGCAAAGCTTAGTCAATCATCGGGATCTGGCCCCCCCCTTCAGCCCCTAAACCCTTGTCAGGCAGATGCCCAGAATATACGCCAACGTACTGCCCAAATTAATAACGATGGTGAGAGCGCAGATCAATTCGAGCCATTTTCTATCGAGATATTTCTCGCGTGACATAAGGACAACAAGCAAGAAACCAATCATGAAAACCGGAAGGTAGAGAATAAGAGCCACGGCGGGCATACCTTGGTTGACAGCTGCAGCAAAGGCGAACCAAGCGATCACGGTCATTGTTATATAGATAAAGGAGGCGCGGTTTTTTCCAAGTCTCACCACTAGATTCTTCTTTCGCTCGCATAGATCGGCAGGGTAGTCCGGAAATTCATTTATGAGAATAACGTTGAAGATGGTGCAGGCCATGGGTACGGAAATCCAGTGAACGATATCATCTATCTTTCCTGTTTGCAGATAAAAGGCGACAGCCACGGGAAGCCATCCATAGCAAAATCCGATCAGCAATTCCCCGATACCCCGCGTCACCCATCGCAGTGGCGGTGTGGAATAGAAAAAGCCCGCAATGATGCCGATTATCCCAAAAGGAATCGTCCACGTCCCGGTTTTGTAATATCCATTCAATATAATCCCCACCACACCGGCCAGAACGATGGTGACGTAGCCGGCAATCCTGACCTGTTCAGGTGGAAGTAGGTTTTTTACTATAACCTGGGTGCCGCCGGAAAAGGCGTTCCGTTCCATTTCGGCGGAGAGCTTATCACCCGTGAGATCGTGATATTCCCCGCTGTAATAAGTGGAAAGCATGATGAGAATAACAGCCGCCATACCCCAGATAAAGACCGGCCAGTTGAATATCTCATGTAAACTCCAGGCGAGAATCGAGCCAAGAGCGAAGGGAAGAACTCCGACCAGAAGAAACGGCGGTCGGGATAACAGCACCCACAATTTGATAGTGTGACCTATCGACCCTGCATTGCTCGTCCCTACGTGTGGCGGCATTTTGGTTTCCCCTTCGTTTGTGGATGCTTCAAAGCGTCTATGATCGGCGTTAGCCCTTGTGCCACAATCGCTTGCAGGGCCCTTGAGGCAGCGCCGGAAACTTTTTGTCGCCGGTATCGGTCCTCCGCCAAGGCGCCCAAAAGGGGCGCAACCGCGTTAGGATGTCCAATTTTCCCGAGAGCTTGGGCAGCGGCGACACGCACATGCTTCGTTGTATCCTTCAGAGCGCCAACCAGGGCTGCGACGGATCCAGGGTCACCGAGTTCCCCCAGTTGCCACGCCGCATCCCGCCGCTCTTCCCAGGACCGGGATGACCGCAATGTTGTTTCGATGTGATCAGGTAGTTTTGTCATTTGACGACTATTCTCAGTCGATGGCGGCTCATTTGTGGCACTCGAATTATCAAGTGGTTCTGCAGGGCCGCCATTCGGCATAACCGCTATTCCGGCAGATTTCAGCGGGCTTTTGTTTTTCGCGCAAAGTGCGAAGAGGAAACCTATCGGCGTTAGAACAAAAGCCAATATCCCGATGCCGAGGCGCCCCTTCTGGATTCCTGTCACCAAACCCGCGATTCCGATCAAAAGAGCTCCTCCAAAGAAAAGAAGCTTTCCAATGACATCCGGAATGTCCATGATCATGGCTTCAAGGGAGCGGAACGGTGAATTTAAGGCGAAAATCACAAATCCAAAGAAAGCCAGCCACAGGCAAAGCACCACCAGTCCGACCTTCGCACCACTCACCATCGGTCGCTTGCGCTGGATCGAGGGCAATGGAGTTGTTCTTGTGTCCTTTTCATTAGTTTTAGTATTCATATTGCTTGCCTTTTGTTTTACGCCAACGAGCAACTGAGCCGGAACAGCCCACGAGGCCGCGATCGATTCCAGCGACTGGTTGGTGTATTTTTTCTTCGTGTCAGCCTTTGCCCCGTACCAACTTTCCAATCACAACACCTAACGCTCCGAAGATTGTGAAGATTACGAACCCAAGTGAGCCACCGACTATCCCCAAATGGGGCGTCCAGCAATGGTCAAGGTCTGATCCGGTTTTCTCCCGCTTGTCAGGAGTCTTTCTCGTCACATATTACCAAACACCCGGACATGAGATCGTGTAAGGCTTGCTTTCTCTTCGTGAAACCAGCCATCGCAAAGCCGATAAACAGAGGAATAGCTCCGGAAACAAATTTTCCGAAGTGCCGTCCGCTTGCTTTCCAAAATCCGATTCGATTATATGCCAAGTCAACAACCCGGATTCCCAACGCCATCTTGCCGAGCGTTCTTTGCCGAGTTGAACTTTCCATAGCCGCGAAATAGATCCAAGAAAAGATGATTATTAAGGTCACTATCACAATTACGAGAGCAGTCATGAGCGATGGGTTGTTGAATAAATCAGGCCCCAGGGACAAGGCAAGAATGCCGACTATAAATATTACAATTCCATTAACAATGAAGGAGTCCAGAACGAGTGCTGCAAAACGCCTCCAGAAACCGCCATGTTGCGGGGAATTAAGCGTGCCTGATTGTCCTGAGCTCTGCGTTTGAGGAGCAACCATTGGAATCGGATAACGTTTGCTGAATATTGCAACGAGAAATAGAGCCAATGACGCATTAAAGAGGAATTGTCGCGCGACCCCGAATGTCGCTAGATAAGTCCCGATTTGCATCTGGCTCCAACCGTCTTCGTGTCCGAGGATCATTGCCTGTTCCTGGACATAAATGCCCGATAATAGTTCTGCTGACAACAAGCATAATGCGGCAAGCACAAGGCAACAATTCAGAGGATATTTTCGTTTGTATAAGAATGCGATGCCTGCTCCAGTAAAGAGTAAGACCAACGATAGAGTGTGGGGAACTATGCCGGCGATTAACCTGATTTTGTATATATCCATTTGGCAATTACCTCCTGACATGGAAGGTTGTATACGGATCCTGATAAAAACCTCTGTGCTGCAAATCTGCACTATAAAACCCTTCGAAAACACCTGAAGGTCATAACAATATCCAGCTGATTATCAAACACATACAGAGATGATGTCCATTTATCGGGGGTGTTATCTTGTCTGTGTAAGAGCAGGTCTTGATTCCTTGAAGCGCGGGTATGAATCGCCCCGCAGCCGTTTCCGTTTTTTCCCTTTTTCAGTGTCCGGCTGTTTGCGATCTGTGCCCGGAAATCGCGCAAGCTTCCGGGTTTAAGATGAATTTGAGTTGGTTTGTTCCCTTTTTCATTTTTTTGTTTCGGTGGCCGGTACCCTTTCTTCGCCGCCCAAACCCGTTCTCCATGCAGAAAGCCGGTATAGAGAAAACAACTTATTTTCAGGAGTCGCGAAACCTCCAAACCGGCAAGAGTGATTGACTGCTTTCCTCTGAAATGTTTGACGTTTTTATACTCCGATGGGAAGATAAATTCAAGTAACTTATTGAAAATCGGTAACCGGATGACGGTAATGGGAAAGAAGAGATGGATTCGAAGCTTTTTCAATGCCTGTTGCGTATGTGGCCACAGGTGGGGGCTGGACGGAAGGCATTACACAGCGGAACAAGAAATATCTTGAGGAGCTGAGATTAAAGCCAATCGAATCCCTCCTGAAGAATGCAGTGCGGTTAACAACGGATTCCCATTCTGTCTCAATGTGCCGTGATCACCGCACATTTACTGAAGGAGAGTGACTTTCGCGGAAAATACTTGACAGGAACCGGATATTCGAGGTAAATGGATTTCAAATTCAGGGAAAACACGAATGCCTTCAGGAAAAATGGAACATCGGACATCTCATAAAACAAACATGCAGCTCTGGTGGTGGCAGGCCGACATAGAAGGGTCTGTCAGCGTAAATTCCCATGAATGATTAAGTAACATAAAATACTTCACATATTGGGACCGTCGGCAGTACCCGCTGCCCACGGTTCTTTTTTTGTCTGACAGAAAGGGGCGTGGAAAAATCCATTGCCCCTTTTTTAATTCGACCAGAATTGACCGGCACGCTTCGCAGGCGGATCATCACCGCCATATGCGGGATGAAAAGGAGAATATTTAAATGCAGAAACAATCAAACCGTACAGAACAATTACAGACGGCATACACGGGAACCATGCCGGACGAGGCCGGCCATTTCGGTCCTCACGGCGGGCGCTACGTGGCGGAGACGCTGATGGCGGCACTCCTTGAGCTTGAACGGGCCTACCGGGAAATTACAGTTAAGCCCGGTTTCAGAAAAGAACTAGGCAAATTGCTCGCGGACTATGCTGGCCGTCCAACCCCCCTTTATTACGCAAACCGGCTGACCGACTACCTCGGCGGCGCACGGATTTACCTGAAACGGGAGGATCTGACCCATACCGGAGCCCACAAGATCAACAACACCCTGGGACAGGCGCTCCTCGCCCACTGGATGGGCAAGGGAAAAGTCATCGCCGAAACCGGCGCCGGTCAGCACGGTGTCGCCACTGCAACAGTGGCGGCCCTCTTCGGAATGGGATGCAGGATTTTCATGGGAGTTGAGGACATCCGGCGTCAGTCCCCCAATGTACTGAGAATGAAGCTCCTCGGCGCGGACGTCATGCCCGTCGACTCCGGCGCGGGAACATTGAAAGATGCCATGAACGAAGCCATGCGGCACTGGGTGGGCTCGGTGGAAGACACGCATTACATAATCGGTTCGGTGGCAGGGCCTCATCCCTATCCCATGATGGTGAGGGACTTTCAAAAGATCATCGGCGAAGAGGTACGGGAACAGATGCAGACCGCTCTGGGCCGTCAGCCGGATATGCTCGTGGCGTGCGTCGGCGGCGGAAGCAATGCCATGGGACTTTTCTATCCCTTTATCGACACGCCGATTGAACTGCTGGGAGTGGAGGCTGCGGGCAGCGGCATCACATCAGGAAAACACGCCGCGACGCTCGGCGAGGGTTCGCCGGGGGTGCTCCACGGATCAAAATCATACGTGCTCCAGGATGAAAACGGTCAGATCATGGAGGCCCACTCCATCTCCGCCGGGCTTGACTATCCCGGAGTCGGCCCCGAACACTCGCTCCTGAAAGACGCCGGCAGGGCCCGCTATGTTTCCGCCGACGATGACGAGGCGATGGAAGCATTTCATCTCCTGTGCCGGCTGGAAGGAATCATTCCGGCTCTGGAAAGTTCCCACGCCGTCGCATATTGCCTGCACGCCGCCCCAAAAATGTCCACTGATTCGGTTATCGTGGTGAATCTCTCCGGCAGAGGGGACAAAGATCTGGGAATCGTTTCAGACTATGAAGACAAGAAAGGATCAGTCAAGCAATGAACAGACTCGATACGCAATTTGCCGAACTGAAGAAAAAAAACGAAACTGCCCTGGTGGGATTCGTCGCGTCGGGCGATCCGACTCCATCGGTTTCTCTCGAACTCATCATAGCCATGTGCCGCGCCGGTCTTGATATTCTGGAACTGGGCATTCCCTTTTCCGATCCGACGGCTGACGGTCCCGTCATTCAGCGGGCGTCGTCACGGGCGTTGAAGCACGGCGCCAGTCTCGCAAACGCACTGGAAATGACGGTGACTTTGCGGACCATAACCGACATTCCCATCATCCTTTTCAGTTATTACAACCCCATATTTTCCTACGGCGTGGAATCATTCTACCGTGACGCCCGAGCCGCGGGCGCAGACGGCGTGCTCATCGTGGATCTTCCCCACGAAGAATCCCGGGAGCTGACCGGTTGCTGGGATGAAGACGACGCCTTCGCTCTGATCCGACTGGTGGCGCCGACAACGCCGACAGTCCGGATGAGAACGATCGCAGAAACTGCATCGGGATTTCTCTACCTGATTTCGAAAACCGGGGTAACGGGAAGCTCCGGGCTGGATGTTCAATCCGTCCGGAATCATATTACCGATCTGCGAGGCGTTACAGACCTGCCCATCTGCGTCGGCTTCGGCGTCAACAGTCCCGCCGATGCGCAGATTCTGGCGCCATATGTCGACGGCGTCGTCATCGGCAGCGCCTTTGAACGGACAATCGAGGAACATCTGACCGATCCCGACCTGGTGAATCGGCTGGAGGAGCAGGTACGAAACTACAAGGCGGCTCTCCGTCCGGTGCCGGGGGAAGAATAACGAAGATACCGAAAGTTTCGCGCAAGATCCGCGATTACCCTGAATGTCATTCCTGTTTCTCCGTTTTCCGCAGGAGCTTCGAACGATCTATTTCTTTGATACCGTCGATAACCCATTGGTCCACTTTAAAATATTCCTTCCGGTGCGATGGTTTCAGGACATAATAGTGCTCATCTTTCGGTTTTGAAAATACATATGTCTCCGTATCGCCCGATGACAATGTCACAGTGTACGCGAAATGAGAATCGTCACCGTTTACATGAACCTGTGCATCCGGGCCGTGAACGTCACGGATTCGAAGATCGGCGATTCTCCGTGCCAAGCGGTCCGCCTCTTCCGCAATCGTTTCTTCCTCTTTTTCGTTTAACCCCTCAACAATGAGATTTCCATCCCGCCGTGACAGGGCAAAACCGGGCAGTTGAATACGGGCGATTTTCGAGACCTCGTGTTTCAGTACCCCTTTGTCTATCCAGTCTTCAGGTTTCGTGCCTGCCTCATAGACGTTGAAATCAACGGCATAGACCGCATCGTCCCCGGCTCGGCGCATGTGGACCTTTCGATATGTCGGTGATGTGCCGATAAACAGCTCGTCGATTGTCTTTCCGTTGCTTGAGAGGGTAATCTTTCTCTCATAGTCGGTCTCAGCAACCTTGAAACGTTCAGCCGCTCCTTTCGTAGTGGCAACGGGCCAGCCTTTCTTCATCTCCGCCAGCCTTTCAAAAAACCCACCGACCTTTTCGCAGTCGGCGGGAAATGCGTCCATGGAAGCTACGATCCATCCGCCTTCCTGCTTTTTCAGCACTACACGATTTTCGCTGTCGTTCCGTTGTATGAGGATGCCGTCCATCATCTCAAAGTCAGCATCGAGAATCTTTTCCGTAGGGATAAACGTGCCGTAATCGGTTGTTACCAGAGCTGTTCCTGCCGCCACCGCCAGTTGGAAAGCCAGAAATATTCCGAGAGAGATGATCCATCGTTTCATGATCTCACTCCTTCACTCAGTATCAGGTTATACCGTTGCCGAGTCCTGAGAATTGTCCAGCGCCGTATCAGCCACACAACAAAAAGTCCCAGCCCGGCCAGGCTGTAATTCAGATACTCCCAGAAGACCTGGGCGGTACGGTCCAGGGGGATTAATGTTCGAGAGAAGTGCGTGCGTCCGCGGATACCGAGCAGATCACGGTCCTCCAGGGACCAGTCGACCACATTTTTTACCAGGTTCACCGGGTTGATATATTGCGTTCCCATCCCGCCTGAGGCAAGGTGCATCATGGTATCGGAGACAAAGCTGTCTGACGCGAAGAGAACAATGCGGGCCGATTCGGTGGAACGGTCAATCAGCCTCTCGATCACCGGCGTTTCCCCTTCATTCTCGTCTTTCGTCGCGGCTTTCTTCCGGTTGACATCTTCCTTTTCCTCCCTGTCGTCAATAAGCGAAAACGGCCTGTCCGTGAAATAGGATGAAAAGCGTCCCTCGACCACGAGCGCCAGGAGCTTTCTGCCTGCATCATCCCCGGTGGGGAATCCCAATGCGCCGTGAGCGCTGAAATCGGGCTGCAGATTCGTTTCCTCGGATGTCCAGGCCTGCGGCGAACTCTGGAGCAGGCGAAGAATGTTGCGATCCTTGTTTTTGTCGGGATCAACGGCAATCGGCGAAGCCCAGTTCAGGGTTACCTGGTCTATCCCGGCGGCAATGCCGCTTTGCCGATCCATTCCGTCGGCGCGGATATCCACAAAGTAGGGATACTCGACCATGCGGGTCTCTCTGACTGAAAACCCCGCCACACGTCGTTCCACAGGAATAGGAAACGCGGCGTTCTGCGGATCCAGAACCAGCTTTTTTTCAACGTTTATACCGTGGTGGTCCAGCCACTCGGCGAGGCCGGAATCCTTTTTCGCGGCGGACAGCCGGTCCTGCAGATTTACCGAAAACGGCGACATCGCCAGGACTACCGTACCCCCGCGCATCAAAAACTGATCCATGGCGAATAACTGCTTGGTATCAAGCCGTTCCGGCGCTAATATCATCAGTAGGTCCGTTTCCTCCGGAACCCATCCGTTTTTCAGATCGACCGATTCAACCCGATGTTCTTCCCCGAGGGCATTTCTGAGCCATGAAAAGCCTGGTCCGCTGACGGGCCTCCCATAGTCCGGAGGGGGGGGCGTATGCAGCGCCACGGTTTTGAGAAACCCTGTGGAAAAACGCTTGAGTCCCGCTTCAATGCTGCGTTTGACATTTTCCCTGCCGAGATCCTCCGGCAGTGGCACCTGGACAAGTCTGTTGCCACCCTCAAGCACCATGTAGAACCAGAATGTGTCCCGAGAAAAAATGCCTGACGCCATGGGCCGGAATCCGTATTCCGACTGAATCTTCTGTGCCAGGTCGCCGCCGTCTGCGTCCGGATCCTTGATTTCAACAATCAATTGCCCGCCGGACCCTTTTCCGACCTCTTCAAGCACATCCTGAAGATTCATCTTTAACTCAGCGAGTTGTTTCGGCAATTTATTGTCGGCCGAAATATATCCCGTGAATGTCACGGGATGTGAAATCGTGGAAAAAAGATCACCCGCCCCCTGGTATGCATACAGCACCTTCTTTATGGCGCGGGTAATATCGTATTCGGGATTGCGCAGATCAACACTCAGATCCGATTCGCTGCGGACTTTCACCTCGATGAGGTCCTGAAATCCGAGCGTCTCAAACTGGTCTCCATACTTCACCAGGATATCGAAATAGGAGTTGACTACCGATGACTGGTATTTGCTGGCCACCTGAAAGGGAACGGGTCTGATCCCGTATTTCTGACCGGCCTCCTGCTCCAGATCCGGTTCATCCACGGGATCAATAAACTCGACCCTGACACGACCGCTGCCCGCCAGTGCATATTCCTTCAACAGGTCATGCAGTCTCGGAACAAGCGGCGCCAGCAGCGGGTGGGTCCTGGCGCTGAAATAGCCGCGGATCAGCAACGGTTCATGGAGCCGTGCGAGATAGCTCCGTGTGGCATCGGATATGGAGTAGATAGTGCCACTGGTGATGTCCACCCGTGCCTGACCCACCGGCGCGAGCCACAGGTTCGCCGCCAGGAAGTTGGCAATAAGCAGCGCCGCCAGCAGTCCCCACTGGCGATGGCGTCTGTTCGTTTCATTGCCGGCCCATCGCCGCCGTTCAAGCTCGAATATGTTAAGGGTTAGAAATATGCCCATGACGCACAGGTAAAAATACAAATCCCTGATATCGATAATACCGCGGGTGATGGATTCAAACCGTGACCCCGATCCGACGAGCTTAAGCATCTCCGATATTCTGCCGCCGAAGAGGCCCGTCAGTGCATCGGACCCGATAATATACAATATGCCGCCGATGAGCGTGGTGATCATGAGGCTGACGATTTGATTTTCAGACCTGGCGCTGACAAACAGTCCGATAGAGATATATGCCGCCGCCAGGAACAGGGTGGCCAGGTAACCACCGGCCACGGGACCCCAGTCAAGTGAGCCGATGAACGAAACCGTGACCGGCAGCGGCAGGGTCAGCGCCAGTGCCACCAACACAAGACAGAGACAGGCAAGAAATTTGCCCATAACCAGATGAAACGGCGGAGCGGGCGAGGCGAGCAGGAACTCCAGGGTGCCGGAACGTCGCTCCTCGGACCACATTCGCATGGTAATGGCCGCGGAAAGAAAGATCACCAGGATCGGCATCCATTCAAAGAGGGGACGTACATCGGCAATATTACGGCTGAAAAAAGTTTCGACCCAGAAGAAGATAAAAAACGTTATTGACAGAAAGGCTCCCAGAAAAATGAAGGCCGTGGCAGACGAAAAAAACGTGGATATTTCCTTTCGTGCAACATGCAGACTCTGTTTCATGATTTCGCCCTCCCCTCCTGTATGGACATGCCACCGAATATTGTCTCAAGATCCCGGCTTTCAGGATACAGTGAGAAAAGACGTGCGCCGTGATCAATCACCGCTTTCGCCACAGCAGGCGCTGTATGAACGGCACGACCGTCCCCATCGGCAGTAAGGGCGTATCGGAACGAACCGTTGTCGCCGGGCAGAACCTCGAAATTCGCGATGCCTGAAATTGCGTTGAATATCGATCCGGCCCGATCGGGTTCCACATCCGTGGCAATGACGAGGCGATTCACGCGACGGAGGTCCTCAAGCGGCGAATCAAGGTATTTCTTTCCATTGCGAAGAATGATGACACGATTGCAGATCGCCTGCACTTCCTGGAGTATATGGGTCGACAGAATAACCGTGGCCGTGCGGGCAAGGTCCCTGATGAGATTCCGCATCTGGAAAATCTGGCTCGGGTCCAGGCCGCTGGTAGGTTCATCAAGAATGATGATTTTGGGCGCATGCAGAATCGCCTGGGCCACACCGACTCGCTGACGGTAGCCCTTCGAAAGCGTGCTGATGCGCTCCGTGGCCTTGGACTCCAGTTCGGTTCGTCCGATGACATCACGAAGCATTTCGATCCTCCTGCGCTCCGGAATGCCATGCAGCGACGCCGCATAGTCCAGAAAGCCGATGACGGTCATGTCGTGGTACAGCGGACAGTTTTCCGGCAAATACCCTATCCGCTGCTGAATTGCACTGCGGTCGGTTTCCATGTCCAGCCCGTCGATGGCAATTCTGCCGCCGGAGGGTTCCAAACAGCCCGTGAGCATTTTAAGGATCGTTGTCTTGCCGGCGCCGTTGTGACCGAGAAGACCGACGATTTCACCGGTACCGATTTGAAAAGAGACATCATTGACGGCAATCAGCTCGTCGTACCGCCGTGTCAGAGACTCAACGTTGATCATCATTATCCTCTCCATTCCTTTTCTTCTGCATCATCCCCCGTTCCATAAGAAAGACTTTATCGAACATGAAATCGACATCTTTATCAAATTCACCGATATGTTCAAGTATTTTTCATGGAGCTGTTTCATTGCCGATCCTTTATCATGAGGAAATTCATATGGTTCCGGTCAATATCTCCGGCTGATACCTGTTGATATTCCTCTCGGAATTCGCCCCATAATAACGACAGGGCATTTTTCAACGCAAACGCTGCGTCCGGGTCGTAATCCCCTGAATGAGCGGCATAAATCGCCCCTGCATCAAATCTTCGTGTTCCGGCGTCATACATCCGTCCGCCGAGAGGATCTGGTTGGCAAGGCCTGCGAATTCCAGCTTCAACCGGTCCAGAAGCGGAGGGTCTCCGATACAGCTCACAGCTTCCGTGAACAGATTTCTTGTCCCGGCCTGGGCAAGTGGAATAGCAGGAACCGGTCCGATGATTGCTTCATCATGGGCTGAGCCGGAAACGCCCGGCCCGTCCGTTACGAGAACGGCGGCATCCAGGGGAGCGTATACGGCGAGGGCTTCCTCATATGGCAGGAATCCGTGCTCCGCAAGACGCGCACTTTTCAGCTGGTACATCTCTTCTTCCAGTTCGGCAGGTATTGTTCCCCCGAGTCCACAGATGAGACTCGCATACCGCTGAGAATCTTCACGCGCCAGTGCGCTGATAATATCTTCAATGCTTTCCCTGTATTCCCGGTCAACTGCCCGTATATAGAAGACCCCGTCGATGCTGAAAAACCCCTCCGGAAGATCAAGGAGATTATCCTCATTGTTGATTTCCATTACCTCAGCGGTTTTGAACAAATAATAACAGGCGAGATATTCACCCTCGCCCAGAAGCCACCGGGCGAGTTTTTGACGGTCGGCCTGACGGAAAAGATTCAACCAATGAAATGCATGGGATATATCGAGACGGTCTTTCTTCCATAATTCCAGATCAAGGAGACACTGCCACTGGTCGGCTGTCGCCGATGAAAGAATGGCCATGGAGTCATCCGCTCCGACTTTTTTGATCAACCAGAAGAAATCTTCACAGGGGAGCTCCCGGATCAGCGCTCCCGGGTCATGACTGTCGAGTATTTCTTTTAACACCTCTCTGCCCGTCAAGGCATGCAGCTTCCTCGACAAACATTCGCTTTCATATACCACCGCAGGCATTACCGGTTCGGTTTCGTTCACTCTCTTACTGTTCATAACGGTCAAATCGGAGATACTGTCTTCAGCCTGATCACTACATCAACAATTATGAAACTTTCGCGTGATGACCGGTTTCAAACACAGCCGAACGTTCATTGCCCGCATCACGGAAATGAGAATTGATGGCCTTCCGGTCGTTCCATATATAGTCTACGATATCACATAGAGAGGCGTCTTCCCGGCTCAGCCATCCGGGGCAGCTTGCCGATACCTTGTATCGTCCCGTATCATGATTCCAATGAATCTCTATTATCCCTCCATTGACACCCATCAGGGGCAGAAAGTACTGTAAATCTTTTCCGTTTCTGACATCTTCGGCAAGACGCCCGGCATCCTTTTTTGATCTGATCTGAAACCTCTTATAATGTGCCATGTTTCACCCCGACACTATCATGACGATACCGGCTTCCCGCAGCGTTGTTTCCATATTCCGCTTTATGCGGATCTTCGTGCACGGTCCGTACGCCCTCCAATATTGAAAGAGCCGCCGGATCTGCGTAAATAAGTTCACCGTTATTGTAAATTGCCTTCACACCGATCATCGGTGACGAGATGACATTTTCTTTTTCCATCGCACATCCCTCCTTTTTTTTCATGTCTGAGACGTTCCGTGCAGGTTACTACTCGATATCATTATTACTTCGGCAACAATAAATATATGTCAAAGCCGTCGTTCTCGTGACAACGGGAATCCAGAATTGGCCTGGATGCCGGATCAAGTCCGGCATGACATTTGATATGTTTAATTGCCGCAGTAATAATGCAATAATCTTCCGAGACTCTTCCCTCCCGATGGGGAAGGCCGGTTTGGGGTGAAACATTTTCATGAGGCAAAGGCTTTCTCCCCCCCCCGCCCTCTCCCGGGACCTGCACGCCGCCCATCCCGACCGGTAAAATGAGATGGGCGGCTGTCGTGGTAAATGTGTTATTCCGTCTTTACGGTTATCTTCTTAACGGCGGCCTTTGCCTGTTCGGTCTTGGGTACGGTAATATGAAGAACGCCCTTCTTGAAGGACGCCGTCGCCTTGTCCGTATCGACGCCTTCAGGAAGCGGAATCACACGTTGAAACGACCCGTAACGCCGCTCCATATGCCAGTAGTTCTTGTCTTTTTCTTCCTTTTTTTCTTTCTTCTCCCCCTTCAGGGTCAATGCGTTTCGTTCAAGCAGAACGTCGATGTCCTTTTCATCCATTCCGGGAAGTTCCGCCGTAACGGTGAGTTCCTTATCGTCTTCTTTTACGTCGACGGTGGGAGCAAATTGATCCCGCCACTCACCGAACGGCTCTCCCTCAAAGTCGCGGAAGAATGAGTCAAACATTTCATTCATTCGCCGCTGCAGGGCGAAAAAGGGATGTTCCTCTTCGCGCCGCACGGAAACATCTCGTTCCTTTCTGCGGATCGGTATCAAATCTCTCAATTGCATCGTCTTTACCTCCCTTTACCCGGTTTGCACGGTTATTTTTTTCGGTTTTGTCTTTTCGGCCTTGGGAAGTATCAGCCGTAATACTCCGTCCTTGACGGTCGCCTCGATTTTTTCCTGATCAATTTCATCGGTAACCGTGAAGGATCGTCGAAAATCGCCGATACCATACTCTGCATAGGCAACCCGGTAATCCCGGTGGTATGCTTCAGCGTTGACGGTTCCGTGCATCGTCAACACGCCTTTTTCCAACGTAATATCGACATTCTGCTCATCAACTCCGGGCATGTCGGCGATAAGTATGATCGAATCGGCTTTCTCAATAATGTCGGTCCTCGGTATAAATACCCGTCGAGAGCGGGTCGTTTCCGCCTGTAAGGGGTTCCGTTCTTTTCGGATCTCAAGATCTTTTCCTGTTTCTGCCATAAGAATCACCTCCTCCCTTACTCACTCTTGATGGATATCTTCCTCGGCTTATCACTTTCGATACGAGGAAGTTTCACGGTAAGGGTGCCCTTTTGATACGAGGCTTCAACCTTGTTTCCATCGACCCTGAAGGGCAACCGCACGCTTTTCCTGAATGTGCCGTGGGGCCGCTCCTGTCGGTGGTAGGCTTCTCCTTCGGCAAGCTCTTCCATGACCCTCGATCCGCTTACTGTCAGAACATCACCTTCAACAGAAATATCGATGTTCTTCGGATCAACACCGGGTATCTCCGCTGTTACCAGCACGTCGTTCTCCCGTGACCAGGTGTTGGCGGCGGGAAAACTTTGAGAATACGGAATGCTGGTGCCCGAAAAGAGACGCCCCATTTCCCGCTGCATGCGGTCAAGCTCGAGCCACATATCCTGCATCCAGTTAAACTCTCTAAATCCCGGTATCAACATATGCGGTACCTCCTTTCCTCACGTTTTTTTAAAATCTCCTGTAAAATAGTTTATTTAAAACTTCATGTCGCTGCTTGTGATCCCGTGATCATCGGCATTATGTATATAATGCTCCGAAGCGGACATTTTCTCTTACGAAACCGTTGAAAAAAGCCCATCTGCGGCGTTACCCGCATGCTTCGTCACTGCGATGTATCCACACGTACTACTCGTTCCTCATAATTTCGGACGCCTTGCACCTGGACATTTTTGAACAGCCTCACCTTGGGACTATTTTAACGGTCTGATACGGCCCTCACGGCTTCTCGCGATCCACATGACCCGCGTCCTCATTGAATGTTAAAAGTTCAGCAGGAGAAACATGACAATTTCTCTCATGAATCCTTTCATTCATTGAATGGACCGCAGCGTTGAACCACCGGGTCCTCGCTTCGTTTCGTGTCGGATGAAATGTCTAAACGATGAAGATCTTCGTGATCTGCAGACAGATTTTCACATCCATTCCCGGGGGTTGTATCCTTTTGAGTAGTCCCCGCAGGCCATATAGAGACAGTGTGTCCTGGATCGTCTGCACGACGGCGGCACACTTGCCGTCAGAATCCACTCCTCTGGGTGAAATCCCTTTGCATTGTTTCCATATGCCATGAAAAGTCTGTGCGCTCTGCAATGCTCGTCCGGGGTGGGATTCTGTTGAGCGTCAAGTGTGCCCGCAGTACCTGTTCTCTCGTGTAACCTTTCCGCCGCCAAGGCCATACCTTCCACCTCCTGCTTTGCAGCGTTTTTTAGAGTCGGACATATATGACAGTCAACATTATGATATTGTTACCTTATTGTCCTTTATGTCTAAAAAATAACAATGATTTTTCAATTGTCAAGTGAAAAATTTTCAAAAGACATATGATCACTATTCGCCTTCGAATAACTTGAAATAAGGCGTTATGTATCGTACGGTATCATGAAAAAGTAAGCAAAACTGCCGCGATTTTCCGATGCCCGGTTGCAAAAGAAACGGATTCTTACCGCTTGCACACTGAGTCGGCGCGCAACCCACACAATGACAGGGGAGATCAACGATGCATAAAAAACTGATCATTCTTACCGGCGCTTTTATCATACTGGCGCCGATAGTATTGTATTTTGCTTTTCCCGGCGTCGTGTATAATATTTTTGTACAGTCGGCACGGAGATCTGCAGGACTTTCACAGAAAGTCATAACGGTTGACAAGTTCACCATAGCATATCTTGAAGGCGGCAAAGGGGATACGATCCTTCTGCTTCATGGTTTTGGCGGGGATAAAGATAATTGGACGATATTCGCAAAGTCGCTCACACCTTATTTTCACGTTGTGGCAATCGATATCCCGGGCTTCGGAAAAAGTTCAAAAATCCCGACGGAGTCATATACTATCGGCAATCAGGTAAAACGAATAAGGAACATTGTCGACACTCTGGGACTGACGAACTTTCACCTGGCAGGGAATTCCATGGGCGGGACTATTGCAGGCAAGTATGCAGCTGATGTACCCGACAGAGTGCTCAGCCTGGCCTTGTTCAACACCGGGGGAATATATTCGGCGGAGAAAAGCGACGTGATAAAATTGTTGGAACGAGGAGAGAATCCCTTTCTTATCGATTCTTCCCGCGGGTTTGATAGAATGATGGCACTGCTTTTTGAGATGCCTCCCCCGATACCACGCCGCATCAGGGCATATCTTACTGAACAAGCCATATCGAGTAGAGATTTCAATAAAAAAATCTGGAATGAACTCGCAGGTGAACTGTATTCATTAGAATCCGACTTGCCGAGAATCAGAGCCGAAACATTCATTGTATGGGGAGAAAAGGATCGCATACTTCATGTGTCATCGACACGTATCCTGGAAATGAACCTCTCTCGTGCCGACACCATAATTATTGAAGGGTGCGGACATGTTCCAATGCTTGAGAAACCCCATGAAACAGCTGAATATTATTTGGAATTTCTCAACATGGTCCGGTAAGTTATGCCGGGCCGCATATGCCTATCACGGCTTTCGACCCCGCAGCCACCGTGGTTTTACCGATAAGTTCCATTTGACACGCCGGTTTCCCCTGTCCTATAGTCAGGCAATCGAAAAGACACTTCTTATCAATCCCCCCCTTCTCACCGGAAAGAACGGGGTTTCGCATGTGAAAGTAGAGAAAGAACGGCTTGAATCCGACACTATCCCCTTCATTCGTGACAAAACTGCAAATATTTATACCCTTTGCCTTCGGGTATTTCCTGTCATACCTGTATCGGGTCATCAATGCGGTTCTGGCTCCCGGCCTCACTTCCGATCTCGGTCTGGAACCGACCGGACTCGGATTGCTCACCTCCGTTTATTTCTTAACGTTCGGCGCCTTTCAACTGCCCCTGGGAGTGCTGCTGGACCGTTTCGGTCCCCGAAAAATCAATGCCGCCCTTTTGCTGGCGGCCGCCGCCGGTGCAGCAACCTTTGCCCGGGCCGACGGCATGACCGGCCTGACTGTCGGACGGGCGCTGATCGGGTTCGGCGTTTCGGCGTGCCTGATGGCGTCATTCAAGGCCTTTGTAATGTGGTTCCCGCTGGATCAATTACCGCGAATCAACGGGATTCAGATGGCCATGGGCGGGCTGGGCGTGCTCATGGGAACGGCACCGGTCGAAGTCGCTCTGTCCGTAACTGATTGGCGTGGCGTCTTCACCGTCCTCGCATTCGTGACCCTGATCGTTGCCGCTGTAATATGGGTTGTCGTCCCGGAACGAACAATTGAAAACCGGGACGTGGGGTTCTTCGATCAGCTCCATGGGATCAGGCTCATTTTCAGTGATTACACTTTCTGGAGAATTGCTCCCTGGACGGCCCTTTCCTTTGGAACATTTATGTCGATCCAGGGATTATGGGCAGGTCCATGGCTCAGAGATGTGGCCGGAATGGCCGCAATGACGGTGGCGGAAACCTTGATGTGGACGGCGGTGGCCATGACCGGCGGTTTTATCATTCTGGGAGCGGCAGCCGAACGGCTCAGCCGAAGAGGATTCCCGGCAATGACAACGGCGGCCTGCGGGATGTTCGTTTTTATGGCGCTGTTGCTGGTGATCATCTTCGAACCGACCCGCTGGGCGGTTGCCGTTATGATCCTCTTCGGGTTTTTCGGAACATCGGGCGTCCTGCCGTATGCCGTTCTCTCCCAGAGCTTCCCTCCCCATCTCTCGGGACGGGCAAACACCGCTTTAAACCTGATCGTTTTCATGGCTGCATTTATGATCCAATGGGGAATGGGAGCCGTCATCGGTCAGTGGCCGGTCAGCGAGGCGGGAGGATATTCAGCCGCCGGTTATCGTGCGGCATTCAGCATCATGCTGGGCCTGCAGGTTATTTTCTTTCTCTGGTTCGTCTTCTCAGGCGGTGTTCGCGGGAAAGGCCGCTGACATCTGCGAGAAATACTCGCCGAACATCATGAGGAGCTTCGGCTTTCGCCATTGTCTGAATCAGGCAAAGGATTTCGATGCTGATAAAAATATTTACCGGCAGCTTGTTGTAAAATCCAACGGGGTCGAACCCCGTTGGATCAGCAATCACACCATCGCCGGAACCGGCCTACATCACCGGTGCGCTTATTTCAGTTATAATTGTCGGACTTGCATTACTTTCATGCAGGGTGATACGGAATTCCGTCGCACCTGATGGTATCCCGACATGGAGATCAATAGTCTTGGTACTATGAGCCGGAACGTGCCATTGCATGGTGCATCCGTAATAATGGTCCCAGGGTGCCGCAGAGTCCGCACGCCACCAATACTTCATCAAATAATTTTTCGGGATTGAATGCGCGCTCGCATTACGTATCGTCAGCGGACAAAGACGTCTGTTATTTGAACCGGAGCCGACCGCCCCTACGGAAAGGTTTGTAAACATGACAGGCCCACTGTCAAATTTTGAGGTATTCACGGATGGACCTGGTCGAGATTGTACCGGTTTCGGCGGCGTATTTTTCAATTGTTTGGTGGTAACCCCCTTGTCCCTGGGTGAGGTTATCGTACCGGACTGAGCGTACGATAAAGATGCCGACAGAAAAACTATGATCATTGCCAAAATACAAAACTTGACTTTCTGCATGACGATTAAACCCTCCTCTAAAGATCGATCTGAAAAACACACACATTTTGTCTGGAGAACAATAATGAATGCGGTCGCCCATGTCAAGATGATTCTCCGGGGATGGTTGACGGCCAATGTTCACCGGAACGACGGGATGCTTTGTCACCTGGCAGGATAAACGAACGGAGAAATAGGGTGCATGTACCGCCGGGCGGACCGGTCGTATTATCCGCTCAGCGCGTCCAGCACTTTCAGCATCTGAATATTATCCGGTATATCCGACATCCCGGTGCCGTAATGGGCAAATACAAGGTCACCCTTTCGGTCAATCGCGAACAGTGCCGGCATCCGGCCAAGTTTCAGTATTTTCCATTCCTGGCCGTAGAGTTCGGCGAGTTTCCCCTCCTTGTCGGGAACACCGATCATGGGAAGGTCCTCTTTTTGCCAATACTCAGCTACTCTTTTCGCTGTGTGCGGCGCAACGACAACAATCGTTGCGTTTCTCGACGTGAATTCCTCGAAATCCCGTTTCATCTGCCCCAGATGTTTTCGTGCATAGGGTCAGCCGAACTCGCGCAGGAACACCAGCAGCACGGGCCCCTGTTGCCGCAACGTCGACAGGCTTATTTTCCTGCCGTCGTATGAAACCGCTTCAAATTCAGGCGCGGCCATGCCGCTGACGAGGACCGACAATCCGACAATGAACCACATGCAAGAAGAACTCATGGAAACACCTCCTGTCTCTCACCGGAGCATGCTTCGGTGAGAATATCTCGCCCGATGTGGAGAGAAGAACACAGGCACACATCGCCCCTGATTCAATCAAAATGAACATGCACAAACATTTCGCTGAGCGCCACATAATTAGGAAAGCACCGGCCTTTTCGTCTCATGACGTAGTGTTTCTAATCTTGCATAACAATAGAAATTTATCAATCATACATTACGGGAGGAAGCATACTTCCCTGCCCACCGGGCGGTATATCTGAAAAACATACATGGGCAAAGTCACACCCCTTTACTCCCGTTCCGCACATATTCACGTCCACATGATGGGGTATTCTGCGCGAAGAAGCCAAAACCCCTTTGCCGGGATAATCAAACATGAGACAGCATATCAAAACAAAAAAAAGAGGCACGGATTTCATCCGTTACCCCTTGTAATATTGGTCGGGGCGGCGGGATTTGAACCCACGACCCCCTGCTCCCAAGGCAGGTACGCTACCAGGCTGCGCTACGCCCCGACAAAAGTCCGAGAAGCACTTACGGTGCCTCTTCACTGGACGGCCGTCCCCGTGAAAACAGGGATTTCATTCGTCATTGATCTTACGGTTCCCACTTCCGCTGAATGCCGGAAAATAGTGGGTTATACAAATATCTCCTGTAGTTATGTCAATTGCCGTCTTCTTGCAAGCTTTTTTCAGTTTGTTGAATGCTCGTGCCCGATGACTGATCCTGTTTTTTATGTCCGGGCTCAGCTCGGCCACGGTCTTTCCATATTCTGCTACATAAAAAACGGGATCATACCCGAATCCCTCGCTTCCCGCCGCGGTTCGGGCAATGGCTCCCCGCAGTTCCCCGTCGAATGACCGGTACGTTCCGTCCGGCTTATAGAGTACGAGGACACAGCGGAATGCCGCTCCCCGTTTTTCCGGTGGAACCGTTTTGAGCGCCTCAAGGAGCTTCCGATTATTTTCGTCATCCGTTGCATCGGGTCCGGAATACCGCGATGAATGAACACCGGGCCGGCCGTTCAGGTAATCGACTTCAAGGCCCGAATCGTCGGCGATGACCCATTCACCGGTATGCTCAGAAACCATTCGGGCTTTCTTCAATGCATTTTCCAAGAACGTCGACCCGTCCTCCACGACTTCAGGCACATCGGGATAATCGTTCAATGATAAAACCGTTACTTCATGGCATTCCAACAATGATTTGATTTCTCTAAGTTTTCCCTTATTCCTCGTTGCAAAGACGATTGTTTTCAGTTCAGATCCCCCAGTATTTCAATCTGCCTGTCCGTCAATTCTGTAATTCCTTTTAAGGCGACATCCATCATCTTTTCCAGATCGTCCCGGGAGAACGGTTCCTGCTCGGCGGTGCCCTGCACTTCGATGAACCTCCCCGAACGCGTCATGATGATGTTCATGTCCACCTCGGCCTGTGAATCTTCCCGATAGTCAAGATCCAAGAGAACCTCGCCGTCCACAATGCCGGCACTGACGGCCGCGACGTACTCGGCTACGGGAATCCTGTCGATAATGCCGTCATTCCT
>OMKS01000885.1_pt1 | contig 27839 bp, 26 predicted proteins | sample 1674721 | NCBI WGS metagenome assembly OMKS01 (sample SAMN06264996, study PRJEB25208) | sediment metagenome | isolation source: hot spring sediment | place: USA: California | collected 2014-09-02 | reverse complement strand
CCCGGTGGATATCGCACAGCAGGTGCAGAGAACACGGGGCGCCGGGGTGGAGGCCTACCTGGAGGAGCTCATCGTGCGCCGGGAGCTGGCTGTCAACTACGTCTTCTACAATCCCCGTTACGATTCGTACGAGGGGCTGCCCGACTGGGCACGCACCACGCTTGCGGAGCATGCGGCGGATCCCGGTGGATATCGCACAGCAGGTGCAGAGAACACGGGGCGCCGGGGTGGAGGCCTACCTGGAGGAGCTCATCGTGCGCCGGGAGCTGGCTGTCAACTACGTCTTCTACAATCCCCGTTACGATTCGTACGAGGGGCTGCCCGACTGGGCACGCACCACGCTTGCGGAGCATGCGGCGGATCCCCGTGAATATCGCTACTCATTCGAGGAGTTCGAGCAGGCATCGACCCATGATCCGTACTGGAATGCCGCACAATTGGAGATGGTGCACACCGGGAAGATGCACGGGTACATGCGCATGTACTGGGGGAAGAAGATCCTCGAGTGGTCGGAGACGCCCGAGCGGGCATTCGAGACAGCACTTGCCCTCAACAACCGCTACGAGCTCGACGGCCGCGACCCGAACGGGTATACAGGAGTTGCGTGGTGCTTCGGCAAGCACGACCGCGCCTGGGCCGAGCGGCCGGTCTTCGGCAAGGTGCGGTACATGAACGCAGCGGGACTCCGGCGCAAATTCGATGCCGATGCCTATGTGGAGAAAGTACAAGGATATGCAGGATCAATGGATCAGTGATCCCGAACAAATCGAGTTTTCTTACAGTGCGGAGTTATTCCTTCAGGAGACAGGAGCATGGGACCCATCTATATCATAGGGCACCGGCAGCCCGATACGGACAGCATATGCAGCGTGGTGGGGTACGCGGAACTGCTCAACCATTTCGAGCCCGGCCGCTATATCCCGGCCCGGTGCGGGGAACTGAGTGCGGAAACCGAATACGTCTTTTCCCGGTTCGACGCAGAACCGCCCCTCTATATCGAGAGCGTCGAGCCGACGGTCACCGATCTGCCCTTCACCTACCCGGTAAGCGCCCGCAACGATGTCCCCACCATCGAGGTCGTCGGCCTCATGGACGAGCATGGGGTCAGGAACATGCCCATCATCGACGAACAGGGCACGCTTCTCGGGCTGGTGAGCGAGCACGGGCTTGCCAGGACCTACGTCAGGCGCATGTACATCGAGCCGCTGTCCTTCTCCCCCATCAAACTCGAGGTACTCGCCCGCATCCTCAACGCCGCCATCGAGGTGCCCGGGCGGGACCTGCTCGAAGGGAAGGTCTATATCGCCATCGACGCCCTTCACGTGGCTCTCTCCCGCCTCACCGCCAGCGATGTGGCCATCGTCGGCGACAACGAGCCCGCCCAGCTGGCGCTGATCGACGCGGGGATCGCCGCCCTGATCGTGGCCGACGGGGCGCCAGTGGGCGCGCGGGTGATTGCGGCCGCCCGCGAGAAGGAGGTGGGGCTGCTCTCCACGTCGATCGACGCTTTCGGCGTCGGGAAGATGATCAACCTCTCCCTTCCGGCGGGTATGGTCATGGCAACCGACGTCCCGCGGGTGCGGATGGACGACACGCTCGAATACGTCAAGGAAGTGGTCACCAATTCCAAGTACCGGACCGCCTGCGTGGTCGACGACGAGGGCCGGCTCAAGGGCATGATCTCCCGCAATACGTTCGTGGACGAGATACGCAAATCGGTCATCCTCCTCGACCACAACGAGTACTCGCAGGCCGTCGAGGGCATCGAAAAGGCTGATATACTTGAAATCATCGATCACCACCGTATCGGCGCCATCACCACACTCCGGCCGATCCGGTTCCTCAACGACCCCGTCGGCTCGACCTCGACCATTATCGCGCGGCGATTTCGGGAGGAAGGAATCGAGCCCGCTCCGGCAACAGCAGCGCTGCTCCTGTCCGGGGTCCTGTCCGACACCCTCGCCCTGAAAATGTCCACCACCACGCCGCAGGACGAGGAGGCGGTCGCCTATCTTGCCGGCATCGCGGGGCTCGACCCGGCCGCGTTCGGGGCCGAGATCATCAGGAAGGGGCTGGAGCTGGATACCGTGCCCCTCGAGGATCTCCTCCGGAAGGATACCAAGCGCTACCACCTGTTCGGCCGGGATGTCGTCATCGCCCAGATCATGGGCCCCTCCTTCGCTTTCGGGGAGTCGCACGCCCAAAAAATCGCCCGCGAACTCTCGCTGCTCAGGGAGACCGGTGGGGTGGACATCTATGCGGTGCTGCTCACCAATGTGTTCGAAAATGCAAGTGATCTCTTTATTTCAGCGGATGACGCCACCCTCTCCCGTTTCGGGTGGGCGGAGCAGCCTGTGCGCCTCGACGACGTGATGTCGCGGAAAAAGGACTTTCTCCCCCGCTTCGGGTCCATGCTGCGCGGGCTCTGACCTGCGGATGCCCGAATGCTCCGGGTCACCGGTGCGATAATTATTAAGGGGTGCCGGTGCTATCCCCACCCGGAGAGGTGGTATGGCAGCACAGCAGCATATGAATCGCCTGGCCCGTGAAAAAAGCCCCTATCTTCTTCAGCACGCAGCAAATCCGGTCGACTGGTATCCGTGGGGCGAGGAGGCGTTCGAGCGTGCAAGGGTGGAAGACAAACCCGTATTTCTCTCTATCGGCTACTCGACCTGCCACTGGTGCCATGTCATGGCTCACGAATCCTTCGAGAACGATGAGGTTGCAGCCCTTCTCAACAAACATTTCATCCCCATCAAGGTGGACCGCGAGGAACGCCCCGACATTGATCATGTCTACATGACCGTCTGCCAGGTGCTGAGCAGGCGGTGCGGCTGGCCGCTTACCATCGTCGCCACGCCGGAGATGCGCCCTTTCTTTGCGGCGAGCTATATTCCCCGCGAGAGCAGGTTCGGCATCGCCGGCCTTATGGACATCCTGCCCCGCATTCTCTCGGTCTGGGAGGAGCAGCGGGATGAGGTCGAGCATTCTGCAAAGCGGATCACCGGGGTGATCGGCGGTATCGGGCCGCCTGCCGGCGATGCGATGCCGGGGGAGGCGCACCTGCAGGCGACCTATGACGAACTCCGTGCGCATTACGATGAGGAGTTTGGGGGATTCGGATCGGCTCCCAAATTCCCGACATCGCACAATCTCCTCTTTCTCCTGCGCTGGTGGAGGCGTTCGGGCGATCCCGCCGCCCTTGGCATGATGGAGCGCACCCTTCGCGCCATCCGGAACGGCGGGGTCTTCGACCAGGTGGGGTTCGGGGTGCACCGCTACGCGGTCGACCGCGAGTGGCTGGTGCCGCATTTCGAAAAGATGCTCTACGATCAGGCACTGCTCGCGTATACGTGCGTGGAGGCCTATCAGGCGACGGGCGATCCCTTCTTTCGGCTGGGTGCCGAGGATCTGTTCGCCTATGTGCTGCGCGCTCTGCGGGATCCGGAAGGCGCGTTTTATTCGGCGGAGGATGCCGACAGCGAGGGAGTCGAAGGCAGGTTCTACCTCTGGACCGAGCCGGAGATCCGGGATACCCTCTCCGGCGAGGACGCCGATATCGCGGTCTACGCGTTCAACGTCCTGCGGGGCGGAAATTTTGCGCAGGAATCCACCGGGATGCGGAGCGGCGCAAACATCCTCCATATGACCGAGCAGCCCGCCGGTATTGCCGCACGCTTCGGATTGGGGGAGGACGAAATCGCCGCACGCATGGAACGGATCCGCACCATCCTGTTCTCTGCGAGACAACGGCGCGTCCCCCCCGGAAAAGACGATAAAATCCTCGCTGACTGGAACGGGCTTATGATCGCTGCTCTTGCCAAAGCAGGGGCCGCCTTCGGCGACGAACGGCTGATAGTGGCGGCACGCGACGCTGCATCATTTATCATGGAAAACCTCTCCTCCGGCGACACCGTCCTGCTCCACCGGTATAGGGACGGTGGTGCGGGCGTCACGGGCACCCTCGACGACTACGCCTCGCTGGTCTGGGGCCTGATCGAACTCTATCTTGCGACCGGCGATTCCGCATTTGTGGAACGTGCGGTGGCGTTCAACGAGCATATCCTCACGCACTTCTGGGATGAGAGGGACGGCGGATTCTTCTTTGTTGCGGACGATGCGGAGAAACTCATCGCCCGCACCAAAGAGATCTATGACGGCGCAATCCCCTCGGGAAATGCCGTCTGCATGCTCAACCTGCTCCGCCTCGCCCGGCTTACGGGCAGATCGGATCTCGAGGAACATGCATCCGTTCTTGCAAAGACATTCGCACCTGCGGTCGCCCGCACACCCTCCGCCCACGCGTTCTTTGCCTGCGCCCTCGATTTCGCCCTCGGCCCCTCGTACGAGGTCGTCGTGGCAGGCAGTCGGGGCGCAGCGGATACCGAAGCGCTGCTTGCTCTGCTCAGGACGGCGTATCTTCCTTCGACCGTCTGGCTTACCGTCGATCCCGGCAGCGAGGGCGGCGATATTTTCGGGCTGGCGCCGTTTGCCGCCGGCATGGAGATGCAGGGGGGCCGTGCCACTGCACATGTCTGCCGTGAGCACACCTGCCTTCGCCCGGTTTCCGATCCCGCCGATCTGCATTCCCTCCTGGTAGGGGCGCCCGAGCCCGCCCCTGCCGGGAAACAATGATTACTCTTTCTTGACCGGGTTGCCTGCGGCAGTCCAGCCGCGCATGCCCCCGAGGAGGTTGGCAACCTTTTCATACCCTGCCTTCTTGAAAAGGCTGGCGCCGATACTTCCCTTGAACCCTGCATCGCAGTAGACGAGCACCTGTGCGTCCCTCGGCACCTCGTCGATCCGGTCCGGCAGGTGGCCGAGGTAGATGTGGTGTGCGTCGTCAATATGGCCCATTTTTTTCCGGTTGCCGAGAGTGCGCACGTCGACGATAAACAGGGAGGGATTCCCGAGGTGCCCGGACAGGATCGCTGGATCCCACGAATCCACGTACTCAAGCGGTTTTCCCGCGACAAACCATGCCGAGAAGCCCGGGGCGAGACAGCCGTGGATATTGTCGTATCCCATGCGTATGAAGTATTTTACCCCCGATTCCAGATTATGGTTAAAATCGTCGATGAGAATGATGGGGGTGTCGTAGTCGGCCAGATAGCCGGCGTATGCGGATAGAAGCGTCCGGGGGATGTTGATGCTTCCCGGTATATGCCCTCCGGCAAAACTCGAGGGCGCCCTGATATCCACCACCTGCGCACCCAGCTTCACCGCCTCCTCCACCTCGCCGGGCGACATGCACGCGAGGTCGGGGACGGTGTGGAGGAGCGGTGCGCCTTCTTTATTCCACTCCTCCATCCTGCGGAAGTAGGGGGGGTAATAGTGCTCTTCGGATCCCTTGTAGTCGATGAACTCCTCGCGGGACATCTGCAGGAGGATATTGTTGCCTTTTTCGTAGCCGATCGTGGTCTGCTCGAGATCGGCGATCCCCGCGGCGCAGACCGACCCGGCGCCGTGCGCAGGGCAGACGATGACCCCGTCGCCGAGGGGGAGGATTTTTTCGGTGATCGATTCGTAGAGATAGGTGGCCATCTCTTTCTGTCGGTCTTTTCCGTAGAAATCGGTTCTTCCCGCATCGCCGGCGAAGAGGGCGTCGCCGGTAAACACCATCAGCACGTCGTCGGAGACGGCGGTCTCCTTGAGGGTGACGGAGATGCTTTCAAGGGTGTGGCCCGGGGTCTCCAGCACGCCCAGTTCCAGGGTGCCGATGCGGAAGGTGTCGCCGTCATGCACCGGTGTGCCATAGGCGAAGTCGAGCGCAGCACCGTGCAGGATTTTCGCACCCGTGCGGTCGGCAATCTCCAGAGAGCCGATCACGTAGTCCTCGTTTTTATGCGTTTCGAAGACATGCGTAATCTGCATATTCCGCTCGCGCGCCTCGCTGAAATATACCTCAACATCCCGGCGCGGGTCGATGATCGCGGCGGCACTGCCGGATCCGATAAAATAGGAATTGTGGGCAAGACCATCTGATACAATCTTTTTGACAAACATGTACGGATCCTCCTTTTCCGGGGGACGTCTGATGGGTGAGGGATATTCCGCTTCCTGTATTTATAGTGTGGCGCCGCCTCCTCACATTGCAGCCTGTTCGCAAAAATATCATCATAATGGCAGGACAGGCGGTATCACTCTTCAGGATGCAGGGAGAGGATTTCTTTGCAGGTGCAGAAATTGCCCAGGTGGCATATCGCCGCGCCGGTACAGAGAAAGGGCAGGGGAACGCTGAATTCGGGCAGGTCTTTGCGTGCATCACCGTAGCCGAGGGTGATGTGGGGGGAATAGTTCCCGTATGCAGACTCGTCGGAAAATGCGCTGATATACCCGGTGGTAAAAGGGTCTATCAGCTCGTGCTCCCACCCCGCGATCATCGGTGCGGCGGCCTTCCCCGCATCGAAGGTGAGCAGCAGCTGCATGACCGATTCATGGATCGCCTGCAGTTCGTCGGTTTTCCTGACATCGAACCCGGAGACGGTTGCGCCCGTCGAGGTGGGAACCACCACGAGCCCGGTGATCGTGGTCGCAAGCGGGAGGTGCCGGCGGGCGATCTCGTCGAGGCGCCGGCCCAGTGCGGCGAGTTCTGATGCTTCCACGGTTCCCATGGCGAGCGTGATATGGGGGATGGTGTCCTTTTTATCGAGCACCACCTCGCGGGTGCCGGTCCGCGCAACGAGCCTGCGGTTGACGGCGATAATCGCATCCACGATAGGAGCGGGGAGTAGGAGGACAATATCGACGGCAATCTGCCCGGCGTCGCTCATGCATCATACTACGCCCCGTGCCACTCAAAATACTTTTCTCACCGGATGCCTGCGCGGCGTGCCATCGCATAGAAGATGAACGCGGAAGCGGCGCTGACGATCGCTCCGGCGACAAATACCACGGTGATATCGAAGAAGTCGTACAGCATACCCGCGATGAGCGGCGAGGTGATCATCCCGATACTCAAGGCGGTATTGTAAGCGCCCATCGCCGCGCCCTGTCCGGTCTCTCTCCCGGCGATGGTGACAAGTGACGTAGACGTGGGGATGGCGATGCCGCTTCCGACACCGAAGAGGATCGCCCCTGCGAGGAGCATGGCGAACCCGTCCATTGCGGGCAATATCAAGAGAACTGCAGAACCAATGAGTGTTCCGGCGATGATGAGGTACGCTTTGCTGAACCGGTCGGAGAGGTTTCCGAAGGTTCGCTGGAGGACTGCGGTGGTGAGTATGCTCATCGAGACGATGATTCCGGTCTCGCTCGGTGAGAGGCCTGCACCGGTGCTTGCCGCTCCCGCAGCGAGGATAGGGAAGAAGACCATGAACGTGCCGTGGGCGTACGCGTTCATCACCCGAAAGAAGAGCACCGGGCGCATGATCCTGTTCTGCAACGTTTTCAGGATCGATCCGGTCTCTGTGCGCCTCCCCCTCGCTTCGGGAAGGAAGAGGATGCAGATCAGCAGGGCGATGAAGGAGAAGAAGGACATGGTGAGAAATACCGCGTCCATGCCCGCGAGGTCCTGAATCACCCCCCCGATGAGCGGGCCGAACCCCATCCCGAGGAACATCGAGATCATGAATGTTCCCATGTATCGTCCCTCACGGCCGACCGGTGAGAAATCGGCGGCATAGGCCATGGCGATGGGGATGACCATCGCCGAGGCGAACCCGTGGAAAATGCGTACTGCTGTGAGCAGAATGACCGAATCTGCGCTGATATAGGCGATGGAGAGGAGGGTGTAGATGCTCAGCCCTGCGAGGATGAAATATCGTCGCCCTCGCCGGTCAGAGAGGCTTCCAACAATGGGCATGAATATCGCCCTTGAAAAGGCGAATCCCGAAAAAATCACTCCTATCCAGATGCCGGTCGCCCCGAGGCTCTCCGCGTAGAAGGGAAGGAGCGGGATGATGATGCCGAGCCCCACCATGGCCGAGAAGACGGAAATGAAGAGCACCGCAAAAATCCGCCGCCCGTCGCCGTCCGCCTCATCCCTCCCGGGAGCATGCGGCACCGGGCCATCATTTCTTTTCATCTCCCATCCTGTCCGAAAAATCCGGTACAAGGATTGCCGTTACCAGGGTAAAAAACGTTCATCATCCTGCAGGAGGCAGGGAAGGCTGGCATATAGCCTGCCCGGCTCTCATCACGCCCCGCAATGCGCCGGTTCCCGGTACCGGTCAGTCGAACCCTGCTCTGGGTACAAAGAGAAGGGATGCAGAGTTCATGCAGTAGCGCCGGTGGGTGGGCGGAGGGCCGTCGTAGAAAACGTGGCCGAGGTGGGCGCCGCACCGGATGCAGAGCACTTCGGTCCGGGCCATAAAAAGGCTCGTATCGACGCGGTAGGTCACGTTCTGTGGCGCGATCGGCGCCCAGAAGCTGGGCCAGCCGGTTTTCGAATCGAACTTGGTCTTCGAGTCGAAGAGATCGGTCCCGCAGCAGACGCACTCGTAGATGCCGTCTCCCTTGTAGTCGTGGTATTTCCCCGTGAACGGTGGTTCCGTCCCTTTTTTCCGGGTGATCCTGAACTGCTCGGGGGTGAGCATCTCCTGCCACCCCTCGTCAGTCCGGTTGATCACCTCGACGTCCCTGTTCATCCCTGATCGTGCATCGTAGACGGGAATGGTTTTTTTCTGTTCTGTGACTTTCGTGTTCATCCTCTCCCGGCTCACTGGATGCTGGTCTGTATACAATCCTCTCTATAAAAAGGTGCCCGGGGCGGGTGGTGTGCATGGATCGAATCGGCCCTCGCGGGCCTGTCATTTTCCGCCTGCTTTTCTGAGGATTTCTGCGGGATCGATGAGATATGGAGGTTTTTCGCGCCCGAACCAGTTGCCGCCGGGATGGCAGTCGGGGTTTTTCGGCAGGGCGGCATAGACCTCGAGATGAAGCATGGAGCAGGCACCCCTCGCACCGAGACGGCGTATGTATGCCGGCGCAGACCCGTCGATGCGCTGCGGATCGATCACCGCGCCAACCCTCCCGATGCATTGCCCCTCTCCGATGCAGTCGCCACCGACGGCATGGAGTTTTCCCAGCTCCGCGTACCGGATGATGAGCCCGTCGTTGCCCTTCACGAGCACATAGAACGTCCGGTTCCAGTAGGCAACTCGCTGCGGGGAGGTCTGTACCCCCGTGCGAAGAAGGCTGCCTGCAACAATCGCAGCAACGCGGCTGCCTTCGGGCGCATACAGGTCTATGCCGCAATGGCGGCGGTCGCCACGGTCTTCCCAGAACGAACCGGCATCGCCGGGGGCGGGGATTGTCCGTTCCCGGCATTCGGGCAGGGGCCATGCGGGCATGTCCTCGATCTCCCGGGCACGGAGTCAGAGGAAGTTCTCCGGCTCATCCATGCGGCACACCTGGTCGGTGGCGGTGCGGTTTTCGGGGTGCTGGTCGTGCAATGCGCGCTGCGTTGCCGGAGGAGTGTACCGCCTGAGCAGCAGCGAGAGGGTGATGATTGTCACCGAGGAGAGGGCCATGGCAAGGCCTGCAAGTTCGGGGCGGAAGGTAATCCCGAAGAAGGGATAGAGGATGCCGGCCGCGACAGGGATGAGGGCGGTGTTGTAGGCGAACGCCCAGAAGAGGTTGAGCTTGATACGGCTCATCACTTTGCGGGAGAGCTGGACGGCCGCCACCGCATCCCGAAGGTCGTCGTGGATGAGCACGATCTCGCCGGTCTCGATCGCCACGTCCGTGCCGCTGCCGATTGCTATCCCGACATCGGACCGGGCGAGGGCGGGTGCGTCGTTGATCCCGTCCCCGACAAATGCAACGCGTTCCCCTCTCGTTTGCAGGGCTTCGACCTCACGCGCCTTGTCCCCGGGCAGCACTTCGGCGAGGACGCGGTCGATGCCTGCCTGCCGGGCGACCGCCGCTGCGGTGCGGGCGTTGTCGCCGGTGATCATGGCAACCTCCAGCCCCATCTCTTTCAGGCCTGCGATGGCCCCTGCCGCGCTGGGCTTGAGGGTGTCGGCGATGGCGATGACCCCCACCGCCGCGGTTCCCGCGGCGACAAGCACGGCGGTCTTGCCCTCCTGCTCGCGAAAGGAGAGGATGGCACGGAGTTCCGGGGGGATCGGGACGCCCTGGTCCTCCATGAGCGCCCGGTTGCCGATCAGCACTCTCGTTTCCCCGTACAGTGCCGCAACGCCTTTTCCACTGTAGGTATCGAAGTGCCGCACCTCTTCCGGCCCGATCCCGTCACCTGCAGCCATCGCCACGATGGCTTCGGCGAGCGGGTGTTGCGAGTTGTTCTCGACGCTCGCCGCCATGGAGAGAAGCGCGTGCTCAGCGATCCCGAAAGCGGCAACATCGGTCACCCGGGGCGCGCCCAATGTCAGCGTGCCGGTTTTGTCGAAGAGGACGGTGGTGAGCTTCTCCGAGATCTCCAGTGCTTCGCCGTTTTTGACGAGGATGCCCAGCTCGGCACCCCTGCCGATCCCCACCGTCACCGCCGTGGGGGTGGCGAGGCCCAGCGCACAGGGGCAGGCGACGACCAGCACGGAGATGAGCACGGTGAGTGAGAAGAGCAGGGTTGCATCGAGGAGAACGTACCAGAGAATAAAAGCGGCAATGGCGATGGAGAGTACGGCGGGTATGAAATAGGTCACTGCACGGTCGGCGATTCGCTGGACAGGGGGTTTTGAGCCCTGCGCCAGCTCGACCATGCGGATGATCCCTGCGAGCATGGTGTCCTTTCCCACCCGCGTGGAGACGAGGGTGATCACGCTGTTTTTATTGATGGTGCCTCCCACGACCGTATCGCCCGGTGATTTCAGCACGGGTACCGGCTCGCCGGTGATCATCGATTCGTCCACGTAGCTCTCGCCGCTCACGACCTCGCCGTCCACGGGGACTTTTTCGCCCGGCCTGACGAGGAGCGTGTCGCCGACCGCTACTTCCTCAATGGGAACCTGCTCCTCGCGGCCGTCGTGCAGCCTGGTGGCGGTCTTCGCCTGCAGCCCCACCAGTGTCCTGATGGCCTCCGAGGTGCGCCCCTTTGCTTTCGCCTCGAGGTAGCGCCCCAGCGTCAGGAAGGAGGCGAGCATGACCGCGGTGTCGTAGAAGAGGAATTCGGGGGTGAGCACGATGCCGAGGGTGCCGAGAATGCTCGCACCGTAGGCGACGCCGATGCCCATGGAGTACATGACGTCCATGTTCAGGATCCCGTGCTTCAACGACCGCACCGCCGCCCTGAAGATGGGGGCGGAGAGCCATAGAAAGGCGGGAAGGGTGACGAGGAACATGAACCAGTCCATGGGCACGGGGAGCGGAATCCCGAGGATGCCGATGGCAAAAAGAGGCAATGAGACGGCGAATCCCACGGAAAACCGGATTGCCATGGTTCGGAGATCGCGCTCCAATGCGGCCTGCTCGGCGGCACCCGAATAATCGTCTTCGGTGCCCAGGTACCGGTACCCCGCCTCTTCGATGGCCCCCTTCATCCGGTTGACGCCGACGATGCGGGGGGAGTAGGTGACGTACGCCCGCTCCGCCCCGAGGTTGACGGTGGCAGTGACCACGCCCTCCAGCCGGTTTAGTGCCTTCTCGACGGCCTGGACGCACATCGCACAGGTCATGCCGCCGATCCTGATGGTCACCTGTTCGTACACCACGCCGAAGCCCGATCCTTCCACGGCCTTTTCGAGGTCTGCGAGACCGGCCTTGTCGGGATCGTAGCGCACGATTGCCCTCTCGCCCGCGAAGTCCACTTCGGCATCGGCGACTCCCTCGACGCCCCTGAGCGCCTTTTCGACGGTCAGGGCACAGGTGGCGCAATGCATCCCCGATACCTTCAGATCCGCGGTTCTGATCGTTTCGGATCCGGTATCTGTGTCTTCTCCGGTCATGGTGTACCCTCTCCTCGTGGAAATGCCGGGCGTCTCTCCCGGGCACACTTCGTGTGGAATGATTGCGCAGACTATATTAAAAATGGTCTATCCCCCGGTGCAATTCGCGGCAATGCCTGTCACGCGAGTGCAGGGAAACGGTTTTTTCGTTTGCCGCAGGAGAAGAGAGCGTGAAGCGAGTGCTCGTCATCATGGGAAGCCCGCGCCTCGGAAACACGATGCGTGCCGCACAGGGCATCGAAGCGCGGATGCAAGGGCTCGGGGAGGTGGTGTTCGAGTACTGCATGCTCAGGGATGCCGATCTGGCCCGGTGCAGGGGATGTTTTGTCTGCTTTGAGAAAGGAGAGGAGTACTGCCCTCTCCATGACGATGCCCCCGGCATCGAGCGCAGGATGCACGAGGCCGACGGAGTGATCTTCGCCTCGCCCGTCTACGGCCTGAACGTCTCGGGCCTCTTCAAGACCTTCGTCGACCGCTTTTCCTACGTTTTTCACCGCCCACGGTTCTTCGAGAAAAAAGCGCTTCTCCTCACAACATCGGGTTTGATCGGGGACAGAGAGGTCCTCGATTACCTCGATCGGGTCGCCCGCATCTGGGGGTTCGAGGTCGCCGGGCGTGCGGGGCTTATCATCCCGCCCTGCCCCCTGCCGGAGGACAAGGCGCGTCGCAATCAGGAAACGCTGGATGCAGCTGCCCGTGCATTCCACGCGTCCCTGCACCGGCCGCGGCGGTCCCCCTCGTTGCATGATGTGTTGCTCTTCCATGGCCAGCGGGCAACGTTCCGGGAGCTCGGCGAACGCGCGCCGTTCGACCACGAGTTCTGGAAGAGCAGGGGGTGGCTGGAAGAAAATGCACGGTATTTTGTCGATGTGCGGGTTAACCCCATCTTTCATGCCATCGGATCTCTGGCAGAGCGGTATGTCGCGCGGCAGGTGCGGCGGGATTGTGCTGGGTGGCAGGAAAGTGAGGTGTGAGGGTCTGATAGCTATTTCTTGAGAAAAGAGAGCTTTTTTGCCACGATCCGGTGGGTGTGCACATCGAGGGCGTAATCATTCGGGTTTTCAAGCAGATCCCCGGCATTAATCTGCATGTCCACCAGTTCCTCGAAGGTGAACGGTTCGGTCATGCTCTCGTCTCTCTGCTGCCAGATCAGATCAAGTCCGTTGGGGCGGCTGATGACGGTGATGATCTCCTTCATGTCTACAGTTTGATACGCCGTATTTTATATATTTTTAGTTATTTTTGGCTTGCGAGCGCATGCGATCACGGAACCGTAATTGCCCGGGTAGCGGATCAAAAGCAGCATCTCTTTTTAGTTCTGCGGAAACATTGCACGCATGGTGTGTGAAGGGATGCGCCGCGCCGCGATCGTGGCAGCGGTCATTTTCATGGTCTTCGCTGCAGTCTGTGCGGCGGGCTGCGATGACGATGATCCTACCGTGAACTCATATTCTAACGGGTACTCTTCCTCCGGGCAATCAGGTTCCACGTATTCCTCCAGCCCCGGTTACCTCTCCATCTGGACTTCGCCTGCGGGTGCATCGGTGTATGTGGATGGGCAGTACTGGGGGGAGACCAGCGCATATGACGATTTCATCCTTGAGGGGCCGGGCGGAACCTACAGGGTCGAGATCTACAAGGCGGGCTACGATGCGTACCAGGAGTACGTGACGGTCTATCCCGGCGAGACACGTCAGGTGAATGTCTATCTCCGGCAGACCGGCTATGATCCGTATTATACCCCCGAGCCGACGTATGACCCCCCCCGGACATGGGAGCCGCAACCGACGGGCGATGGTCCCATCTTTGAGGCGGCCACGCGGCCCAGCTACTGAGCGTGCCGGAACAGGGTTCTGTCCCATCCCGGTGCCCGAACCCCCGCTTCAGGTTCACGGGTCCCGGTGCCATCCACCGGTGAGCCCTGCCCGGAGTTTTTCCGGGCACCACCATTTTCCTGACCCTCTCGTATGCGGCGGCGGGTTCCGGTACCGACGAGGGCGCTCTCCTGTGGCAGATGGGGGAGGAGTATTCCCGGCGCGCACGGGTCCCCGGCGGTCGCAACCCTTTCGCGGGGAGAGGCCCGCGTGATGCGGGGCCGCCGGCGCAAGGTGCTCGGCACCGCTCCCGGGAGCGAACGGAACGCGACCATCGGCGATGAGGTCATTCGGGAGATGCTGTTCGACTATCTGGAGGAGCTTGATCGAGACCCCCCCTCCTCACCGCCCGGGACAGCACCTGCCGCAACCACATCACCGACTCCCGGGAAGAGTGCCGAAATCGCACCGGAACGACATGCTCGGCGGATGGTTTCAGTGCCGGCCCCCTCTCCCGTATGGGCAACGAGCCCCCGGAAGCGCTGCCGGACGACGAGGGGGAACCTGGAGATCCGCAGGCCGGTTCCTGTCCGGTGTACCTTCTGCTCTCCCGCCCACGCAGGCCAGCTCCCGAAAGGAAACGTTGATGCCCTGCCTCTCCGAACCTGAAATCATCGTGCAGTGAACGTTATGTCAGCAGAATCGCCGTCCCCTGAACACTTCCCGCCGCCGTTGCTGGAATTTGCAAACATCACGGTCATGGCGGGGAATAGAAAACTCCTCGATTCCCTCTCCGTCACGATACGCGAGGGTGAGCATGTCGCTATCCTCGGACCCAACGGGTCCGGCAAATCATCGTTTATCAAAACCATTACCCGCGAGTACTATCCGCTCCGTGACGAGGGGCGGGTGGTGTTCCGTATCCGCGGAAAGGACGTATGGCGGGTTTCCGACCTTCGATCCCTGCTCGGCATCGTCTCCCCCGACCTCCAGCACACCTTCCTGCGCGAGATAACGGGGCGGGAGGTAATCCTGTCGGGATTCTTCGCCAGCATCGGACTGTTCCGGCATGGGGTCACCCCTGCGATGGAACGGAAAGCAGACGATATATTGCGGTTTCTCGATATCGATCACCTCGGGGAGAGGCTCATGACGGAGATGTCCACGGGGGAGGCCCGCCGGTTCATGATCGGCAGAGCGCTGGTCCACGACCCGCAGGCGCTCATCCTCGACGAACCCACCACCTCCCTCGACCTCCATGCGCTCCATACCTTCCGCGCAACGCTGCGGAAAATCGCCTCCTCCGGCACAGGCATCATTATGGTCACCCACAACCTCCACGACATCATCCCCGAGATTTCACGGGTCATCCTCATGAAGGACGGAGCCTTCTCCCGTGACGGATTAAAAGATGAGATCCTGACCGACGAGCGCATCGGGGAGCTTTTTGGTGTTTGGTTGCGTATCCGGAAGGAAGGGGACTGGTACTATGCTACCGGGTACTGACCGGCGCGTGCCGCGCTTGTGTGCCGTGTTCCTCCCGACGCGAATGGAGGGAGGACCGGGGGAGACCGGTACAATTCTCCCCGGGGTTGGCCGGCGGGCGCGGGAACGTATATATCGTTCCGGTCCCAGTATGCCGCATGTGCGGAGGTGCGGTGCGATGATAGAGGAACTCCCGGGAAGTTCGGGGTATATCCTCGCGTTCAGGTTCTGCGGCGAGATTACCGATGAAGATTATTCCCTTGTCTTTCTGCCGGCACTGCTCGGGGCAATAGAGCAGTACGGGACGATACGCCTGATGGTCGATGTTATCGACTACAAAGGCGAGGACATCGCTGCGATGGACGACGACATGCGGGAGAATTTCCGGCTTCTCTCTATTGAGCGGCAGGCGATCGTCGGCAGCGAGGATCTGAGAGACGAGCTGAACCGGGTCGACACCTTTTTCCTCTTTCCGAATACCGATGTCCGGTTCTTCGGGGCGGATCAGCGGCGGGATGCATGGCGATGGCTCCGTGAGGGCATGCGCCCGAAGACCGGCGTGCAGGCCCCGCCGCCCCGCCAGCATTGACAGGCATCGGAAGAGGGTGCAGGCCCCTGCAGCAGGGGCAGCGCTGCGTATCCGCACCCGCTGCTCCCGCGCATGTGCAGCTGTTCCAGCGGTGATGAGCACACGCTGAAGATGTGCGTGGGTGCGAAAACCACCGGGCGCGCGCACCCATGCATGCCCTGTCCGCAGTCCTCTCCCCCCTCCCGTATCCGGGGCCCACAGTCGTTTCGGGGCAAGAGGAGCGCACCCGGAAGGGCGACCGGCGTACTGGCCCAAATCACTACCCTTTTCCGCTCAAGATTCCAAAATTTTTTGAAAATAGTGCAGGGTGATCAGGGGTGACAGGAACAGCAGGAATTGACGTTATTTGCGGCAACGGAAGGAGGCTCGAAGATCACAGGACAATCGTCGGCGACACTATCATCGAGGAGATCTATGCCAAAGCGGCGCGCCTTGGCGGTAAAAAGATGGTGCATATCAATTCCACGTCACAGGGGGGCGGAGTGGCCGAAATGCTCCATTCCCTCATCCCCCTCATGAATGATGCAGGGATTGCCGCCGATTGGAAGGTATTGCACGGATGCGATGATTTTTTCGCCATCACAAAGCAGTTTCATAACGCGCTGCAGAGCGAACATGTCGATCTCCCTTCGGAATCGATCGACCACTACCTTGAAACGAACAAACAGTTTTCGTCGCGTCTTTCGATCGATCACGATTTTGTGGTGGTGCACGATCCCCAGCCGCTCCCCCTGATCCAGTTTTTTGAAAAAAGCCAGCCGTGGATCTGGCGCTGTCATGTCGATCTCTCCACGCCCGATATGAGTGTCTGGCAAATTCTCGAGGCATTCGTGACCAGGTACGACCACATGATCATCTCGCACCCAGCGTACCGGCGCGAGACGCTGATCATGGACCAGATGATTTTTCACCCTGCCATCGATCCGCTCTCGGAAAAAAACCGCGATCTCCCCGCGGAGGTGATCGCCGACACGCTTGCATCGTTCGGCATCGCCACCGACAAACCGCTGATCACCCAGATCTCGCGATTCGATAAGTGGAAGGATCCCGAAGGGGTGATCGACATTTTCCTGCGCGTACGCCGGGAAGTGGACTGCCGCCTTGTCCTCTGCGGCAGCATGGCGCCGGACGACCCCGAGGGCTGGGAGATCTACCAGAGGGTTGTGGACCGGGCGGGGGATCTGGTCACGACCGGCGATGTCATCCTGATTACCTGCGAGAACAGCACGCTTGTCAACGTCCTGCAGCGGGTCTCCGACGTGATCATCCAGAAATCGCTGCGGGAAGGGTTCGGCCTCACCGTCACCGAAGCGCTCTGGAAGGAGCGGCCCGTGGTGGCATCGCGCGCAGGCGGCATTCCCCTCCAGATAACCGATGGAGAAACGGGATTCCTCGTGGATCCCCGTGATACCGCGGGGTTCGCGGAAAGGGCCCTGCAGATCCTCAGGGACCCGGAACTGGGACGGCAGCTCGGCAGGAACGCAAAAGAGCATGTCAGAGAGCACTTCCTCATCACTCGCCTTGTCGCCGAATACCTCGACCTGATGATGAGAGAAAACGGGAACGGACAGGATAAGCGCCGGTTGTAGGAATAGTCAGGTTTTTCCCGCCCGGGAGTACGGGCGGCGGGCACCGATCCCGAAGCGTGCCGCGCACCCCCTCCCTCCGGCATTCAGGCCGGTGCGGCTGCAATCCTCGCAGGATGCGCTTCGTGATTCGGAAATTCGGCTATATTTGCCGATCCCGTCATGCGATATACCGGACCCTTCCCACGCTCCCGTCATCAAGACGCACCTTGATGCCGTGGGGATGGAATGAAGAACCGGTCAGCACCTCTTTGACCGTTCCTTCGGTGAGTTTACCGCTTTTCTGGTCCTTTTTCAGGACGATCCGCACTTGTATGCCGGGACTGAGGTTGTTTCTCAGGCGTCCATCTTTCCCTTCCGCCATGCTGTCGCATCCCGGATCAGGTTACTGTGCGAGCTCGACTTTGAGCAGCGCGGCAGCGATCTCGAGTGAGGTGTAGTCGTCGACCATTATACGTTCGACGATTTCCACCTCTCGTTCGATGTCGCCGTTGTCCACGATCTGCTTGACCTTCTCCACGAGGTTTCTTGTTCGGGTTTCGGCGGCGTCGCTTTCTTTGGGAAGCGGGATGCGGGCAATGGTAATCCGGGCATGTCTCTGGATGCTGCGGAGCTTGTAGACTTCCTTCGGATCGACGAAAGTGATGGCGCGCCCGGCCCTGCCGGCTCTCGCGGTCCTGCCGATGCGGTGGACGTAATTCTCCACATCCTGCGGCACATCGAAATTCACCACGAGATCGATGTCACCGACATCGATACCGCGTGCAGCGACATCGGTGGCGATGAGGACATCGATCTGGCCGTTCCGGAAGTCTCCCATCACACGGTCCCGCTGGGACTGCTTCATATCCCCGTGCAGCCCTTTCGCAAGGTATCCCCGCGCCTGGAGATGCGTGGAGAGTATATCGACCCCCCTCTTGGTGTTGCAAAAGACAAGCGCGAGAGCGGGGTCGTAGATGTCGAAAAACCGGCACAGGATGTCGAGCTTATCCCTGCTCCGTATTTCGACGTAGAGCTGCTCGATCTGCGGGACGGTCATCTCGCGCTCCGCAACACGGACAAATTCTGGTTTTTTCTGGAATTTTTTCGAGATCTCCAGGATCGGCCGGGGAAGGGTCGCGGAAAACATGATGGTCTGGCGTTGTTTGGGCGTCTTCGCGATGATCGTTTCGATATCCCCGATGAATCCCATGTCCAGCATCTGGTCCGCCTCGTCGAGGATTACCATGGTTACCTCTGAAAGGGAGAGTGTGCCGCGTTTGATATGATCGAGCACTCTGCCCGGCGTGCCGACCACAATCTGCGCGCCGCGCTGCAGCGCTTTCAACTGGCGCTCGATAGGCTGGCCGCCGTAAATGGGGAGCGTCGTGATGGTGCGATGGTGGGCTGCAAGGCGCGAAAACTCCTCCGCAATCTGGATGGCGAGTTCGCGTGTCGGCGAAAGCACGATGGCCTGGATTGCCCTGTTGCGTGCATCGACCTTTTCAAGGATGGGTATCCCGAACGCCGCCGTTTTTCCCGTGCCTGTCTGAGCCTGCCCGGTCACATCCCTGCCCGCAAGAATTGCGGGTATCGCTGCGACCTGAATGGGCGTGGGCTCCTCAAAGCCCATGTCTTCTATTGCCTTGAGTGTTGCACTGGATATTGCAAAGTCCGAGAAACAAAAAGAGGGTTTCATTCTCCTAGTATGCGTTCTCTCCCTTCTTTATACAATGCATTGGGGAGGGTGTGATGACCCGGAACCGGTCGGGACGCAACCGCCGAAAATCCCGGCGCACCCTTCGCGTGCCCCGCGTTCATGGCATCCGTTTTGTGACGAATAATTATATGAGACCACAGGAACTAGCCACCATAGCGTTCGTGAACGGGGGGCGGTTCCCATCACCGATGGCAGGAAGGATGGATCGGACTCGATATTTGTGAAATTCGGGATGATCAAGGGAGTGTACGTTCCCACGCTCCTGACGATTCTCGGGGTGATCCTCTACCTGCGCACCGGCTGGGTCGTCGGCAATGTCGGCCTGCTCGGGGCATGGATGATCATCGTCATCGCTTTTTCCATCACCACATCAACCGCGCTCTCCATGTCCTCGATCATCAGCAATATCCGCATAGGGCCCGGGGGCCCGTACTCCATCATCGCCCGATCGCTGGGCATGGAGGTCGGGGGAAGCATCGGGGTGCCCCTGTACTTCGCGTTAGCGTTTTCCATAGCGCTCTACATCTTCTGGTTCAGGGAGGGGCTTCGGTACCTCTTTCCCGCTATCCCCCCGGTACTTGTCGACTTCGTGACCTTTCTTGTGGCGTTTTCCATCGTGTTCCTCAGCACCGACGTGGCATTCAGAGTGCAGTACATCATCCTCGCCATTATCGCAGCTTCTCTGGTATCGATTTTTGCCGCCGGGCTTGATTTCGCTCCTCCTCTCACTCTCACAGCAGGGCCGGTGGATGGGACGTTCTGGGTCGTGTTCGCGGTGTTTTTTCCCGCAGTCACCGGGATCATGGCCGGTGCCAATATGTCCGGAGAACTGACAAATCCCCGGCGCAGCATTCCTCTCGGCACCCTCGGGGCCATCGCAACAAGTCTGGTGATATACCTGATTCTGGCCTATTGGTTTGCGGGGAACGCCTCTTCATCCGAACTGGCGAGCAATTTCAATTTCATCTTCGAACAGGCCACGGTCGGCTCGGTGGTCGTTGCCGGCCTTCTCGCAGCGACCTTCTCATCCGCCCTGAATTCCTTTGTGGGAGCATCGCGGGTGCTCCATGCAATGGCTGAACACAATATCCTTCCACGCAGCGCGTGGTTCTCACGGCGTTCGGCCTCAGGTATACCGCGCAACGCCCTGATCTTTACCGGCATCGTGGTGGCGGGCGTCCTGCTGCTGCGGGACCTCAACACCGTTGCGCCCTTCATTACCATGTTTTTCCTGATCAGCTACGCGATGATCAATATCGTCATCCTTCTCGAGCAGAGCCTTGGACTGGCCAGCTTCAGACCTCTTTTCAGGATCCCCCGCATCATCCCGCTCATCGGAACGCTCGGCTGCCTCTTCGTGATGTTCATTATCAATGCCGTGTTCAGCCTCATCGCGGTGATACTGGTGGCGGCGTTTTACAACATCCTGCTATACCGCCACCTCACGAGCCCGCAGCCCTACGGGGATGTGCGGAGCAGTCTTTTCGTGGCACTGGCCGAATGGGCCGCGAAAAAGGCGATGTCCCTGCCCATTTCGCAGGAACGTGCATGGCGGCCGAACCTTCTCGTCCCGGTCGAGAATCCTGCAGTTCTCTATGGGATCTCTGAATTTCTGCGAGACATCACCTTTCCCCACGGCTCGGTGAGCATCATCGGCATCGCCCTTGATGGGATGAGTGATGAACAGAAAGACGGGCTGCTGCTGCTGTGGGAGGATTTTCAGATGGATGCCATTTATGCCGAATGGACCATCGTGAACGCACATACTTTTGAAGACGGCGTGATAGCAAGCATTCAGACACTGAAACGCACGCTTTTCAGTCCCAATATCGTGTTCCTGCAACTGCCGCCTGAAACGGGTAAAATCCATGATCTTCCATTTATCATGCAAAAAGCGACCGAGAACCTGAAAGGAATCATTCTCTACGCGGGCCACCCGCAGGCCGTGCTGGGAAGGAAACGGCGGATCAGTCTCTGGCTGACCGGTTCGTGTACAGACTGGTATCCCGGTACAAGGCTGGAAAATTGCGATCTCTCTATTCTGGTGGCCTACAAACTCCTCCTCAACTGGGACGCCGATCTCATGCTACTCGCTGTGGTGAATGAGAAGGATCGCATCCCCAAAGTGGAGGAATCGATCTCCATGCTCATCGAATACGCACGGATATCGGCGAAAAATGTCAGGGTTGTGCTCGGGCCGTTCACCGATTTTCTCGAGGACGCCCCCCGGGTGGATATCAATATCTTCAGCCTCCCCCCCGATCCGGACATCGGGATGATCCGGGAGATCGTGATGAAAACGGGTTCTACCTGTATATTCTGCCGAGATTCCACACAGGAAAGTGCGCTCGCATGATCGTTGTATTCAACCACGCCCTCGAGTGCACCCGGAGATCGACATTGTGGGCGGTTATGAGTATCCCGCTTTCTTGATCAGGTAGTACCCGCCGCAGAGGGCGATGACAATGGCGGCCATGCCGATGATAGGGATTTCACCGACGCCCTCCTCGAAGGGATCGAAAAGAATTACCTTTCTCGCAATGGCGATGATTGCGACGAGTAAAATGGCCTCGACATGAATCCTGTTCTCCTGCATGTAGACCTTGATGGTATCGAGAAGTTCGAGCCCGATGAGAATCAGCAGGAGAAACCCGAACAGATGGAGGATTTCCTCGCTGTCCATACGGTATGAGGTGACATCAGTGATGGTCTGGACCACCAGTATCGCCATTTCCATGACCGCGAAGAGAATGACGATTGAAAAGAGGGCGATCAGGATATAATAGACTCCCCGTTCAAACTGGTTCAACCGATCGAGCGCAGTCATGGTCTTTGATCCTCCTTCCTCTCCGGGTCCGGTGCCTCTTCAATCATTTGCCGGCCTTTGCATTTAAGGGTAGTGAACCCGGGATGTCCGGGTGCGGCACGCCCCGATCCGGTGGCATCATTGTCCCGCACCGCCAGGTCCATGCAGACTAATCCGGCGATGCCGGGCTTCATGTGAAACCGCAGCAGTAGATTTGCGGGAATACGAGGGACCGCTGGCGGACCGGCGGCCTTAAGGGAGCAGGCCAAATGAGATTATATAGATCACCGCCTGGCCTATCGTCAACGGTATTCCGATTTTTGCGAACTCCGCGAAACTGATCGAATGCTCCTGCTTTTCCGCGGTTTGAATGATAATCACGTTGCTGGCCGCCCCGATGATAAGGAGGTTTCCTGCAATCGTGCTGCCGGCGGCAAGGGCGAGGTATGTCTCGATGGGAGCACCTGCATCAATCAGCAGTGGGAGGAAAAGCGCCACGAAAGGAACATTTGAGGTGATCTGGCTTATCAGGATGCCCAGACCTATCACCGAGGGGACCTCGAAGAACGATGCGGACACGGGAGGCAGCAGTGCCTGGAAAACCCCCGAATCCCACACGCTCTGCATGGTCACGAACATCGCCGCAAAAAAGATGAGCGTATGCCAGTCGATGGTTTTGAAGATCTCCGCCCTTCTCGGGGAGAAGAGCATGACAGGAAGCGCACCCACCAGTGCGATGGCGGTGAGCGAGATATCGGGCCCGGTTCCGGCAAGGCTGCATATGGTCTTTGCCGCAATCATCAGGACGATCAGGGCGAGTGCACCGAGGGAGAGTGTCGCGAGTTTCTCATCAGCAAGGGCCTCGTCTTCATAGCAAAGCACGCACCGGGTAAACTCTTCGCGAAACGCATATCGGACAATGGCATAGAGGAGCAGAAGGCCTGCCATCGTGGGGAGGAAAAGGTACTGGAGGAATGACAAAAACGGGTACTTCATGCCTGATCCGATTGCAATCAGGAGATTCTGGGGATTTCCGATAGGGCTCATCACGCTTCCGGTGGTCACGGCAAATGCGAGGACCATCAGGAGCATCCTGGCCGATATGCCGTATTTTCTCGAGAGATGGATGACAAACGGCGTGCCGATGATCGCCACCGTATCGTTCATGAGAATGGCCGAAAGAAGGCCGGTAACCAGAATGAGCAACAGGATGAGGCTATCCAGGTTCATCGACCGGCAGAAGAGCCTGTATGAGAGAGGGAGCAGTGCGCCGCTGCGCCAGAGTGCCTCGCCGACGATGAACATGCCGAAGAGAAAGAGCAAGATGTCACTATTGATCGCCCGCAGTGCATCGAGAGGTGTGATCTGCCCCGTGACCAGCATTGCGATGGCTCCGCCGAGCATTATCTGCCAGATGCCCGGTCTCGATGGGAGCGTAGTGCGCAGGGCGATGAGCACGAGAACGACAATGAGTATGGCGGCAGAAATGTACGTGGAAAAAGTTCACCCGTTGCAATGATTAACACATCGCTCGGCAATCCGGAATCCTGTAGTAATATCGTGTTTTGCGGCTTTACTGCGGTATAGTCCTGCCGGCGATCACGGCATGCGCCGGTCGCGTATCTGTGCGGGGGTGGCGGACTCCCCTGCTCCCACCATCGTCCGGATCAATGAGAATCGGTGTACAACAAATTATTTGACGATTTTTATCACTAAAAAGTATATAATGCAGCAGGTGTAATGTGGCGGGCATGGCGTTCGCAAATTCTGCAAATATCGGGCTTGCTGTCCATTGCATACTGGTTGCCATTGCTTTCCTGCTCGTTCTCGGGACGATACCGCCGGTCAGGGAAACGATTACCGATCTCGTGATGCTGATGTAGGCGCTTGTTACCCGCGCAAGTCGCTCGGCCGCTGCCATCCGAGAATGCCGCGCCACGCCTTTGCCGCAAAAGCGCAACCACTAAATAATCCGGAGCAGAGGCGGAGGTATGTTCGTCATAGGGCACCGGGGGGCGAGAGCGCTGGAACCGGAAAACACGTTGCGAGCGCTTCGCAGGGGGATGGAATGTGCACCGTACGTGGAAGTGGATGTACGCGTGAGCAGGGATCGGCATCTTATCGTGATCCACGACGCCGCCGTGGACCGCACCACGAACGGCACGGGGGCGGTCGGATCGCTTACGCTCGCAGAATTGAGGAGTCTTGATGCGGGCGCCGGTGAACAGATCCCGACGCTTGCGGAGGCGCTCGATCTGGTCAGCCGGCGAGGGGGAGGCCTTGTGGTGGAGATCAAAGAACCGGGAAGCACGGTGGCGGTCTGCGCGATGCTCGCGCGGGTGCGGCCTGAACCCCTTATCGTGGCATCATTCCACCCGGAGGTATTTCAACCGATTATCGAGCTGCTCGGTGATGTGGCGACCGGCCTGATCTATTCACGGGCGCTGGCGGATCCCGTGCAGGCCGCCCGTGCGGCAAACGCCAGTGCAATCTTTCCCCGATTCACGAGGGTGACGCCCGGTCTTGTCGAAGCCGCGCATGATGCGGGGCTTTCCGTCGTCCCGTGGACGCTGAACACTGATGCGGAATTCGCCCGGGCCATGGATCTCGGCGTCGACGGGTTCGCGAGCGACGATCCCTGCAGGGCGAGGGATTTCCTTGCTACCCACACGGCAGCTCATCTCCGCGGCGAATCATTTATGTAATCCCTCGCACGTATGGACGGGTATGCAGGAGATCGTCAACGTCGGGAAGAAAGTCCATGGCGTGGAGGTGCAATACGAGCAAAGTTCACAGATTCTCGCTGAGGATTTCACCTACGGCGAGCTCATCGACCTCCGGATCAATGTGCTCGATCTACTCGATCATCCCGACCGCTACGTGCTCGACATCCACAACCACAGGGTTGTCGAGAAACTCCCCTGATCGCCTGCCGAATTGAGTTCAGGTCCGGTATGCGGCCGCAGGAGCATTCCTGCACGCGAGCCCCGCACAGGGGGGTGCGGGCCGGTCTCCTGTCCGGGCGGAACCATTATGAGATCCGGCCGCGTATGCACCTGCCGCCAGCGGAGGATTCAATGAACATCCCATCCCTGCTCCTCATGGGCGCCATGCTCGCCAGTGCCATTCTCAGCGGCGCCGGGATGATGGACGGGGGTGTCGCCGCCGACGGGGAAGTGAACACCGAGATTCCCGTGATGGGGCCTCTGCAGGAAAATCTCACGTCACCGGAAGCGTTCAGCCGCGACATCGGTGACTGGCATTTCATGATGACCGCCGTCGCACGCTACACCCTGCGCGGAAAACTGGTGGCGAGGGACAATTATTCGGGGTCGTCAACGGACACGCTCTCTCCGGTGGACCTGAGTTTCGCATGGGGAAAGCTCATCGAGGCGCCGTACGAGGATTACATCAGCTATTACAAAGAGCCCCGCCACCTCAATTACCACTACCATTTTCCTGCAGGTTGCCCGGCACTCAATTACTCGTATGTCAACGGCCATAGCAGCAACAATCATTGCATCTTTGCGAATGAATCGGTGCGAGCTGCGGCAGCGGCTGTCGAGATCGGCGATTTTGTCGAGATACGGGGATACCTGGTCGATGTCCGCGGCGTGGATTTTCGGGGTTCGACGTATACATGGAATACCAGCAGATCGAGGGAGGACGAGCGGGAGGGTGCCTGCGAGATCATCTGGGTGGAGGAAGTGGCGCAGCTCTCAGGCGCCGGCATCGTTGAGGATCTGGAGTGCCGGAGAGGGCTGTGAGGAGGCCCCCGGGCCGAAGGAACAGGGGGTTCAGAAGAACCGCCGGGGATCGGTGTCCACGTCGATGATGACCGGGCTGTTGAGGTTGATGGCGTGCTCGACGGCGCCCCCGAGCGCCGACGGCTCCGCAACCCTGATGCCGGTGCCGCCGCACGCCTCTGCATAGGCGGCAAAATCAGGGTTGAACAGGTCCGTGCCGAAGTTCGGGTAGTGCTCCATCATCTGCTCGACCTGGATCATGGCCAGCTGGTCATTGTTGAAGACCACCACGACCATGGGGAGATCATACTTGACCGTGGTGACGAAGTCCGCCATGGCCATCGAAAATCCGCCGTCGCCGGTGATGCACACCACGGTCTTCTCCGGATAGGCCAGTTTCGCGGCGATTGCACCGGGAAGCCCGAACCCCATGGTGCCGAGATAGCCGGACATGGCAAACCGCTGCCGTTTCATGCGGAAATTCCTGCCGAACCACCACTGGATCTCCCCCACGTCGACTGAAATTACGGCATCATCGGGAACGGTCTCCGAGAGCACCTTCATGATGTAGGGCGGGCGGAGGGGAACGGCAGCGGGGTCAGCCTCACTGTCGATGTGCTCCTGCCACTCCCGCTTCATGTTTCCGATTTCGGCGAGGATGCCGCTGTCGTGCCGCGCCCGCAGCTTCGGGACCAGTCTGGGGATCAGGAGCCTGGCATTGCTCCAGAGCGATATCCCCTCCGGATTTTTGCCCAGCTTGATCGGGTCCGTGTCCACCTGCACCATCATGGTGTCGAGAGGCACGTTGGTGAATTTCGAGAACCCGACGCCGAGCGTGATGAGGAGATCCGCCTCGTCGACAAGTTTCCGGGCATGCGGAGGGCCCAGCGACCCGAGAATGCCCGCGTTCCATGCATGGTCGTCGGGGAGCATCCCCTTGGCCCGGAAGGTGGTGACGATGGGCGCCTGCATGGTGCGGGCGAGGGCGACCACCTCCCCCGGGGCATCGAAGGCACCCCACCCGGCAATGATGACGGGGCGCATTGCACGGTTGATGACCTCCGCCGCCCTCTCGATACCGCCGTCGTCCTGCACGATCCCGAATCCCGCCACGCAACTTTCCCTTCTTGATATGGGGGCGTCCAGCGGCTCTTTCTGGATGTCGTTAGGAACGGAGAGCTGGGCGACCCCCCGGTGGATGGCGGCGTATTTGATGGCCTTTGTGAGGAGAAGAACAGCGGTCTTTTTGTCATAGATGGTGTTGTTGAACACGGTGATCGGGCGGAAGAAGGCGTCCTGGTCGATCTCCTGGATGCCTCCCGGCCCCGTATACTGGATCGCAACCTGTCCGTTGAGGGAGAGGACCGGGGCATGATCCTCTTTGGCGTCGTAGAGCCCGGTCGCGAGGTTGGTCGCTCCGGGCCCCGCGATGGTCAGGCAGGCGGCGATCTTCCCGGTAAGCTTATTGTACGCAGACGCGGCCATGGCGGCGTTCTCCTCGTGCCGCACCACGATATACCGCATGTTCTGGTTTTTCCTGAGCGCGTCCACGAGCCCGAGCGAGGAGGTGCCGGGGAGCCCGAACACCAGCGTGATGCCCTGCGCCTCCATCTCGGCGATGAGCACGTCGGAGACGGTCGTAGCCGCTCTGGCGTGGACGAGCTCTTCCTTTTTTACCATGGGAAACGCGCTTTTTTTTGCGCCGCAGACCGGGCAGCGCCATGTCCGGGGGATTTCCGCGAACCGGGTCCCCGGTGGCGTGCCGGTGGCGGGCTCACCCGCCTTCTCGTCGTATTCGTAGCCGCAGACGCTGCACCGCCACTTCATGAACAGGGCGGGGCCGGCCTTCTCCTCGTCGCCGGTGCGGGAAAACGCTGTTTTCTCTGCATTGCAGACCGGACAGCGCCAGTCGCCCGGCAGGCCCTCGAAGGCGGCCCCCGGCGGCGTACCGGTGGCGGGCTCTCCCTGCTCCTCATCGTAGACGTAGCCGCAGACGCTGCACTTCCATTTGCCATCACCAATCACCCCCGGAACCCGGGTCTCTACGCGAAGGAACACCGGGCATAGTATATAAATGCAGCCCGGACACCCGCAAGGCAGCTCCTGAAGCACTCGCCGGGCAAAACGCGACCCTCCCGTCACCCGGAGCCGTCCGGGCACCGTGCACAAGGATTATTGTTCACGGAGGAAAGAATTCAGGCTGAAGAGCATGAAGCAAAGGATGGTGCTGTTACTGTTGATCGGGTGTATCCTCTCGTCAGGGTGCCTCGG
>OMKS01000883.1_pt1 | contig 27853 bp, 26 predicted proteins | sample 1674721 | NCBI WGS metagenome assembly OMKS01 (sample SAMN06264996, study PRJEB25208) | sediment metagenome | isolation source: hot spring sediment | place: USA: California | collected 2014-09-02 | reverse complement strand
TATTTTTTTCCCCGTGATTTTTTCCGGTTTTGACGTGTTTCATTATTAAGCAGTCAACTGGCTTTTTATCACATTATTGAAATCCATTTTGGATAATCTTTACCAACTCCTCATTCCCTCCTCTCGGTTTGCCCCGGCCGATCATCGCCGGGGCACCGTCTTTTCTGCAGGCTGTTTCCGAGTCCGACGAAATGGCCGGAATCAGCCTGTTGACTCACTGTTTTTCAATTCAGCCAGGGTTCTTTTAAACCGCCGGATCGAGGAATTGGTTAAACGGGGATGAGGCCAGAGCCCTTTGCATGGCTTCGTAATTGAGAACCTTTTGATCGAGCCTTTCGGGCAGTATTTTCCGGCAGCCGGACACAACCGGCAGAGCCTTCGCATGCAGGAATCCGATAATATTTCTCTTGATTTGCTCCGTGCATAGCGGGTCGGCGAACATTTTTTCGTATTCAATCAATATTTTGGGGCCGGAATAGCGCCTCCATGTGTCAATAACGCCCTGCTTTTCTTCTTCGAGTCCGGGCAGATTGTTCATCATGTGATCAATATCAATTTTGATACGAATGGGTGAAGACGCTCTCTGCGTCACCCATACCCCCGTTTCTTCGGCCGCCATCCACGAAACATAACGCTGCAACGTATTGTTTCGAACAAGTGCGATCAGATGCATTCTGCCTTCGCCCAGCAGGGCGCTCAGGCATCCATGAGGTTGAAGGTTGGTATAAAATTCCTTGATTCCGATTGAAACCAGATTCTTCCAGGACTTTCTTCCGGTTATCTGATAGCCGGATAGACGTTTGACCATACCGGATGAACTGTAGTAAAGCTGCATGATTTCGAACAGAGTCCGGCTATGCAGAATCCACTCGATGTATTCGGCGTTGTCGTGAAAAAAGCGGAATCTGGATCGCAGCATTTTGTAATAAGGAGTCCAGGGGCCCAGGACCTCACCGTAATTCATCATTTGCGGATGGGATTGTATCAGGGTGCGGATAAAATTGCTTCCGGTTCTTCCGTTGGTCAGGAGCAGGTGGCAAGACGGATGGTTCATGTATCAAACCTCAATTGAAAAAACGATCTCTTTTTTAATTGGGGGACAAATCTCAAGATCTTGATACAGATACACCCGCTCCGTCCGGAAGCGGGTGTATTCAGACATTCGATTCATTTTGACACGGAAAAGATCTCCTCAACCCGGCCCGTTTATCCGGTTAGAACTCGGCAATCTCAACCGCGGCTGTGACCCACAATTCCTGTATGTGAGAAGTCGCGATGACACGCCATTGCGTGTCCTTGAGACGGGATTCCAGTTCCGGCCGCATCTCGTCCATGGTTTTGTCTCCGCTGTCCCTTCCCTCGACTTTGATGATGTGGTAGCCATAACGGGTTTCAACAATATCACTGATTTGACCGACAGGCACAGTGAAAGCCGCGTCTTCAAAGGGTTTTACCATCATTCCCCTCGTGACCTGATCATAGAGACCGCCTGTATCTTTGGAGCCCGGATCTTCACTGTATTGCCGGGCCAGTTCCCCAAAGTCCTCACCCGCGCGGGCGCTTCTTAGTATATCCTGCATCCGCCCGCGAATCTCCCTTTTCTCTGCTTCACTCTTCTCCTGAGTCAGCAGAAGAATATGGCGTACAGACACCGTGGTATCCTGCTGATAAGCCTGATAGGCTTCCTCCATCTGTTCATCCGTAATCTGATTACTCTCTTCAACATATTGATTGAGATACTCTCCGATCCACACTTTATTCCGAATATCTTCCATGACAAAATCCATGCTGATTCCCGCATTCTCCAGTGATCTAAGGAAATTCTCTTTGCCGCCGTACTGGTCATATTGAACTTGCAGAACACTGTCGATCAGGGCCTTTTCCGGTTTAATACGGGACTTTTTTGTTTCAGCCAGCAGCAGCTTGCCCTCGACAAGCTGGTTCAGCGCTTGATGGAGAAACTGGGAAAGCTGATCCCTGTCCATATTGGCAAGAGACCGGGCCTGATAGCCATAAAAATTATGGATGAATTGAATGAGTTCTCCGCTTGAAACATGAAAAATATTCGAATGGGCTAAAATCCGGTTGGTATCCGGATGCATGACCGGCAGTATTTCAGCCAGATCAACAGCCAGTTCATAAGCCGGCGTACCGGTCTGCAGTGATACGATTTTCTGATTCCGCCCGCAGGCAATGAATCCCGCGGCAAGCAGAACAACGGTTATCCACACTCTTTTCATAAATTTCTCCTTGAAGGTCAATACATATTCATAACCTGTCAAGGTAAGAAAAAATAAACGTGATTCATAATTATTTTTTTGTTTTTTGGTTTATTCCTGCCTTCGTTTTGAGCTCCATCCATTTCGTTCTGCTGATACTAATCATTCACCCGGCAGAATCGATTGCAGCGCTTTCAGGTAATCGGAGAACGCGCTGATTCCTTTCTGCGTGATCGACAACGTTGTCCGCGGTCTTTTATCCCTGAATGATTTGCGAATGCGGAGATTTTCCATGAACATTTTCATCATATCCATGCCCTCAAACCAGTCTTCCATGTCCTCGTCTTGCTCATCTTCGTATTCATCATTGAATTCCGATTCATCTCTTGCTGGCATACGGATTATGAGAGTGGCCGGATTGCCACGGAAGAACTCGAAATATATGCCATTACCGGGGCCGGTATCCTGAATATCCGCATCCATCGTTTCCGTCATCCCGTCAATCATGGGGCTGTCGGGAAAAACATTCATATTGATCTTCTCAATATTATCAAAAGCATATACCACTTCCACACCGGTCAATCCCTTTTTATTGGATACTTTCCGGACAGATACAAACCTGACTCCCTCTCCCATTCTTGACGCTTTTTCCTGATATTTTTTATTGTTCAAAAGGTCATCTTCAATATCTTCGGGTTCGCCCCCCACTTGCTCTGCCACTCCTGTGAACATATTTTTCAATGTCGGGTCAGACAATATTTTTTGTGTAAGAATTCCGCTTCCATCCTTCCGAACGGATATAATAGTATGGGTATCCACGCAGCCGGTGATCATCATGACGACTAAAATCAGCGCGATCATTCCAATTCTTTTTATCATAATCGATCCTCCATGAAGGTTGTTAAAAAATACAAATCAATCTCTTACACACCGTATCGAAAAACCGTTATGCAAGTTTCGCGTTCGGCGCTGTATAGTCGAATATTCATAATGCAGTAACCTGGATAAAAGTCTATGATCGTTCTTCGTGGACGTCCAAAAATTGGCGTGCATTCTCACATCATTGAAATCTCCGTGATAATCGCGGTGACCGCCGGGAAGCGCCGTAAAACCGCTCGCGTTGGCGGCTCCCTTGTTCGGCCACAACCAATGGGATGTTCCCGTTGACTTCAATTTACCTCCCTCATCCGTGCCCCTGTATCCTTCCTTGTCCGCCTCCGAACGGCTCATGTCCAGAAACATCTCCAGCCGCTTCCACTCCTCATCCGTGGGCACATGCCAGCCTTCGGGCGCGATACCGCGGGCGTCTTCCACGGCCCACCCGTTGTAATAACACCCGTAAGGATCCGCGGTCGCCGAATCGTTGTCGTAGTAGCAATATGCTTCCGTCTGATTCTCACCCCAGGCGGTGCTGTCCGTCTCAAGGGTGATCGGATCGCCGTTGCGGTATCGGGTTGTCCGCAGATTCTCCGCCATCCACCATTGATCGCCGATCTTCACAGTCAGGTAGATATTTCCGTCTACGTCGGTTACGGTCCGTATAACCGACACATTCAATATCATGTTTTGCTCGATTTGCAGATCCGCGTGTTCCCAGGTCTGTATGTCTTCACCGGTTATCCGCATGAGGTACAGAGTCGCTCCATTACCGTTCAATAAGGTGGACGCGGATGTTCCACCACGTTTTTCCGATAAAGGCTTTGCCATACCTGCACGCCTTCCGTCCAGAAGCAGCATTTTTCTGCTGACCCGTGTGTCTCCGGCACGAAGAAGGCAAATATACAATCCGGCCGGTACTCCGCGCCCCTGATCATCCGTCGCGTCCCACACAATAAAACCGTTTTGAGCAACATGAAACCCGCGAAAAAGGGTTTTTATTTTTCGACCCATCACATCAAATATCTCGATATGTATATTCTCAGGCTGATGCAGTTCATAGAAAATAGATGTGGACGGATTGAATGGATTGGGATAATTCTGAGCGAGGCGGGGAAGAACCGGCATCTGCCCAGGCCGGTCTTCGACTTCCGTCTCGAGGATCTCGATGAAATACTCCCCCTGTTTGTTGGTACGCATACTGAATACTCTTGCCGGATCATTCTTATCAATGATTTCCACCAGAGCATTCCGAACCGGCTCATAACCATTATCCGTCACAACTCCCTGGATCATCTTTTGCGCAGTCAGGTTATAAGCGGTGACGGCTGAAACGATCCAAATGCCAATCAGGCTTCTTTTCAAGAACATAAGACCTCCCTTACTGCCGGGCATTTATTTTATTCATCACGCACACACCGAACCGAAAATCCGCCGATCCGGTTGCGGTCCACGCGATCGACAGCCGAGCTGTTATATCTGAGCACCCGGTTCCAGGCCAGCGAAGGAGAAATTCCCGTTCCGGACCAGAAATACGCCTGGTATCCTTTTTCATGAAAATCCCCCTCATAGTAGCGGTATCCTCCAGGCAGGGCCAGGAAACCGCTCTCGTTGTCAGCGCCCGTGTTCGGATTCTCCCAGTGCGATAGTCCGGCTTCTTTCATCTTTCCGCCCGCTATGGACGCTCCTCCGAGATGATCGATCAGAGTCTGCCATTCTTCGTCTGTGGGCACATGCCAGCCCTCAGGGGTGATGCCGCGGCTGTCATTGACCGCGTACCAGTTGTAAAGAAATCCGTAAACGGCACCATTGTCTGCGCTGTTGTCGTACATGCAAAAAGCGCCGACTGTCAGCCGGTCCCAGGCCGGAGCATCCGTAATGTGCTCTATTGGATCTCCATTTCGGTACCGTGTGACCTTCAGGTTTTCCATCATCCACCACCGGTTTCCGATCTTGACGGCCTGATACACGTTTCCGTCAATGTCGGCAACGATCATGATTCGGATCCATGACAGGTATACCTGTACATTCTTGCCGGCTGTCACTTCGATATCCTGCTCATACCCTCTGGCCACGGTTTCGCTTTCGGAGTTTTGTCCCAGCAGAAGAACGGAATAATCGTCGGATGGATCCAGATCTTCGATTTCAATAATAAATCCGGAATCACCTTTGACGTATTCCCTGTCATGAACCGTGTTCGTTCCTTTTTGAACGATACATTGAATCCGATGAATCGATTCAGCGGCCTTTTCAAGAGAAAGTGTGTCCGGTGCGTGAATGGTGATGGAGCCCTTCGGATTTTTCACATCCGGCTCGGACACACCGCATCCTGTCAGTGCGACGATAAAAACCATGAAAAGAGATGCCAGCAGTCCAACATTCGGCCTCAAAATATGACCCTCTGATGTTTTAAAAAAATTGTCCATCAAGTCACAGAAACAGCGTTTTTGAGTTGTTCCTGCATCATATGGAAGATCTTTAAAATATGCAGAATGATTTATTAAAGAATTCCGGTGTTTTCTCATCGCTTATACACCCCCCTTTCACGCCTGAAGCGAAACATCGCCCGCGTTGTGGATCAGCATGATATCGCCGGGAAGATCTACAATTTGCTGCATTTTGGGCATAACCTCGGCGGCGGACTCTTTTCCGTCAAATTCCAGTCCTGCGAAAAGAATGGCGGACGGTTTCATGGCTCTGCGCACGGCTTTGATGGGGTTCCCTGAAGGAATGATAACGAGTTCAGAATCGATACGGGCCAGAGTGAGCATTTCCCTCATTTCTTTGGTTATGTTTTCGACATCCGCCCTGGGAGCCACGGGCCGTATGATGCGCAGAGAATGTTCCCGCCATTCCGGATTTTTCCTGAGCAGGTGAGCGAGCAGGAGCATCAGCGCGCCGTTTTCCGAAGACGTCCACCAGATGTTGATAGCGCCTTGCGGAATATCTGTTTTTTCCTGTTCCTGCACACAGGCCACGATAATAAGGCTTCGCTTCATATTCTTAATAATGTTGATGGTCTCGTAATAGGTTTCGGCTCGCTCCGGGTCCTGGCTCCATCCGAGCAGAACGGTGTTCGGGCGCATGCCGCTGATTCCGTGGCACTGTACGAGTGATTTAATGGCGGTATGGATATTCTCTTCGACAATGACTACGGGAAAAGCGGAAATGCCTTCCCGGTAAATGAACTTACGAAGTATATTCTCCGCCTCATGACGGCGGTCCAGAAGCCCTTCGAGTTTGCCCGGAATGACCTGACCCAGTGAAACAATGCCGCTCGAGGCCGTAAACCAGCAGGCGTATTCCGCCAGATGCTGACGGTTGTAGGCGCCGCCGCTGAGGGCCAGAATGGAGGGGCGCCAGTTTTTAGGATGGTACTGCTCCCGCTCCAGGCGCAGAAGCGCGCTGCGCGCCCGCTGATACGCCAGGCCGCTGTCCACATCACCCCATTCAACCCGAATTTCTGCACGGGATATCCAATAATAAAGCGCTCCGCTGAGAATCAGCGCGAGGCCGGCCCAAACGGCGTTGATCAGGAACATGACACCAAGACACCCGGCGGCGCCTATGAAGGAGACAGACCAGTGGTTCAGGCGGAACGTCGGCCGGAAACTGGGATTTTTCGAGCGGCCTTCATAGAAACAGGCAAGGTTTACGGTTCCGTAGGTCAGGAGGAAAAACATCGTGATAATGGGTGCCACGGTATTCAGGTCTCCGGCAAGCACCCCTGTCTGGGCGATGAGGAAAGTAAGTACAATGGCGTTTCGGGGTTCACCGGAACGCCCGCTTCCCCGTCCGAAACGGCGCAGCGGTTTGAATACATTGTCGCGGGCAAAGGCCTGAAGAATACGCGGAGCGCCCATCATGCTGCCGAACGCGGATGAGAGTGTCGCACAGATGGCTCCGGCATAAACCAGGAAGGGAATGAAAGCGCGTTCCTTCATGGCAAACCCTGCTCCGATCAGTTCGGTACGGGGCATACTGGCGGCGAAGAACACGATAACAGAAGCGTAAATCAGTGTGGAGATGCCGATCGCCGAGAAGGTTCCTCTTGGAATGGATCGTCCGGGGTCCCTGAGATCGCCGGACATATTGACTCCGGCCATGATGCCCGTGACTGCGGGAAAAAACAGGGCAAAAACCGTAAAGAACGAAAACCCGTTCGTCCATGCCGATCCGAGGTTGGCACGGAGCAGATCCGGCGAGAAACCGATACCCGCTCCTATAAAGAACGAAAGAACCGACAGGCCGAGCACGGCGAGAATGCCGTATTGGATGCGTATGGTCCAGCCGGCACCGATATAGACGCAGATGAACACGACCAGATTGCTGATTGTTGCAACCATACGGAAAGGAAGGTCCAGGCCCGGAAACGCGGAAAATATCGCCTCGGTAAAACCAACCACATAAAGGGTAACGGCCACAGCCTGGGCGATGAAGAAGAAAACCGCGATGACGCCGCCGAACTCCACGCCGGGGCTTCGGCTGATCAGATAATAGGCGCCGCCGCCTCGGACACGCATGTTGGTGGCAATGGATGCAATGGACAAGCCGGTGATCAGAGAGATCATCTTGGCCGCTCCGAGAATCAGCAGGGCGCTCCACAGTCCGGCGTATCCCACAACCGTGGAAAACCTCAGAAACATGATCACACCGAGAATAGTCAGCACACTGGGAGTAAACACGCCTCCGAAAGTACCGAATTTCCTCGGCTGACGATCATCAGAAACAGAATTCCTGTCGGTCATAATCCTCCTGTTAATGAGCAGAAAAATCGGTTGAGATTCTTTTTAGTCAAACTTGTGGATCAATAAACCCGAGCCATTGAACCGTTCACAGCCCCAAAAACATATTCGCGATAGCAACCGGCAAACCATGCAGCAGAGTCGGCACGATAATGCCGCCCGTTTTCTCCCGCAGGAATCCAAACACCAAACCGCTGAAAAATGTCCAGAAACCCCATGCCCATGTTATCTGCCAGGTACCCGTGCGTATACTGCCGATATTGAGAACATGCATCAGGCCGAAAAGGACCGAAGCGATCAAAACCCCCCATCCCCAGCGCACTCCGAAGAACCGGAAAGGACGCCCAAAAACCGCATTCATTCTCGACTGGATGTATCCGCGAAAAAGCAGCTCCTCCCCCAGCGCCAAAAAGAAAACAGAAAAGAGCAGCGCGGAGAGCGCATTGCCCGCGGCGGCGATTGGTGTCCAGCCCGAAGCAATCCAGATGACTCCAAAACCCGCTGCCGCGCCGTTTTGACCGGATGCCGGCTTGTCTCTCAACATCAGGGCCAGTGTGAAAATCAGACCGATCCGAACCGCCGTCAGCACAAAAGCGCCGTTCCACTGCCGGTAATCGAGAAAAGCGAAAGGTATCGAGGCGATGGCCACAGGCAGGAGACCGGTCATAGCGATATCGATATGGTATTTCAGATTTCTCAGAGAAAGACCGTAATCGGCCCAATTCCTGCGCAATATAATGAGGAACAACAGGGGCAGAACGATCATCAGAGAATATTCCAGAAACGGCCTATGGGTAAGGCTTCTCTGCCATTCGGCGGCCGGAGAAAGCGCCAGAACCGCGATCAGAAACAGAGTCAGGCTGAACAGAACGAAAATTTCAAGGACAGCCATGATCTTGATCCGCGTGCTTTTCGGTCTATATTCTTTTATACCGTCATGAACCGAAAAACAACGACGGAGACGCGCTTTCCGTGAGTTTTTTTCTTTCAGACTTTCCCGGGAATCAGGCATCGAGACCCTCATTGTATTCCGTATACGTATTCCGTATACACTTTCTTTAACAAATGTCCAGCGAATGCCGGCCGAATCAGAACCAGCAGCGGCTTCCAATCATGACAGTTCATTGTTCTCTCTTCCAGTTATTGATCAACGACTTGCAGAATCTCCCTGAGTCGAATATCCTTCGATGAAGCGCCGATCATGATCCTGAAGCGGCCCGGTTCGATCACTTTCTCAAGATTTTTATCAAGCATCGAAAGGGTTTCAGGACCGATGATGAATTCGATTTCCCGGGTTTGTCCGGGCTGAAGATGAATCCGCCGAAACCCCTTCAGCTCCCTGACCGGCCGGGCGACCGAAGCCAGTTCGTCCCGCAGATAGAGCTGAACCACTTCATCGCCGGCTCTTGTTCCCGTGTTGGTGACTTTGAAGCGTATGCAAACAGAGTCACCCGGCATGATCTCGTTGTCGCTGAATTGCATATCGGAATACGCAAAATCGGTGTAACTCAATCCATAACCGAACGGGAAAAGAGGCTGCCCGGTCAGATGAATATAATCGTCACCCCGTCCGGTTGGTTTGTGGTTGTAAACCAGGGGCAGCTGACCCTCGAATACGGGGAACGTGACAGGCAGGCGTCCTGCTGGATTATAGCCGCCGAAAAGAATATCGGCCACGGCGTTTCCTCCCTCTTCGCCTGAATACCATGCATGCACGATGGCCTCTACCCGATCCATCCATCGGCTCATGGTCACGGCGCTGCCTCCGACCAGAAGAACGACCACCGGCGTCCCGGTCGCCGCGACCCGCGTGATCAGTTCTTCCTGCCTCCCGGGCAGCCCCAGATACGCCCTGTCCCGAAACTCACCCTCCTCGATGCCGGCAGCGACAACCGCCACATCGCTGTTTTCAGCGAGTTCGACCGCCTGTTCGATCTTTTCGTTTTGGCCGGAATCGATTCCGATATTCCAGATCAGATGAAACCACGCGTTTCCCGCTGGCTCATAAAATTCGATCCGGATATCGTACTCTTTTCCTTCCTCGAAGAAATAACCGGCTGTACACGTCTGCCGCGTCCTCTTGACCCACTGATCCAGGATGAGTGAGTCGTTCAGAAACAGACGGTATCCGTCATTGCCGTCGATTCCGATCTGAAACCTTCCAGTTTCCGGAGCTTTGAGTTTTCCCTTCCAGCGCACCGAATAGAAATCATAGGTCAGCTTCTTTGGATCGGGTGAAAACAGCGTCCACTGAAAATCCACCCGCCTGTCGACCCGGACCAAAACCGGCTTTCCGCTGAAATGGATATTGCTGAAATATTCGCCCCGCAGTCCCTCCTGTTTTTCGTCATCAACGAGACAGGAAAGTGCCGATGCCGGCACGGTGACATGTTCATGGATGACACGCCGGCAGCCCTCGGCGTATTTTACCGCGACACCGGCATGAACGGCTTTCTGAATCCCCTCCAGGATATTGACCTTTTCGATACCCGGACCGCTGTAACCGCCCAGCCTCGCTTCAAGAGCGTCCGGGCCGATCACGGCAATGGAACGGATGTCCCGTGAGATCGGAAGCAGGCTGTTTTGATTCTTGAGAAGAACCATGGACTCACGGGCGGCCTGACGGGCCAGCCGGCGATGCGCCGCATGCCCGTTGGTCCTGGCGGCCGAATCAGGATCCACATACGGATTGTCGAACAGGCCGAGCTCAAATTTCAGCCGCAGCACACGGGCCACAGCCTCATCGATCGTTTTTCCGGAAATGCGGCCGTCATAAAACGGCGGTGTAAAGAGTGTGTGATGGCTGTAATCCGTCTGAAAGATCACATCCAGTCCGCCGGCCAGAGCCCTGGCTGCGGCGTCGGAATAGTCTTCAGCGGTAAAATGGAGCACATTGGCCCCGCCGGTAGCACCGGCATCGGAAATCACAAACCCCTCGAAGCCCCATTCGTTTTTCAGAAGACGGTTCAGCAACCGGTCGTTCGCCGTGCAGGGGGTGCCGTCCCAGGAGTTGTACGCGGTCATGATTGAACGGGAGCCTCCCCTCTGAATACAGGCCTTAAAAGGCGGAAGAATGATTTCACGCATCAGGCGCTCATTCCAGTGCACGGGATAGCTGTCCCTGCCCCCGTCGCCGACATTGGCCGCGAAATGCTTCGGCGTGGTAATGACACCCGCTTTCTCAAATTCCGAAACAAAGGCCGCTCCCATTTCAGCCGATAAAAAGGGATCTTCCCCGTAGGTTTCTTCCGTGCGTCCCCAGCGCACATCCGCGGCAATATTCACGACCGGAGAAAGGACCTGCCTGATGCCCCGCGTCCGGCATTCGGCCGCGATGGCCTCTGCGACACGCCGCATCAGTTCCGTGTTCCAGGTGGCCGCCAGGGCGATGGACTGGGGAAACGCGGTCGCGCCTTCTCTGACCAGGCCGTGCAGGGCTTCGTCGAAGGGAATGATCGGTATTCCGAGCCGGGTTTCATCACGAAAAAACCGCTGCCACTCGTTGATCCGCACAGCCGTGCTGTACGCGCCGGAACCGGAACCATGGCTGAACATCTGTCCGGCGGCATTATCCTCTTCGCCGGCTGAGTGGAACTGCAGTCCGAAAATCCCCGTCCTGTACCGATCGAAATCCGCTTCGATATCTTCCGGGTTCATGAACAGCTGCCGGAACTTTTCTTCCAGAGTCATCCTGGACAGAAGATCTTCGACCCTTTCTTCGACAGGTCGGTGTGAATCTTTGTAGAGCTGTCCCCAAGCAGCCGGCAGTGACGCACTCAGGACCAATCCGGTCCACACGATTCTTATGAATGGGCAGAAGATTCTTATCGTATTCGCCCTCCATGTTATTGTCATTTCATTGTACTTACGGCCGTGCCAGCACGAGCAGAGCGCGAAAAAGCCGAAAGCCCTCCAGGAAATCATCCTGTGTGTATAGGATACTTCTCGGCGCGGTTCTCTCGACACCAGGTATCAGTTCGGCGGCGTCGGCCTGCCAGCTGTACAAAAAATCGATCTCGAAGGTGTAGGGTCCTGACAGCTGAAACGGCTTCATGGCATGCAAATTCTCCAGAGCCTCGCGCGTCTTCTCTCTGATTTGCTTCTGCGCCTCTGCCGGCACAAGCGTGCTGGCGGCGTGCCTTCCGATGCCTTCTTTCACTTCGACGGTCAGGACCTGATCGCCCAGCATCTCTTTCACCTGACGGCATACCTCACGGTCACCCGCGACAAGAGCGACCGGCACGCCGAAATGACCGGCAAGGATCGCGTTGAGTTCCGATTCTCCGACTTCAAGACCATTGATTTTGATAGAATACACGGCCGCGCTGGAATAGGTATGATCCAAAACACCGTTGATGGACCCGGCCCGGGCATGGTATCCGATAAACAGGGCGGCCTGAAACGTCCGGTCGATTCCCTGCATCATTCCGAGGGGTTTGGGTGATCCCGTAATGAGACGGGCGGCCGGATTCAGTTCATGAGCGATGATATTTCGCATACTTCCATGAGAATCGTTGACGAGTATCTCCGTCGCACCCGCATCCAGCGCGCCCTGGATGGCCGCGTTGGTCTCCCGGGTCGTCCACATTCGGGCCATGTGATAATCCCTGCCCGAGGCCGAGACCTGATCACTGGCACAAACTCCGGCAATACCTTCCATGTCCACGGAAATATAGACTCTGAGTCCTTTTCGGATTCGAGCCCCGGCATTATGACCGGACGTGAACAGGATTACCTGTATCGCCAGCAGAAAAACCGTCGATCGTTTACGCATTCGTTTCCTCCCTCCGTTTCAACACCTCATGAGAACATGTTCCTGATTCACCCATCAAGAAGTTAATAAAATCCATACAATGAGTCAAGGAACTCTGAAACTATTTAACCTGAATAATTCACAAATAGAATTATGAGTCAAATAAAATCATTTTTTTATATGATTTTATTTGACTCTCAACAGTTCCGTGAATTATTCGGGTTATCCCGACTTTCAATCCTATCTTTTCTATTTATGAATAAGTCGGGTTAGAAAACCGGCTGGAACTTTAAATCCGGTACCCGGCCCTGTTAAGAAACGCCGGAAGAACCACCGTCAAAATTCGATACTTTCGGTGAACACAGAGTCGCCTCATGCGGGCACTCACACGCCCAAAAACCTCATCCGTGTCAGAAATCCGCTTGATTATCAGAAAATTTTTAAATATAATGACCTCACTATCAGGTAAAAGCTCACACAAGGCCTATTCCTGCGTCCATCCAAAAAGATCAGGAGGCAAGTCATGTCACGAAAATGTTCGGATTGCGGAAAAATTCTCGGTTTTCGAAATGCTTTCGAACTTCAGGGTATGCCTCTTTGCCGCGACTGTCTGGCCGTCAAAACCGGCCGAAAGGCACCGCCCGCTGCCACGGACACATCGGCTCAGAACTCACGAGACGACGAGACCGCCAAAATATACAAACAGCTTAAAACCGGCGGCATCGGAAGCGTGATTTTCGGAGTCATCAACATCGTCCTCGGCGTGATCACGGCGGCGGAAAATCCAGTCAACGCGGTCCTGGCCGTTTTTGGACTCATTCTTCTGATCGAAGGAATCTGGCTGCTGGTTTCCCCGAAACCCTCGGGCCTCATTATCGACGGACTGGTTTTGGGCATGCTGGGTATCTGGAATATTCTGATCACCATTCAGAACATTTCAGCGGGCGGAGGAACAGGATCGTTTCTGGTGTACGGAATCGCGCAGATCTTCTGGGGGATACAAAGCTACAGACGCTACATCAAGCTTAAACAAATCGCCCCGGAACGGTTCAAGGCGAAAGAAACCGAAGCAGCCGTACGGAAAACCATCGACGACCGCTCATTTCACAGTCTTTTTGACAGCGGTCTGACCCTTTCAAATCTGCGCATCGCCCTGCTGTATGCTGGTGTGTCTTTCCTGAGTTCGCTTCTTTCGCATCTGCTCTATTCGGTTTCAATCGGCTGGTTTTTCTTGATGCCGGCTGTTTACTATGCGAACTCGCTACTTATTGGCCTGGTCGCCGGATTCCTGCTGTGCTTTCTGGGATTCCGAATCAGTAAGATGTGGCTTCTGGCAATCCTGTTTTCTCTGCTATACCTCCTGACCCGGGTCGGACTCTTTTCTATGTTCAGCCTGGTCAACCCTGAAATTTTTTCCACGACCCGCATGCTCACTCCCAGTGTTGTCTCCAGCATACTGGCCATTTCCTTCATCAGGATAAGCTCCCTCTTTTATGTGATCCGGAGGTGGGGAGTATCACTCGGCCCGCTGGTCCTCGGGATGACGACAGCAGAGATCTGCGGATCGCTCTTTGCGCAGATATTGCAGGCCGCTTTGGTCCGGGAAGCATCGTTTCAACTGACTGTTGACTTTGCAGCAAGCATGATTCTCGGCGGCGCGATTCTCGGCGCGGCTTTGTACTGGGGATTCAGTCTGGCTCTGAAGAGGCCGGCAACGCCATGAACGGCCGGCACGCGGAAGGATGTGCAAGCTGTTTCAACCCTGTCTCTTATTGGAAATCTTCAATAGATCGGGCAGTGTTTCCATAAACCGGGCGAAATCCTCCGGTGAAAGCGACTGCGCTCCGTCGGACAGCGCCTCCTTCGGATTGTGATGCACTTCGATCATCACGCCGTCTGCTCCGGCGACCACCGCGGCTTTGGCCATGGGTAAAACCAAATCCCGGACGCCGGTAGCGTGAGAAGGATCCACGATAACCGGCAAATGGCTTTTCTGCTTCAGATAGGGAACCGCGCTGAGATCCAGCGTGTTGCGTGTGGCGGTCTCAAATGTCCGGATACCCCTCTCACAGAGTATCACACGGGGATTTCCCTCGGATACGATGTATTCCGCGGCCAAAAGCAGATCATCCAGTTTGGCGGCCATGCCCCTCTTGAGGACAACCGGCTTGAGGCTTTGCCCCACCGCCTTGAGCAGCCTGAAATTCTGCATATTCCTGGCGCCCACCTGAAAGGCATCCGCGCAGGTTTCTACGGCTTCCACATCCGCTACTTCCACGACTTCGGTGATTGTGGGCAATCCCGTCTGAAGCGAACTGTTCTTTAAAATTTTCAACCCCTCCAGCCCCAGACCCTGAAAACTGTACGGGCTGCTGCGGGGCTTGAAAGCGCCTCCGCGCAGCAGATGCGCGCCCGCGGAACGGACCGCCCCGGCAGTCAACGCCATCTGGTCCGCGTTTTCAACCGCGCAGGGTCCGGCGATCACGGCGAAGTGTTCTCCGCCTATGGGAATCGATCCGATATGAACAATCGTATCCGCCGGATGCGCCTCTCGGCTGACCAGCTTATAGGGAGTCAGAATCGGCGTAACCCGGTCCACACACGGATAATTTTCAAGGTGCAGCGAAGCCAGCACCCTTTCATCGCCTATTGCGCCCAGCACGGTCCGTTCTGTGCCCGGCATATACAGCGGTTTCAATCCGCAATCCGCGATTCGGCTCAGCAGTTCATCCGCGTCCGATCGGGTCGCGCCGGCTTTGAGCAGGATAATCACAGGCTGCCTCCGCTTCCCAGACCGGAAGAAAGGTTTTCCGACAGTGCGGTGTCTTTCGAACGACAGCGCGCGAGAAAGTTTCTGATCAATGGCATTCCGCTATCCGTTAAGATCGATTCCGGATGGTACTGCACGCCCGCCACGGGATATACCCGATGTCGGATTCCCATAATCACTCCGTCATTCGTCCAGGCGCTGATTTCCAGACAATCGGGAAGTGTGGACTCCTCAACGACAAGCGAATGGTAGCGGGCCGCGGTGAACGGATTGGGCAGCCCCTGATACACACCCTGGCCGTCATGATAAATGTCTGAAGTCTTTCCATGCATGACGCTTTTGGCCCGAATCACTTCTCCGCCAAAAGCGGCGGCTATGGCCTGATGCCCCAGGCATACACCCAGGACGGGAAGAATCGGTCCCAGTTTTCGGACCAGATCCACGCAAATACCGGCTTCCCCGGGTGTGCACGGTCCGGGAGACAGCAGAACACCATCCGGCTGAAGGTCAAGCAGAGCCTCGGCGGTTATTTGATCGTTGCGGAAAACACGGGTCTTCATCCCCAGCTCGCCCAGATACTGGACCAGATTGTACACAAAGGAATCGTAATTGTCGATCACGCAAATCATACGGCTGTTTCCCTGCCCCGAAGAGCATCGAAAAGGGCTTTTGCCTTGCTAAGCGTTTCGTTATATTCTGTTTCCGGATCGGAGTCGGCAACAATACCCGCTCCGGCCTGGATCATGCCCCGGCCGTTTTTGGCGATGAGCGCACGGATCGCGATGCACATGTCCATGTCGCCGTTCCAGCCGAAATACCCGATGGCGCCCGCGTACACGCCGCGGCGCTCCGATTCCAGTTCGTCGATGATCTCCATGGCCCGTATTTTGGGTGAACCCGATACCGTGCCCGCGGGAAAGACCGCTCGGACCAGATCAAGCGCGTCTCGAGTGTTTTGCATACGTCCGGTCACACTCGAAACCATATGCATTACCTTCGCATACCGCTCAACCTGCATCAAATCGGTGGTTTTAACACTGCCGGGCACGCACACCCGTCCCAGATCGCTTCGCGCCAGATCCACCAGCATCACATGTTCAGCCCGCTCTTTCGCATCCTTGAGAAGTTCTTTCTCAAAACAAACATCCTGCTCCGGGGTTCCCCCCCTCGGCCGCGTTCCGGCAAGGGGACGCGTATAGGCACGCCCCGACCGGCAAGTGACCAGAATTTCAGGGGACGAACCGAGAATATTCAGATCGTTCATCCGCAGAAAATACATGTACGGAGATGGATTCGTTTGCCTCAATCTCTGATAGAGTGCCAGAGGGTCGGCGGGCAGGGGAAATGAAAAACGCTGCGACAGAACGACCTGAAAAACATCTCCAGCGTGAATATACGCCCTGGCCTTTTCGACCCTGTCGCAGAACAACCCTTTTTCAATATGCGGCTGAATCTCGATTGCGGTAAAACCGGAAGGATCCCGTGCTTCGTGACAGGGTTCCGAATGCCGGACGGTTTCCACCAGCTGTTCGAACCGTCCTTTATCCCCTTCATCCGTGTACTGGATGATATCAACCGTCTCCATCTGATGATCGAATACCATGATTTCCGACGGAAACATGAACCGGACGTCCGGCATGCCGAACGTATCCGGGTTGGTATCCGGTATCCGCTCCATGTAACGGACCGCGTCCCAGGAAAGGATTCCCAAACCCCCGCCCGAAAAAGGAAGGACACCGGGCAGCCCGGGCTTTCTTCGCGTCAATTCACGCAGCACATTCAGCGGATCTCCCCGCTCCCGCTGAATCCGGCCCTTACTTCTCATGGTGATCGTCTCCCGTTCGGCCTCAAGAATCAAAAGAGGGCGGCCTCCGATAAACGAATACCTCCCCCTGGCCTCGGCAGACTCCAGAGATTCATACAAAAAGACCCAGTCCTCTCTGCTGTAAAGCGCCTTGAACAGTCCGACAGGTTCGCGAGTATTGTCCAGGCGGACATGTTGTGTCTGTAACCGGTTCCATCGCGGCATGATCATGACGAAACCCCTTTCGGCCTTCGGCAGGCTTTTTTCATGGATCGAACCAGTGCGCGCGTGTCTTCATGTTGCTGAATGGATTGGATAATCCGGCTGCCGACAATCACGCCGTCCGCGAAACCGGCCGCGTGCCGCACCTGTTCAGGCGTGGAAACGCCGAACCCCACAGCAGCCGGCGTATCCGTAAGTGTTTTGATCTTCCGAACAAGCTGTTTTGCGTCCGCACTTCTTTTCTGACGAACACCGGTCACCCCCTTGACGGCCACGCAATAGATAAAGCCGCTGGATCGGGCGGCGATTCGAGTCAGGCGCGTAATGGATGATGTCGGAGCGGCCAAATAGATCAGATCCAATCCGGCTTGCCGGGTCTTTTTTTCCCATAAACCGCCTTCCTCGACAGGCAGATCAGGGACGATAAATCCCGAAACGCCTGAATCACGGGCGTCATGCATCAGACCGTCCATGCCGTAGGCGAGTAAAGGATTCAGATAGGACATCAGCACAACCGGCACATCGAGTCTGATAGATGCCAGACTTTTCAATATATTCGCCAAAGTCACGCCCTGCTTCAAAGCGGTATGAGAAGCGTGCTGAATGGTTTGTCCGTCCGCGACCGGATCTGAAAAGGGGATGCCGACTTCGACCATATCGGCGCCGGCTTCCGCCAGCATGGAAATCGTCTCCAAAGAGGCATCCAGAGTCGGAAATCCGGCTGTATAATAGACGATCAGGGCCGCTTCGTTTCTGGAACGGCACTTTCGAAACACGCACGCGACTGTCATGTCAAACTCTCCACGAGCTCGAGGTCCTTGTCTCCCCTGCCGGACAGATTGACGATGACGATTTTGCCTCGCCAGTCTCGCGCGTTGGAAAGAACCCACGCCAGCGCGTGGCTGCTTTCCAGCGCCGGAAGAATGCCCTCATGACACGACAGCATTCTGAAAGCGTTCAGTGCTTCCCTGTCATTCGCGGTTACATACCGGACACGGCCCGAATCCTTTAAAAAAGCATGTTCCGGCCCCACTCCGGGATAATCCAGACCCGCGGAAACGGAATGAGTGCGCAGAACCTGACCGCCGGCATCCTGCATCAGATAACTGCGCGCTCCATGCAGCACGCCCACACTGCCAAAGTTCAACGGCGCGCCGTGCTCTTCGGGCTCGCCGCCTCGTCCTCCCGCCTCGACACCCACCAGCTCAGTTTGATCTTCCAAAAAAGCGTGGAAAATGCCCATCGCGTTGCTGCCGCCGCCCACGCAGGCCGCCACCAGATCGGGCAGCCTGCCCGTCAGGTTCCGTATCTGTTTCCTGGTTTCCCGGCCGATCACCCCCTGAAAATCCCGGACGATGCGGGGATAGGGATGCGGACCGACCACGGATCCAAAACAGTAAAACGTGTCATCCGTATTCGCCACCCAGTCGCGAAACGCCTCGTTGATCGCGTCTTTAAGCGTTCGGCTCCCTGATTCGACCGGAATCACTTGCGCACCGAGAAGATCCATACGGAACACATTCATCTTCTGCCGGCGCATATCTTCCGTGCCCATGTAAACCGCGCATTTCATGTCCATCAGAGCGCATGCCGTCGCCGCGGCCACTCCATGCTGACCCGCGCCGGTTTCCGCCACGACACGCGTCTTTCCCAAACGCCTGGCCAATAAAACCTGACCGATTGTGTTGTTGATCTTGTGGGACCCTGTATGGGTTAAATCCTCACGCTTCAGGAAGAGTCTGCAGCCGGCTCGTGCGCTCAGCCGTCTGGCCTCGAACAGGGGCGTGGGCCGGCCGACATAGTTTGTCAGCAAGTCGCGTATCTGTTTTTGAAAAGCCGGATCCCGTTTCGCGGCCCCATAGGCGCATGTCAGTTCATCCAGAGCCTGCATGAGAGTCTCAGGCGCGTAACGGCCTCCGTAAGCGCCGAAATATCCTTTTTTATTCGGCAAGAGTCTCCTCATCGAACCTCCTGAAGCAATTGACGCATTTTTACCGTATCCTTCACACCCGGCACCGATTCAATTCCGGAACACACATCAACCGCGGCGGCTTTCGTTATTTGAACGGCTTGCCGCACATTGTCCGGGTTCAATCCTCCCGCGAGAATGAACGGCCGGTCCAGGCATGCCGAGACGGCCCATTCAAACGGCTTTCCGGCTCCTGCACCGGGATCGAGCAGGACCGAAGCACCCCGGACCGCCCGCACACGCCGGGCCAAATCTTTCGCGGTTTCATTCGGGCGGACACAGACACGCTTGATCAGCCTTCTTCCTAGTATCCGGTAATCTTCGATGTTTTCATCACCGTGCAGCTGAATGATATCCACGCCGCTTTTTTGAACCAGATCGCGCACCCTGTCGACCGGCTGATCCATAAACACGCCCACCGTGGTAACGAAGGGAGGCAATGCTTTCACGATACGGGCGGCGGAAAATTCATCAATCTGCCGTGACGAGTCCGCGAAAATCAGACCCACCATATCCGCGCCGAGATCAGCGGCCATCAGCGCGTCCTGCACCCGGGTGATGCCGCATATTTTGACCCTCACGCGTTTCACAGGGACACCCTTCTGGTTCGGCTTTCCAAAAGCTCAGCCAGCTTCTCTCCGGGATCCGGTTCGCGCATCAGCGATCCGCCGATCAGCATGGCGTCAAAGCCGGCCTCTTCCACGCGGCGGACATGCTTACGGGTTCCGATTCCGCTTTCAGCGACGCTCAGGCAATCCCCCGGAATCAAACGGATCAGATCCAGACACCGGTTCAGATCCACTGTCAATGTATCAAGATCACGGTTGTTGATGCCGATCATTCGAGCCCCGGCATCGACCGCGGACTGCATCTCATCCGCCGAGTGCACTTCAACCAGAATCGACAGACCCAGATCCGCGGCCATCTGAACATAGTCTCTGAGCTGCTTCGGATCGAGAATGCGCGCGATGAGCAGAACCGCGTCCGCGCCGATCGCGCGGGATTCATGGATCTGATACGCGTCCACGATAAATTCCTTGCGCAGGACCGGCAGGGCGCAGGCCGTCTTGACGGTTTGAACATCCCGAATATGACCGCCGAAAAGCGGCGTGTCCGTTAACACCGAAATTGCCGAGGCGCCGTTTGCTTCATAAGACCGCGCGATCTTCGCGGGTTCAAAAGATTGTCTCAAAAGGCCGGCTGAGGGCGATTGACGCTTGATCTCGGCAATGGCGGCCAGCCCGGGCTTCTCAAGCGCACTCTTGAAGTCTCTTGCGGGCGCGTTCCATCGAATCCTGTTCAGACAAATCCGTTTTTTACGATATTCCACTTCATCCCGCTTCGCCTGAACCACACGGTCCAGAAATGTCCCGGGAAGCTGTTTATTCATACCGCCTTCCTTCGGCCGGACATTTGTTTCATCCGATCCAAAACCTCGAAGGCCAGGCCGGCATCGATGGAATGCCGGGCCTCCTGAATGCCCCGGGCCATGGTTTCGGCCTTGCCTCCTATATAGATCACCGCGCCGGCATTGAGAAGCACCATGTCCCTGTGCGGCCCGGGCCTGCCTTGCAGCACTCCAACCGCGATTTGCGCGTTCCGTTCCGGGTCACCGCCCTGTATGTCTTCCATATCCGCACGTCTGAATCCGAAATCTTCGGGTTGAACGGTGTAACGCTCGATCGTCCCATCCTTGAGTTCCGTGACAAATGTTTTTCCCGTAATGGTGATCTCATCCATTCCGTCTTCACCGTGAACGGCCATGACATGTTCAGACCCCATCTCCCGAAGCACACTGGCCATGATTTCCGTCAGCGAACGATCGTATACACCCACAAGCTGACGCCTGGCGCCCGCGGGATTGGTCAAAGGACCCAGTATGTTGAAAATGGTTCGGATTCCCATTTCTTTGCGTGGGCCGATGACGTATTTCATGGCCGCATGGTGCGCGGGGGCGAACAGAAATCCGATACCCGTCTGATCAATGCTTCTTGCCGCCGTTTCGGGAGTCGATTTGATGGAAACGCCCAGGGCTTCAAACAGATCCGCGCTGCCGCATCGGCTGGATACCGAGCGGTTTCCATGCTTGGCAACCGGACAGCCCGCTCCGGCGGCGACCAGCGCGCTCAATGTGGAGACATTGAATGTGTTGGTATGGTCGCCCCCCGTGCCGCACGTATCGACCACACGGTCGGACGCGCAGACCACTTTCAGGGCATGATCGCGCATGACATGGGCGAATCCGGATATCTCTTCCACACTCTCTCCTTTCATTTTCATGGCCATCAGAAGCGCGGCAATCTGCGCGTCCGTGGCCGCTCCGCTCATCATTTCTGAAGCGGCTGAATAGGCTTCCTGATGACTCAGGGCTTCTCCGTTAACGGTTTTTCGTATCGCCGTGCGAATATCCATTTTCACTCCAAAGTGTTTTTATTCCGTTTTCAATGAAAAAGCCGCGGGCGATTCCCGCGGCTTTGACAGACTGTTTCAGGCGGGAATCGACTGTTTTCGACCGGTTCCCGCCAGATTATTATGATAAATTCATCATGGAACGGATGCCGGCTTCCTTCGCCAGCACCAGGCCTGGTATTGAATATTTATATTATATCTATTCATTTTATAAGTTTGTTTATTCATCTACATGAATCATATTCGTCTTAGTATACAATTTTCTTTTAAAAAAGTCAAGTGATTTCTCAGAAAGAGATCGGTGTTCCGGTCTTGTGAATAATTTATGTTGTCCCGAAATCCTGCATAAATCAAACCGTCAATACTCCCTGACCAGCCGAATAGCGTATCCGTAGCGCTTGTGATAAGGAAATCTGACAATTTTCGGACTGTCATAACCTATATGTCGGAGCCAGGCGTCTTCGGAGCCGTCCCCGGTGGAAGTCCAGAAGACTTCGTAATAGGTCCGGCCATTGAATGTGCCTCCGCAGTAATGACTGCTTCGATAACCCCCTGCCAAGGCGGAAAAACCACTGGTCCCGAAAGCATCATGGTTTTTCAATTCACCCGCACGCCATAATGAAGCCCGGCCTGCGAGTTTGCTTCCTTGATTGGTGCCGCGATTGCCTGACCTTTCTGCATCGGACTGGCTCATACCAAAATACATTTCCAGCTCTATCCAGTCCGCGTCTGTAGCGACGCGCCAGCCTGAAGGGGCGAGCTTGCGGCTGTCATCCACCGCATACCAGTTGTACAGATAACCAAAAAGATCCGCGTAGTTTTCATCATTATCATACACGGTACGTGCACCTGCAGTCAATTCACACCAATCTTCATTTTTATACACAACAGGAATTTCATCCCCGTTTCTATACTTTGTTTCCCTTAAATTTTCAGCCGTCCACCATTTCCCCCCTATTTGAATCGTGGCATAGGTCTTGCCGTCATTGCCGGTCATCGTACCGGTTTCAAATCCGGTTATCACCACACTTTTTCCGCTCACCCAGCCGGATACGATGTCTGTATCCGTAGCGCATCTTGCCTGCGCTTTGATTGAAAAAGTGCCCGCGCTCGCATAGTGGTGTATCTGTGTCGAAGATCCCCAGGGAGATCTTTTGCTGTCTCCCCAGCTGAACCGGTATTGAACGGTGTGACCCCGGCTGCAGGAAGAATGGCCGGTGGAGAAACTCAGGCTTTGTCCCGTCTCTCCGGTGGAAGGTCCCATAGGTATGAGGGGTGTATTCACTGTATGTGGAGCATTGATTGTGAAGGTCCATGTATCGGACCATACCCCCTGATTTGCACAGCTGTCGTATGCCCTGACTCTCCAGTAATACACACCATTCTCTAAAGAACCCGATGAAGTGTAATTAGTGGAAGACAAATCGGTTTCATTGATTAACAAACAGGCAAAATTCTCTGATGCGGTGACCTGAAATTCATACACATCGGCATCAGATACCGAGGACCATTCAAAAACAGGCATCCCCACAATCAGCGTAGCACCATCGGCCGGAGCGATCAGATCCGGTGCGGAAGGCCCCTGCGTGTCGATCGTAAAGGTCCACACATTCGACCATTCTCCCGGGTTCCCGAAATCATCACAGCCCCGGACCCGCCAGCAATACAAACCGTCATTCAGGGCATCGGACGGAGTATAACCCGTTGCAGACAAACCGGACTCATCGACCACCGGACCGGAAAAATCGTCCGAATCGTCCACCTGCAGTGTATAGCTCCCGGCGCCGGACACGGAAGACCATTCAAACAGGGGTCTGTTATCGCCTGTGGCGGACCCATGCTTCGGAGCGAGCAGATTCGGTGCGGAAGGCCCCTGCGTGTCGATCGTAAAGGTCCACACATTCGACCATTCTCCCGGGTTCCCGAAATCATCACAGCCCCGGACCCGCCAGCAATACAAACCGTCATTCAGGGCATCGGACGGAGTATAACCCGTTGCAGACAAACCGGACTCATCGACCACCGGACCGGAAAAATCGTCCGAATCGTCCACCTGCAGTGTATAGCTCCCGGCGCCGGACACGGAAGACCATTCAAACTCCGGCATGCTGCCACCGATTGTTGACCCATCCTCAGGTAAAACCAGAGCCGGCTGAAAACGGTCCCAGGGGATGCTTATGTCGGTCTGTTCTCCGGCGATCACGTGGATGCTGTCTTGATACCCCCGGCTGATCGATTGACCGTCTTCATTCTGACCCAACAAGAGAACGGAATAATCTTCAGCGGGTTCAAGATCCTCAATCACAATAAAAAACCGTGAACCGGTTTTCAAATGCTCATCTTCATGAACCTCTTGATCTTCCCTCGACACGAAGCAGTGAACCTGACTGACCGCTTCAATCTCTGCGGTCCGTGTCACGGTACCACTGGCCTGAATGTGTAAAGAACCTGTCTTGACTTCAGGCTCGGTCACATCACATCGGCAACGTAACTGCATAACCCCAATCGTCAAAACAGCCGTCAGAGTGAATGACAGCCACTTGTGCAGCCTGGATTCAATTCCCGGCTTCTTCCGATTCGAATTGAAGCTGATTTCCTCCATTTATTGACCTTCCCTGTTCTCATATACGGCACTCATTCCCACCCACCACAAAAAATGTCAATCATCCCGCGGACCGGACCGATCCCTGCCAAACATCATGGATGAGCGTGTTTTGGCGCGCCCATTTGGTCGCGCCGATTTTCAATCCGCGTACAATTGAACCAATGGTTTTGGACAGTCCCACGGGCCGGAAACGAAACGATGATCGTTCCCATGGCAGGGTTGACGGGGGCGGTTGAATCGTCCGCAGGGGCGTTTGGGGTTGATGCCGTGTACAAAAAAAGGTCGGTATGCCCGGTCGCGCTCCGGCGTCCGCTTTTCGCCTGACCCGGCCCGAAAGTCCCGTCGGAAAAACCGTTCGATTCTTAATTCTCCCTGATCAGCCGCAACGAGTATCCGTTCCGCTTGCTGGCCCGGCTTCGGTAAATTTGCGAATATTGGTAACTTAGTGTTCTGACCCACGCGGCATCGGCATTGTACGAAGTAGCCGACCAGAATGTGGCCGTGGCGCCAAAACCGTAAAAGTTGTCCGCGGCGGGTCCGCAATCCCCCGCGGGCAGAGCGCCAAAACCGCATTCATCAGTCGCTCCGGTGTTGGGACTCTTCCAATGAGCGGTTGCCTTCAGCTTGCCCGCTACGCTGTTTACCCGACCGCTCCGGTCCCACGGCCCCCCGTACAGATTTGTCTCTTCCCGGCTCATGCCCAAATGCATCTCCAGCCGCTTCCAGTCCTCATCGGATGGAACACGCCAGCCCCGCGGGGCAATAATCAAGCTGTCCGCCGCCGCATACCAGTTATACAGATAACCATAGGCAGATGCATTGATTTCGCCGCCGAACCTTTCATTAATATACAGCATGCCAGGCGGCTCCGATCCCAGTTTGACCAGCATTTCTATAGCCGCCTGGGCAATAAAATCCTCCGAATTAAAAACGATGATATCACTGCCATCCCGGTATTTCGTTTCTCTCAGATTTTCGGCCATCCACCACTGACTGCCGATTTTGACGGTTTGATAGACCTTGCCGTCATTCCCGGTCATGGTGCCGACTTGCTCTTGTCCGATAGATAATGAACAATATGCCAAACCGATCAGGATAATAAGCCGTCGCATGAAACCCCCATTATGACAGACTCTGATTCCAGTAGATTGTATGTACGCACAAATACAGTCATTCCCATCCATCACTCGTCCCAATTCATTATTCTTCTCCCAGAGCCTCCAAATCGGCTAAATCCTTTTTTCTTCCCAATGTTCGTTTATTTAGAACATACTGTTCTTTCCCGATATAGTATACCGAGATATCACCATATTCTCCAGCGGTCATTATTTGTTTTGCATTGTCTGGATCCGGTTTGATAAAAATGTCGATGTCGCCGGTGTATCTTGGTGCACCGTGAAAAGCTTTAGCAACTCTTTGAAGTCTTGCTGAACCTCCATGAAACTGTCTCTTCAAGAATTCAACCGCCGCGATTCTTTCTTTAGAAGATTTCTTCAGCCAATAGTTCAAATCGTCCAAACCATCTCTTTTATTATCCAAATTTTTAATTTGGACGACTTTTTCAATCATTTGAATTTTCCCGTTGATAAATTCATGAATAGAATGGCGGCTTTTTCTCTTTGACATAGGCTGTCATAATCAATAAAGCGGTCGCCAGGCCGCAAAAAAGCCCGATGAAAACGTTCCGCCGGACTGGGCTTTCATGATCATCTCCGATATTTATCGATTTTACTTGTTCGATAACATGTAACAACCGAAAGTAATCATTCTGATAAAAAAAAACAACACAAATTCATATCCCGTGCGAGGGACAGGCCGGCTGTCTTGCAACTCGTTTTGATCCAATCTCCAATTTCTCGGATTATTCCGAATGTATCGCCGGATACGTTTCAATTAACATTCACCGCGGATGATATGTTCGTAATAATTTCGCTGCCAAACATCATGGATGGATGTATTTTGGCGCGCCCATTTGGTAGCGCCGATTTTCGATCCGCGTACAACCGAACCAATGGTTTTGGACGGTCCCACAGGCCGGAAACGAAACGATGGTCATTCCCATGGCAGGGTTGACGGAGGCGGTTGGTTCGTCCGCAGGGGGGGCATGTATCAGCCACCCGCCCCAATTCATTCAACCGCATTTCACCGTCCACCACATTCCCGAACAGACATTGACGATGCCGTGCGCACAGGGTGATAAAATACATCCCGGCGCGGGAATAATCGTATCCGCGCAGACGGATGGATCGGCGGTGATGGAGAAGATTTTCACTCATGAAAGTCAACCAAATCAAATTTCAGGAATTTCAAGATCTCTGCAAATCTTTCTTGCCAGAAAATCGTTGATTTCCGAATGGCGCGGGACAGTTGAAGATTTTCGGCTGGCACGGTTAATGTAAACCGTGTGCTTTTTTCCTTCTCTTAATAATTTACACCCATGATCTCTTAAATGTTTGAGCAGCCGCCGTCTTTTCATTAGAAGGACACATCAATAGGTTCTCTGATGACGCTTTTCCCCCTGACAGATTCTTCTGCAAGCAATTTATTCGCCTCAAGGACCATCTGGATAGCTTCTTTTAAATTCTTTCTTGCCTCATCCAGTGTCTTCCCCTGAGTGTTTGCACCGGGAAGTTCTTCGACGAACCCGATATATCCTTCCCGGACTTTTTCAAAGATGGCTGTAAATGACATTCGAGCATCCCTTTTTCATTTCGTCCAATGGTAAAAGGTAATGATAATTCAGTTCAAAATCAAGTCCCTTGCACGATACGCCCTGTGTTCTAGGGATCGTGGCCGCCGGCCACTGACGGGGGCTTTGTCGACTCTGCCTCTTTCCATCCATCCATGCAATCATGCAAAATCGTAACACTGAAAAAATATTTGATACATGTCCAAATATTTCGTATTATTAATAGCCAATTATCAAAGCCGATTTGAAACCGCAGCATTTAATGCCTCTTTTAGCAGCCCCGTTTTTTTTAAATTACATGTAACATCTTCAGCACAAAACCCGCGAAATCCATGGATAAATTTCTCGGCAAATACCGTGTCCAATCGACCCGTCTGCGAACATGGGATTATTCCCGGGCCGGATATTATTTCATTACAATCTGCACCAAAGACAGAGGAAAATATTTTGGGAAAATATCAGACGGGAAAATAATTTTAAACGGATGGGGTGAAATCGCGAAAAAATATGGGTTGGAAATACCCGGCCATTTTGATAACGAGAAAATCGATGTCAATGTACGGGCGAATGTGGGGAACGGGGGGAACGGTGAGACAAGGCATTGCCTTGTCTCTACAAAAACAAATACAAAATCAAATATCATTACGAAATCAAAAACCGATAAGGTCATAATTCATTGGCCTGACCTCCGATCTCTGACCTCTGTTATTTTTCAATTTAACCTGAATAATTCACAAATAGAATTATGAGTCAAATAAAATCATTGTTTTATATGATTTTATTTGACTCTCA
>OMKS01000882.1_pt1 | contig 27864 bp, 30 predicted proteins | sample 1674721 | NCBI WGS metagenome assembly OMKS01 (sample SAMN06264996, study PRJEB25208) | sediment metagenome | isolation source: hot spring sediment | place: USA: California | collected 2014-09-02 | reverse complement strand
TTTTTCCCCTCTCTTTGCTGAAAAAATATTGATGTCATCCTCACCGAAAGTTGCATTTATTGGTTGAATTTAGGAATAATTAAACCTGATAATTGCTATATTTACACAAAAAATTAGCAATTATGCTAGGATTAGTAGGTAAAAGCTTGGTTCCGGTTCGCAAGGAGCCCAACGAAACCACCGAGATGGTTAACCAACTACTTTTTGGCGAAAAGGTAACTGTTCTTGAAATTTATAAACAATGGTACAGAATTGAAAGTACCCTCGATAACTACCCGGGATGGGTGGATTCTAGGCTAATTGAAATAGTACCAGATACAGGCAACGAAAACGACTTTTCCGATTTTTTGGTTCTTTCGGGACTGGCCGAGGCCATTAAGGTAGCTGATAGCTCAAAGTATTTACTTAGTCCGGGATCGATGCTTTACGGATTTTCAGGGAAGCATTTCCATTTAAACGGTTCGAGTTTTGAGGTTATTGGCAATATTCCCCCTCACCCATCTAATTCTACTGAGTGTATAATCAAAACCACCCAAACGTTTATAAACACCCCCTACTTATGGGGAGGCAAATCGATTTTTGGCATCGATTGTTCCGGCCTGGTTCAGGTTTGCTTCAGAACCGCGGGTATATTCCTACCCCGCGATGCGTGGCAACAGGTACAAAATGGCCAAACGGTTGAGTTTGTCGACCATGCCCAACCCGGCGATATAGCTTTCTTCGACAACCAAGAGGGACGTATTATCCATGTTGGTATTCTAATCAACCCCAATGAAATAGTACACAGCTCCGGCTACGTTCGAATTGATAAATTTGACCACCAAGGAATATACAACCCGCAACTGGGCATATACACCCACAAGCTAAAGATCATTAAGCGCGTTCTTTAGCTTTTTTTTAAACATTTAACATCAGGCTTTAAACGGGTCATTTTTCTACCATCAGGTATCAACAGCCAACAGTCCGCTAACTAATAATGCATGTACTTGACTTTTAATCCATTTTTTGGTATCTTTCAAAATCCGTTTAAAACTCAACTGCATGCTAAAACATCAGCTTTTGATAGCCATTGCCATTATTGCATTTGCAATTTGGATTGCCCTAAGAAAACGCGATCAAAAAAATTCGAGCAAAGATGATAACCTCGATAATGAATAGTTAAGGATGTATACCTACGAGTACCCCCGAATGCTTGTTACTGTCGATGCTGTTATTTTTAAGGTCGATACAAATTACAAGCCCACACACCTTCTGCTCATTGAGCGGGGCAACGAACCCTACAAGGGGCATTTTGCATTACCTGGCGGCTTTCCTGAAATCAAGGAACTACTAGCCGATGCCGCAACTCGAGAGCTATTTGAGGAAACTGGGATAGCTGGTGTTGAGCTGAAACAGATTGGCGCATTCGACGATATTGACAGGGACCCACGCGATAGGAACATTGCCATTGCCTATTGGGGAGTGGTGAGCGATGATAAAATTAACCCAACTGCTGGCGATGACGCTGCAAAAGCCCAATGGTTTCCGCTTGATAATCTTCCCCCGCTGGCATTCGACCATTCAAAAATAGTTAAGGCAGCGCTTGGCTGCCTTAAGAGAGGTTTTTCAGAACAGTAAACTGCCTAAACTATCATTCCGGCACCAACTGTTACATTAGCGGCTTCATCAATAAGTATCAAACTTCCAGTTACACGGTTCTGGCGGTACGAGTCGTAAAACAATGGCTTAGTTGTTCGAATTGTAATACAAGCAATATCGTTCATTCCTATCGATTTGTCGTTGTAATCCTTTTCCAACGTGTTTATGTTTACCTTATACTTTACCTCCTTAACCATACAGCGCAAATCGTTGGTGGTGTGCTTCAGGGCATACTTACCGCCGGCAACCATTGGCTTATCGCCCAACCAACATATCATTAGCTCAATGTCCTGCCCCTGCTTTATACCATTTTCTTCGGGTATAATCATGCAACCTCTAGATACATCCAAATCATCCTCCAAAATAATGGTTCCGGATTGTGGAGCGGTAATTGAGTCGAGGTGATCAGTCCAAAAGTCGATACCCTTGATAGTAGTGGTGAAACCCGATGGTAAAACCTTAACCCTATCGCCAACCCTGAAAGTTCCGCTGGCCATACGGCCTGCGTAACCCCGATAATCGTGAAAATCAATGGATTGTGGACGAATGACATACTGAACCGGGAAACGAGCATCGAGTTGATTATAGTCATTTGAAATATAAAGGTTCTCAAGCAAGTACATCAAAGTAGGGCCTTGATACCAATCCATATTCTGGGAACGGTCAACCACATTATCACCTAACAGGGCGCTGATGGGAATAAACCTAACATCATGCAAATCGAGGTGTGTGGCAAACTCATGGAATTTTTGTTGAATGGCATCAAAAACCTCTTGCTTGAAATCGACTAAATCCATCTTGTTTACACAAACTATTACGTGAGGAATACGCAGCAGCGAGGCTATATAGGCATGCCTGATGGTTTGTTCTATAACGCCATGGCGGGCATCAACCAGGATAACGGCTGCGTTGGCAGTTGAGGCACCAGTTACCATATTTCGGGTGTACTGTACATGCCCTGGGGTGTCGGCAATAATGAACTTTCGTTTGGGCGTATGGAAATACCTGTAAGCCACATCAATGGTTATGCCCTGCTCGCGCTCAGCGCGCAAGCCATCAGTTACCAAAGCAAGGTTTACATACTCTTCGCCCTTTTTTATGCTTGCCCGTTCAATTGCCTCAAGCTGATCCTGAAAAATAGCCTTTGAATCGTATAGCAGCCTCCCAATCAGAGTGCTTTTGCCATCGTCAACACTGCCAGCAGTAGTAAACCGCAAAAGTTCCATGTCCAGGTACGAGCGTTCTATTACTTTCTCTTCCATTGGAAAATAATTTAAAAAAAACTAAAAATAACCTTCAATTTTGCGATCCTCCATGGCTGCCTCGGAGCGTTTATCGTCAGCACGGCCACCGCGTTCTGTAATACGGGTGGCAGCCACCTCGCGAATAATATCTTCAACGCTACTTGCCACCGACTCAATGGCACCTGTGCAGGTGGCATCGCCAATGGTACGGAAACGCACAATACGCTTCTCCGCTTTTTCGGTATCTTTCATCTTTAAGAATGGCGTTTTGGCATACAGTACACCGTCGCGCTCAAATACCTCACGCTCATGGGAGAAGTATAACGAAGGTATTGCAATATTCTCAAGCAAAATATACTGCCATACATCCATTTCAGTCCAATTGCTAATTGGAAACACCCTAAAATGTTCGCCCAGATTCTTGCGACCATTGAAAAGGTTCCAGAGCTCAGGGCGTTGGTTTTTGGGATCCCACTGGCCAAACTCATCACGATGCGAGAAGAAACGCTCCTTTGCCCTAGCCTTCTCCTCATCGCGTCGTCCACCACCCATGGCACAATCAATCTTAAGCTCCTCAATGGCTTCGAGCAGGGTAACGGTTTGCAACTTGTTTCGGCTGGCATTGTAACCGGTTTCCTCCACTACCCTACCCTTATCAATGGAGTCCTGCACATACCTTACAATTAACTGCACGCCAGTTTCCTCCACAAGCCAATCACGGAAATCAAGCGTTTCCTGAAAGTTATGGCCAGTATCGATGTGCATTAGGGGGAAGGGAACCTTTGCCGGGTAAAATGCCTTACGGGCCAGGTGAAACATCACTATGGAGTCCTTCCCGCCACTAAAAAGCATCACAGGGTTTTCAAACTGCGAAACCACCTCGCGAATAACAAACACTCCTTCCGATTCAAGTTCGCGTAAGTGGTTAATTGGTACTTTATTACTCATATCAAAATCCTTTTTATTACTTCGATTTTAGTTGCAAGGTAAAGATTACATAAGGTAACCTTTAGCACAATGGTATAGGGGTATATTCAAAAAATATTTCATTTGTTCTCCAAATTCTAGTATCATTTACAACACCTTAAAAGCATGGCAAAGATACTCCATGCTGTAGTATGAGGTGATTGTTATTTATCAACCCATTGCACGAAATGGTTATAGAGGGTATCAGCAGCTTCTTTCTCACTTAACATGGCAGTATTTAGGCGTAAATTGGGATTTACTGGCGCCTCGTAGCTACTGGATATCCCGGTGAAATCTGAAAGCGACCCGTTAATTGCTTTACTGTAGTTTCCCTTATTATCGCGCAATTGGCAAACCTCTACCGGGGCATCGGCAAATACCTCAAAGAAGGATTCCTTACCAATTATTGACCTTGCCATTTGGCGCATGGATACCTGTGGTGAAACGAAACAGCAGATTGTTACCACTCCCTGAGAATTAAGAAGCGCTGCTATACTGGCCACCCTACGTAAGTTTTCTGTCCTATCGGCTGGGCTGAATCCCAAATCGCTACATAATCCCTTTCGAACCTCATCGCCATCGAGCAGCACCACAGGAATTTCATGCTGGCTAATTCGGCTTTGAAGTGCTTTCCCAAGTGTTGTTTTACCAGAAGCGGGTAACCCTGTTATCCAAACTGTGATAGGTTGCTTGCAATTCATGAAAACTACCTCACATCAATAACTTCAACTCCTTTGTGCTTTCCCTCATCAAACCTGAATCGGTCGTCGCGTAAAGGGATGTTTGATTTGAAGTTTTTAATTTGAATGATGTAGTTGTTACCATCCTTACCCTGGTAACGGATAAGGTAAGGTTCAAGCGTGTTGGCATCGAACTGCAGTTTCACCGACGAGTATGGTAAATTCAGATCGCGTGGGAAAAATTCAACCTCATGCAATACCCTATTCTTTGATTTCTTCTGCCCGATATACTTATACTTGAAGTTCTTGTCGTAATCCTTAAAAAGCTTCATCGGATCGTCCAAAAAGCCATTCTCCTTAACATTCATCTTTGAAATGGTAACCTCTTTTGCCTCTTTAATGTATTGCCATTTGGTTTGACCGTCGGAAAATACTTCCATGCCCATTAGGTCAAGGTAAAACATTTTTCCCTTAGCCAGCATCTTGCCCTGATGGGTATCGGTAATGCGCTCCTGAAGATTTTCAAGTGTAAAACTAAATGTTGCGGAAAGCGACTTAATTTCCTGCATTTTATTACTAAAACTCCTAACAATTCCATCGGGGTTTACCTCTTGGCTAAAGAGGGTGAGCGACGAAGAAATTAACAGCAAACTCAGAATTTGTTTCATGGATAAAAGAATTTATACGTGCAAAAATACAAAATTTGAAACTAATCTACGGATAAAGTGTTCAAAATACGTTCCAAAGAAACCTCATCAACAATTAAAACCTGACGGGGTTTGCCGCCATCGGCAGGGCCAACAATTCCGGCGGCCTCAAGTTGATCCATAATGCGTCCGGCACGGTTATACCCAATTGAAAATTTACGTTGGATAAGCGATGTTGAACCCGACTGGGCTTGCACTACAAGGCGAGCGGCATCGTCAAACAGTTCATCGCGCTTACGTAGGTCAACATCAACCGAACCATCCTGACCCTCGGTAACATACTCGGGTAGTTCATAGGCGTGGGGGTAGCCGGGCTGATTGCCTATAAAATCGGTTATGCGTTCTATTTCAGGTATATCAACAAAGGCACATTGCACCCTAACCAAATCGCTACCGGCAGATACCAGCATGTCGCCACGGCCAATTAGGTTATTCGCACCTGGCGTATCGAGTATGGTTCGGGAATCGACCATTGATGTCACCCTGAAAGCAATACGCGCCGGGAAGTTTGCCTTAATAACACCCGTTATAATGTTGGTTGATGGGCGTTGCGTAGCAATGATTAGGTGAATGCCAATGGCGCGTGCTTTTTGGGCAAGGCGTCCCAGGGGCATCTCAATCTCACGACCCGCTGTCATAATTAAATCGGCAAACTCATCAATAACTACCACAATGTAGGGCAAATACCTGTGGCCGTTGTTGGGGTTGAGCCTGCGAGCTACAAACTTCTGGTTATATTCCTTTATTGTTCGAACCTTAGCCAGGTTTAAAAGCTTATACCGATCTTCCATTTCAACGCTTAGCGAATTCAGGGTGTAAATAACCTTTTGGGTATCGGTAATAATGGCTTCAGCTGAATCGGGCAACTTGGCCAGGAAATGGCGTTCGAGCTTGTTGTAAAGGGTTAACTCCACCATTTTGGGGTCAACAAGAACGAACTTTATTTCAGCTGAATGCTTCTTGTACAGTAACGACGTGATAATTGCGTTAAGCCCAACCGATTTCCCCTGCCCTGTTGCGCCGGCAACAAGTAAGTGAGGGAGCTTGGCAAGGTCGAGTATAAATATTTCGTTCGAAATAGTTTTACCCAGCGCAATTGCAAGGTCGTACTTACACTCCTGAAACTTTTGAGACTTAATAATTGAGTGCATTGAAACTATCTCGGGGTTTTGGTTGGGTACCTCAATGCCAATTGTGCCCTTTCCGGGAATTGGTGCTATAATACGGATACCCAATGCCGATAGGCTAAGTGCAATATCATCTTCTAAACTTTTAATTTTGCTGATTCTTACACCTGGAGCAGGAACAATCTCGTAAAGAGTAACGGTTGGGCCAATGGTAGCCTTAATCTTATCAATCTGTATTTTGTAATGCGAGAGGGTTTGAACAATCTTATTCTTGTTCTCAACAAGCATCTCGTTGGTTACTGGCGATTCGGTATTCTTGTAATCCTCCAGTAGTTCAATTAGTGGTTTTTGATAGTTTGAAAGTTCAAGTGTGGGATCGTAGAGTTCCTGTTCATTAATATCGGATATGGCTAACTCTTTCTCCTCGTTACGCTCTATAGTAAAGTTGTCCTCAATTGTTGATTCTGTTACAGTTTTAGTCTCCCTATCATCGGAATCATCCTGTATTTCCAGGTCAAGTTCACCATCAAAGTCATCAATCTCAGCAGTATCATCAAAATCATCAACCGTATCCTTTATCCTTTCATCTGAATTATCAACAGGAACAACTACCGCTGCGGTCTGCTTATCATCATATTTGCTATGCTTTTCGGCTTGAGCTTCTTTTTGCTTGCCCTTTACGGCAAAATTTCTCAAAGAGTTGAACAGGAAGAATATGCCACGCTGAAAGTGGTATAAGGATTTAGGTATTACGTAGACAATATAAGCAATAAGTAATATTAGAACCAGAAAAACCGCACCAACCTTGCCGATAACAGCCGATAGCCATTCCGACAGAAATAGCCCGTGCGCCCCACCAAGTCCGCTTCCCAGGTATCCGCCAAATTCCTTGAATAAAAATCCTAAGGTAAGCGATCCAACAAGCATCCCCAGCAATACTTTAAAAATAAACTTGGTAACGCGACCCCTAATGAACTTAAGTAACTTAAGACCCAAAACCATGAAAATTGAAGGGAATGCCAGGGCAATTATGCCAAACCAGTGATTTATAAACTGGTTCGAAAGCGAAGCGCCAAGTTTCCCACCCCAGTTGCCAACCGTCTGTTCAGCTGAAGAAAATATTGACACCCACTCAATGCTTTGATCAACCTTCCATGTAAATAGAAATGAGAAAAACGAAATGAAAAAATATAAACTTAAAAGGATTAGAAAAAGGCCTACTGTAAACCTAATCCTTTCGTCCTTAAAGAGCGAATCACTATTAGCACTTGTTCCATCAAGTGTATCAACGTCGGCACCCCTTTCTTTCCTAGCCATATTGCGAATAAATATAAAACGTTACAAAAATAAGCGGAAGCAATAAAAATATCACCCTTACTGCTGAAGTAAATATATCAGATCTGTCATGGTCTGGAAATCAACCTTTTTGTAATCCTCCGGAATTTTAAATGCATCGGCATTTATGTTTTCTTTGGTTACATTACATGCCCTAAGTTTCATTTCCACATTGTTGAACCTCAGGTTAAAACCAAGCATAACCCCATCAATGCTTTCGAAAGGGGTGTTCAAGTTTGGATTGTCTATTGCAATTTGTTTGGTGTAAATAATTTCAAACTTACGCTCTGGGTTATCGGCAAAGTATCCCATTACGCTTTTGCATTTATAACCAATATAATCGAAATCTTTTACTAAGGTATCAACATTAACCTTTGGAATACGAGCGTAAAGAGCGGGGTAGTGCCCATTGGTGTATGGTTCGCTATAGTAAAGCTTTTTATTAAAAATCTTTAGCATGGTAGTAAACTCTTTTTTGGCAGGTTGGCTAATAATTGAAATTGTTACTGCACCTGAGAGAGCATCGATGGTGTTAATGGTGTTATTGTTGTAAAAACGAACAATTAGCGAGCTGGGCAATATTTTTTTATCGACTCTACTAAGAGTTAACGTATCGTATTCAATATCGTATTCAATTCGACCTTCGCCTATTTCTTTTGGGCTTTTTGATATACAGCTGCTTAATGAGAATAAAATCACAGCCACGCCAACAAGTTGGTTTACACCTCTGTTCATCAACACTTTCATTTCAAATTATTAAATCATAAAAATAGAAAATGTTTTTGTGGTATGCAAAAGTTTGAAGTATGTTATCGTTAAGACGAAACCATGAGCAGCCAGTAAACATGTTATTAAACATACCCATAAACCATTGAGTGAATATTTTACATTACGTGTATTTTTATTAGGATTGCAAAAAATAGTTAGTTTTGTAACTTCATAGTAAAAATTTTTAATCTGCTGTTTATGAATAAATTAGCGGTTGTAGCATTAGGCGGAAACGCCCTCTTGCGTGGAAATCAGGTGGGCACCATCGATGAGCAAGAACAGAACACCACCGATACCCTTGAAAACCTAGTTTACTTAATAAAGGAAGGGTACAACCTGGTTATCAGCCATGGGAACGGCCCACAGGTTGGAAATATCCTTATGCGAAACGATGCAGGCGAGCAGCTCTATGGCATTCCCCAAATGCCCCTCGATATCTGTGTTGCCGATTCGCAGGGTGGCATAGGCTATATGATTGAGCGTATGCTCCGCAATGTGCTCCGTAAGCATGGTATCAACCGCGAAGTATGTTGCTTGGTAACCCCGGTTATTGTCGATCATAATGACTTTGCCTTTAAAAACCCCACCAAACGTGTAGGCCGTATTTACGACAAGGCTCAAGCCGATGCACTGGCTGCCGAAAAGGGTTGGATCTTCAAGGAAGAGGTTAAAGATACCGGAAGCGGTTGGCGCAGGGTAGTTCCTTCGCCTAAGCCCAAAGGAATCCTCAACATCAAGGTAATAGACCAACTTGTTCGGCAAGGAATTATTGTTATTGCATCGGGAGGTGGTGGTGTGCCCGTTTACATTGACGAAGAGAAAAATGTTAGGCCAGCCGAAGCGGTAATCGATAAAGACCTGGCATCGGCGCTTATGGCAGCCGAAATAAAAGCCGATGAGTTCTACATCCTCACCGATGTTCCTTACGTGTACTTAAACTACAAAAAGCCGAACGAGCAAAAGCTCGAGTTTCTCAACTATGCCGATACCATGAAATACCTTAAACAGGGCATGTTTGGCGAAGGTAATATGGCTCCCAAAATAAAAGCATGCCTCGACTTTATTGAACGAGGCGGTAAAATGAGCGTTATTACCGAAGCTACTAAGCTTGAGGATATGACATATGGTACCAAAATTACAATGAAGTACGAAGATTAATGTGTAAACTATAAAAACTAAAAGCTATGTCGTTCAATTTACGTAACCGCAGTTTTTTAAAGCTGCTCGATTTCACACCAAAGGAAATCCAATTCTTGCTTGATATATCAGCTGATCTGAAAAAGGCAAAATATGCCGGAACCGAGCAGCAAAGGCTTAAAGGTAAAAACATTGCTATCCTTTTTGAGAAGGATTCGACCCGTACCCGCTGTGCATTTGAGGTAGCCGCATTCGATCAGGGTGCCAATGTTACCTACATTGGACCATCGGGTTCGCAAATGGGCAAAAAGGAATCCATGAAGGATACCGCACGCGTGCTTGGCCGCATGTACGATGGTATTGAGTATCGTGGTTACTCTCAAGAAATTGTTGAAACGCTTGCCCAGTATTCTGGCGTGCCCGTTTGGAACGGATTAACCAACGAGTTCCATCCCACCCAAATTCTTGCCGACTTTCTTACCATGCGTGAGCACAGCTCTAAACCACTGAGCGAGGTTAAGTTCTGCTACCTTGGCGATGCCCGCAACAACATGGGCAACTCACTGATGGTTGGCGCTGCCAAAATGGGTATGGATTTCAAGGCATGCGCACCAAAAGCTTGCTGGCCAATCGAGGAACTCGTTAAAACATGCCAGGAAATTGCCAAAACCACAGGGGCTAAGATTACCCTAACTGAAAACATCGAAGAAGGAGTTAAGGGCTGCGACTTCCTTTATACCGACGTATGGGTATCGATGGGTGAACCCGACTCAGTATGGGAAGAGCGCATAAATCTACTTAAACCCTATCAGGTTAACCGTAAGGTTATGGAATTGACAGGCAACCCAAGCTGCAAATTCATGCACTGCTTACCAGCCTTCCACAACCGCGAAACTGTAATTGGTGAAGAAATATTCAAAAAGTTTGGTTTGGAAGCCATGGAGGTTACCGAAGACGTTTTTGAATCGGATGCTTCTATTGTATTTGACGAAGCCGAAAACCGCGTACATACCATTAAAGCAGTAATGGTTGCAACACTTGGACAGTAGTTGTAGGCGTAAAACTTTAGAAGCAGCTTTGAAAAAAGCTGCTTTTTTTTTGCATTTTTTAATACTAAGCCTTAAATTTATTTGGATTTTAAAACTTATGCCATTATGATGATTTACATTGGAAACATCGCGTATTCTATGACCGCCGATGAGTTAAAAGAGCTATGCATGCCTTTTGGAAACGTGGTTTCAGCTAAAATTATTACCGATCGTGCTACTGGAAAATCGAAAGGCTACGGTTTTGTTGAGTTCGATAATGACGAATCGGCTCAAAAAGCCATAAAAGGACTTAACGACACTCAGGTTAAGGGTCGGAATATTAAGGTTAATAGTGCATTCCGAAAAACCGATCAACCCCAAACAAACAAGGGTAAAGAGGAGGAGTCCGACACTAAATCCTAAAGGTTAAAAGTTAACCATTATAAAGTAGATTATTACACCTACTGTAATTAGCTTTACTCCTAATCCTAACATAAATCCAAGAAATGATCCTACTGCCGAAAGCCAGGGATTATTTTTGGTGTTATTTTGGGGTTGTTTTCTTAACATCTCGCCAACAAGTGCTCCCACAAAAGGTCCAACAACGGCTCCAAGTGGCCCTAAAAATACTACCCCAACAAGTAGGCCAATGATTGTACCCCAGGCACCCCAATTACTTCCACCCATTTTTTTGGCTATCCAGGCCGGGAACAAATAATCGAGCAGGGTTACAAGTAAAGTTACTCCTGCCAGAACCGTAATGGTTGTCCAATCCAAAGAGCTAAACGACGTAAACTTGGCCAGCAGTAGTCCTAACCAGGCCAGCGGAGGGCCTGGGATTACAGGCAAAATACATCCCACCAGCCCCAATAGTATTAGCGTAATGGATAATACAAGCAAAAAGTAATCTAGTATCATTTGCTTTTTTTTTTTTATTCAATAACTTTGGTAAATATATTATTTTTTTGAATGAAAACCATTGCCATAACCGTAAAGGGAAAAGTTCAGGGTGTAGGTTTTAGGTACTTTGTTTTGCGCCATGCCACCGCAATTGGGGTGAGTGGTTTTGTGAAGAACCTACCCAATGGCGATGTTTACATTGAAGTAAGCGGCACCAGCAAACAGCTTGAGCAGTTGATTCTACTCTGCAACCAGGGCCCTGCACATTCAAATGTAGAAAGTATTCAGGTTACAGATATTCAAAAGTCATTTGATATTACAGGATTTCGGATAATCGGTTAATATTGTTCACATTACACCTAAAGATAAAAAAATGAAGCTGGTTAACTTTCACACTCATAAACCTCAACTCAACAGTAATAGCATTTGTGTTGCGCCTTACGATGTTGATAATTTTAAAGTTTACAGCTCATCGCACTACCAAACAATTGGTATACACCCCTGGAAAACCGATAGCAACGAGGTTAGCCAATGGCTTGGTAAACTAAATGAATTGGCTAAGCAAAATGATTTTGTCGGTATAGGCGAAATAGGATTAGATAGACTGAAAGGAGCACCCTTGAAAAATCAAATCGAAATTTTTGAGAAAATTGTTGGCATTGCCACCGAACATAAAAAACCAATAATAATTCACTGTGTAAGATGCTGGGCTGAATTGATAGTTATTCTATCAAAATCAAAATACCGCGATATACCAAAAGCCATTCATGGTTTTAGGGCTAAAGCCGAAGTGGCCAAACAACTTATTGATAATGGATTTTACCTCTCATTTGGAACCCCACTGATACATGCTACGCCAGAATTAGCCGAGGCTTTAACGCTTGTGCCCAGAAATAAGCTATTTTTAGAAACCGACGATACCGAGATACCCATTTATGAGGTTTACGACGCAGCCGCCGATATTCTTGACTCTACCATCGAGGAGCTTGTCAGTGTAACAAACCAAAACCTGTTAACATTTTTTGGGAACACTCTTTCAAACAAAACAAAAAGCAAGTAAAGGTTATTGGATTTAATGATACTGATTACGACCTTTGCGAGCAAAAATAATGACATGAGTCCCGCTTGGCTTGAACGAACCGAACTATTACTTGGCAGCAAGGCCGTTGAAAAGCTATCGCAAAAGCATGTGCTTATTGTAGGGCTTGGCGGTGTAGGAGCCTACGCTGCCGAGCAAATCTGCCGTGCAGGGATTGGTGCGCTAACCATTGCCGATGGCGATACTATCCACGAATCAAACATTAACCGCCAATTACCGGCCCTGCACAGCACCATTGATTTACCCAAAGCGGAATACCTTGGGAAAAGGCTGCTCGATATCAATCCAAACCTAAAACTCACCATTATACAGGAATATCTCCGCGATGAGCGCCTAACATCCGTCCTAAGTCACAAATACGATTACGTTGTTGATGCAATCGACACCCTGTCGCCAAAGGTTTTCCTGATTCACGATGCCCTTCGGTTTGGACAACGAGTTGTAAGTTCAATGGGGAGTGGAGGCAAGTTCGACCCAGCAATGGTTAGGATTTCTGATATTTCCGAATCGTATGGATGCCCGCTTGCACGAATCCTTAGGAAACGATTGCACCGTTTGGGTATCCGGCAAGGCGTAAAGGTTGTGTATTCCCCCGAGGAAGTGCCTGCGAATGCTACCCGACCGTGCGAGGGCGAGCCCAACAAGAAAACTACTATCGGTACCATATCATACATGCCCCCACTTTTCGGATGCATGATTGCCTCAGTGGTTGTTAGGGATTTACTGAACGATTAACTGGAGGAATTACCCACTCTCCATCAACTAACCTTATTTCAGGAAAGTTGACGTTGTTTGCATTTAGCAAACTTCGGGTATCATCAACAAAAACCTTGAAAGCGGAGTCGCTTGCTGCTGAAAGTAACTGGCTGCTTTTGCCCTCATACATTCCCACTGGAAAAACTTTATACTTACGCTTTCCATTTGAAAAGTAAGTATCAACCCAAACCGGAACGTACCCTGCCCCAACCACATCAACTTTGCCATTATGTTTTTTTAAATCAATAAGAGCAACCACACCTCCATCGCAGTAGCGTCGGCGCTGGTTGGAAACAAAATTGCCTAGCGAGTAAACAACCAACCGATAATCATTACCGAAATGGTGTAGCTCTGCGGGCTGAACGACATGGGGATGCGAACCAATAATAATGCGAACTCCTTTGCCATGCATCCAGTCAGCCAATCGTTTCTGCTGCATGTTGGGTAAACGCTCATACTCATTACCCCAATGAATAAAGACAACAATTTCGTCTACCCCAAGAGTTTTTGCCCTTGCAATATCATTTGCCATGCTAACAGTATCAATCATATTGACCAGGTATGGGCTTGGTACTGGAATTCCATTGGTGCCATAGGTATAATTCAGCAAAGCAACCCTTAATCCATTCCTACTCAGCACCAATGGATTACGTAACGCCTTGTCGGCTGAATCGAGGAAGGTTCCAGTAAAAAGCAGGCTTTTGGAGGCAAGCACACCTATGGTTCTTTGTATTCCATGCCCTCCCCTGTCAACGGAATGGTTATTGGCAGTAACCAAAACATTTACGCCCGCTGCCATCAAACCATCGACAAGTTCATCGGGCGAACTAAACTGAGGGTAACCGGTAAAGGGTTCTCCGCCAAGTGTTACCTCAAGGTTTGCGATGCAATAATCAGCACTTGAGAGCAACCCTTTAAATTCAGAGAAAACATTGGTATAATCGTATCGTCCAGTTGCACCATTGTAGGCCGATTGAATTTGTGGGGTATGCCCCATGACATCGCCAATGAAAATAAAACGTATAGTACTATCGTTTTGAGCAAAGCCAAAACTACCATAAAATATAAGAATGCCTACCAGTAAGGTTCTCATAGCATCTTGAGTTTTTGCAATGTTAGAAAAAACTTTTTTACCAACAAAAAAAGGGACATCCATAACGGATACCCCTATTCTTTCAAATGAGCAATGCTATTGTTGTTCTTCAGAGGTCATTACGACCTCAACCACGTTACCCTGACCAAAAACCTTATTAGCAAAGTCCTTAACGGCATTCACATCAACAGCCTTTACCATCTCAACATACTTTGAGTCGAAGTCAATACCATCTTCGTATTTTGCCCTGATCACATTAGTCCAGTAAGAATTTTCGCGCTGGTTCTGCTCGTACTCCTTAAGCATGAATTCCATAGTTTTGTTAAGGTCATCAACCAATGGGCCTTCGTTCTTAATCTTTTCAATTTCAGAGTAAACAATGCCGATGAGCTTATCGCGAAGCTTAGGATCGGTATCAAACTGAATTTGGACAACAAATGAGTTTATAGGGAATTTACGAAGCGACACCCTAACTCCAACACCGTAAGTACCACCCTCCTTCTCACGAATTTCCTCAAGGTAGCGGGTGCGCAATATTGATGTAAGGTAGTCAGCCAGTATATCGTTCATAACATTATACTCAATCTCACCGGTAAACCCTACAAATACTGACGACTTGGTGGTTTGCATAGGCTTGGTAAAGTAATTTTGAACCTTACCTTTAGGAGGCCTTACACCAGTATCCTTGGCAACATCATTACGATTAACAGTGGGCAATGCACCCAAGTACTTTTCAACCAAAGGCTTAATCTCAATAGGGCTAACATTTCCGGTAAAGATGAAGGTAAAATCGGAAGCATCGGCAAAACGGTTTTTATAGAAGTTGATGCACTTGTTAAAGTCTACCTTGTTAAGGTAATCAAGGTTCATAGGCATTACGCGTGGGTTATGGTTTGCCAAAGCCACAGTAATACTATCGCGGAAGGCCATACGAGGGTCGGATGAGGCATTGGCCATGAAAGCCTTCATTCTACCCATGTAGGTGTTAAAGTTTTCCTCATCGGCGCGGGGAGTCGACATGTATAGGTAGATGAGTTGCAATAAAGTTTCGAAATCCTTTGGCGAAGCCTCGCCGCTAAATCCCTCATAACTTTCAGCAATAACAGGACGCACTTTAACCATCTTGCCTGCAAGCATCTTTTCAAGGTCGGTACTAGTAAACTCGCCCACACCGGCATTGGTAATAATTTGGGTAGCCATGCTTGCCGAGGGTAACTCATCGTTAGTAGCAAGTGAAGTACCACCGGCGCTGAAAGCTTCAACCACTACCTGATCTTCCTTAAAATCGGTTTGTTTAACAATCACCTTTACTCCATTGGAAAGAACCCACTCGGTAGTACCAAAGACATTCTTTGTGTTTTCCTTTTTAACCTTACCAGGCTTTTCAATTTTCTCAACTAATGGCTTGGTTATTACCTTGTCAACGTAAGCCTCAACATTTTCAGCCTTTACCTCCTGCAAGGCAGCAAGAATCTGTTCCTGGTTTGGAACATTGATGCCTTCCTTTTGCAGAGCCATTAAGCTGATAATAATGTTCTTATCGGTTATGAGATGTTTTGCCACAGCATTAATCTCATCAATTGTTATGGTTGGTAAAACTTGCGAGGCAAACATGTACTCAAATTCAATGCCAGGCATGGGCTCACCCTTTAAGAAATGATTAACACATTCCCAAACGTACATTTGGTTTTTCTGCTTATCCTTTTCCTTAAGCTGATTTTCCAAAGAACGGAGATAATCGGATTTAGCCCTATCGAGCTCTGAAGCGTTGAAACCAAAACGTTTAACGCGCTCCGACTCGCGAATAAGACCCTTAACACCGTCAATCATGTTATCGGGCCGAAGGGCTGCATAGAATGCCATAGCATCCTTGGTTCGTACTAAATTGAAATAGCCCGAAGCTCCAAACACAAATGGGGGATTCGGTTTCTGCACAAGCTCACTAAGACGCGACGATACCATAGAAGAGATAAGCTCATTTATCATACCGGTACGGAGGTAACCAATGTTTTTAGCCTCTTTAGGGGTAGCCGGTGCCTTAAAGTATAAGTACATGATGGCATTACGAGCCTCAGGATCGGTAGCAACACCAACAAGGGGCTCATCGTTGTCGGGAAGTTCATAGAAAGGACGGGGTGCAGGATTAACCGGAGCAGGAATATCGGCAAACGTCGATTTAATCTTGGCCTCAATCTGGTCAACATCAACATCGCCAACAATGACTATTGCCTGCAAATCGGGGCGATACCATTTGTTGTAGAAGTCAACCAGTTCCTGATGCTTAAAGTTGTTGATAACATTGATATCACCTATTACATCGCGCTCAGCATACTTAGATCCCTTGTATATAACAGGCATGAGCTGCTTATACATTCTGCGCTCAGCGTTACGGCCGGTTCGCCACTCCTCACGTATTACGCCGCGCTCCAGTTCAATTTCTTCAGGAAGTAATGAAATGAAATGCGACCAATCGTGTAATACCAATAGTGCACTATCGATAATACCTTCACGAGTGGTAGGCACATCGGAAAGGTTGTAAACTGTTTCATCAACAGAAGTAAAGGCGTTGATATTAAATCCAAACTTAACGCCCACGGTTTCGAAATAGTTTATGATGCCTTTGCCAGGGAAATTCTTGGTACCATTGAAAGCCATATGTTCCAGGAAGTGAGCCAAGCCATTTTGACTATCTTCCTCCAGGATTGCCCCAACGTTTTGGGCAATGTAGAACTCAGCACGCTGCTTGGGTTCTGTGTTTTTGCGAACATAGTAAGTTAGACCATTTTCTAGCTTTCCATAGCGCACGTTTGGATCAACGGGAACAGGAGTATTCCATCCCTGACCGAGAGCCGAAATACTTGCTAAAACAAGCATTGAAAACGTAAACAAGATACTTTTTTTAATTGTCATAACTTTTAAAAATTTAATGTAAGTTTGTTTCTAATATTCATCCCAAAATTACACATTTATTTACAACCTAAAAGAAAACTTAAAGGTTTTAACAATAATTTGTAACCCTATGACATCAAATCAAGTATAAGGTTTAATTTATGGAAAGGATTTTTTCTCGGGTTGTCATTACTCTGTCCCTTGTTAGCTTTTTTACCGATATGGCCAGCGAAATGCTATATCCAGTAATGCCTATCTACCTAAAATCGATTGGATTTACTGCTTTGCTAATCGGAATCCTTGAGGGTATTGCCGAAGCAACCGCTGGATTAAGCAAGGGTTACTTTGGCGAGCTATCGGATAGGTTTGGGAAGCGAGTTATTTTCATCAGATGGGGTTATATTTTAAGTGCCCTTTCAAAACCTGCAATGGCCATCAGTAAGTGGCCATTATGGATCTTCACAGCGCGAACTACTGACCGACTGGGGAAGGGGCTAAGAACCAGTGCCCGTGATGCCCTCCTCAGCGATGAATCAACGCCCGAAAATCGTGGCAAGGTGTTTGGCTTCCACAGGGGCATGGATACACTTGGAGCAGCCGTTGGCCCCGCCATTGCGCTATTTTTGCTCTGGACATACCCCGGTAACTATACCTTGATATTCCTGATTACAATTATCCCAGGACTTGCAGCAGTTTTGCTTACTTTTATGCTAAGGGAAAAGTCCAAAGTGCAAAAACATAACGATAGTAAGGTTATCGTTTCGCCTTTTTCGTTCCTAAAATACTGGAACCAATCGCCTGTAAACTATCGGCATATTGTTATTGGGCTTATCATTTTTACCCTAATCAATAGTTCCGATGCATTCCTTTTACTAAAAGCTAAAGAAGAAGGGGCCTCGGATACCTTGGTAATTGGCTTGTATATCTTCTACAACCTGGCATACGCCTTACTCTCCTATCCCATGGGATGGTTATCGGACAAACTGGGCATGAAAAGAATGGTGGTTTCAGGCATAGGCATATTTGCAATCACCTACCTGGGCTTTGCCTTTACTTCAACATGGAGTGTGTTCATTCTGCTTTTTGTCCTTTACTCACTTTACGCTGCATCAACCGAAGGGGTATTAAAGGCTTGGCTAGCAAATAATCTACCTAAAACCAAAACAGCAACAGGAATAGGCCTTTACAATAGTTTACAAAGCATTGCCACGCTAATAGCAAGCAGTATGGCAGGCTTAATATGGGTTACAGCTGGGTCAAGTATTGTTTTTTTAATAAGCGCAGTAGGTGCAGCCCTCGCCGGAATATACTTACTTACGTTTACAAGGACTAACGCAACCTATCAAGAGAGCGAATAAGAGCCTCGTCGCGGGCAATTGCTCTTAATGCAAGAAAATTCAGTATGGCTGCTATAAGCGGAAATATAAATACAAGGCTGTAGCTAGGTTTGGAGTTCAAGTTCTCGCCAAATGCAAATACAACATAATACATTACTCCCTGAAGGCCAACCAGCATCACAATAGTTAAAACACAAAGACGAATTTGCAATATCCGCTTGCGGTATAAAAATATTATTACGAAACTAATAAGCAATACTACGATAATGAAACCGAACAAAAACCAAATGCTCTGAACCTTTTCAACCGTTGATCCATCAACTACCGATAGGCCAAACACCCCTAAAGTGTACTTTGCCATTTGGGGTTCAACTATAAATGTTGCAAAAGGATTGTATATTAATATTGAAAGTAGAATAACAGAAGCCAGTAAGAAAAGTGTTTGAATACGCTGTATCATTGCTGATTTTTTTTTTGCAAATTTACCAATAAAACCAACTACTCAAGCTAAAACTTTTTAAAAATAATATTGATTTAAACTAAACCTTTGCTATAATTGCAAAATAAAAATATAAGAATTATGAGAGTTATAGAATCATCTGAACTTATCATCAACCCCGATGGAAGCATATTCCATCTACACTTAAAACCGGAGGAACTGGCAGACAAAGTGATACTGGTAGGCGATCCTGGCAGGGTTGATACCGTTGCAAATTTCTTTGACACCAAGGAGATTTCCGTTTCGAACCGTGAGTTCAAAACTGTTACTGGAACATACAAAGGCAAACGCATTACAGTTCTATCAACCGGTATTGGAACCGACAATATCGATATAGTGGTGAATGAACTTGATGCGCTAGTGAACATTGACCTCGATACCAGAACAGTAAAGGATGAGAAGAAAAAACTTACCCTTGTTCGGCTTGGCACATCAGGAGCCCTGCAGCCCGAAATCGATTTGGGAAGTTTTGTGATGACCGAAATCAGTATTGGATTCGATGGTTTACTTAACTTTTACGCCAATCGAAACAGGGTAAGCGATCTTGAAATGGAAGAGGCGTTCCTAAAACATACCAACTGGAACCCGCAATGTGCAAAGCCTTACTTCTGCAAGTCATCGCAAAGGCTTGTAGAGCTGTTCTCCGACTTTACCATACCAGGGGTAACCATATCGGCTCCGGGGTTCTATGGCCCACAGGGCCGAGTTCTACGCTTACCCTTGGCCGATCCTCAACTAAACGACAAGATTGTAGACTTTAACTACAAGGGCCGAAAGATTACCAACTTTGAGATGGAAAGCTCTGCAATAAACGGTTTATCGCTATTACTGGGCCACGATGCCATTACCATTTGCACCATTATTGCAAATCGTGTTATTAAGGATGCTACAAAGGATTACAAACCATACATCAACTCACTAATTGAGAAGACACTGGACAAACTAGCAACATTAGATTAGAGTATATTGGATGCCAAGTACATAAAATCGCTCATAACCCTCCTTGATGACCCCGACACCAACGTGTTTACCAGGGTGGCCGATAAGATTATCAAGGAGGGGGATGAGGTTATTCCAATACTTGAAAACGTATGGGAAAAATCAACCAATCCTCTACTTCAAAATAGGATTGAAAACATAATAGATTCTATTCAATACAATTACCTGGCTGAAGAATTTCAGAAATGGGCTCAATCGCCTGAAATGGATTTACTCCAAGGTACAATCCTGGTTACCAAAATTCAATTTCCTGATCTGAACACCAAGCCCATTCACAATGAAATAGAAAAGATAAGGCGCGATATTTGGCTTGAGCTAAACAGCAGCCTTACAGCACTGGAGAAAGTAAAAATCATTAACCACGTTATATTCTCTTTATATGGCTATAAACCCGACACCTCAAACTACTTTGCTCCAAAGAACTATTTTATTAACACCCTTATAGAAACAAAACAGGGCGGGCCAATTATACTTTCACTCTTTTACGCGATTATTGCCCAAAAACTTGGCTTACCCATTTACTGCATAAACCTTCCCCATAATTTTGTGCTTGGGTATAAGGATAGGTATTTCCAAAAAACCAGCGACGCCCCTGTTGAGGAAAAACGAAGCATTCTTTTCTACATCAATCCATTTAACCAAGGATCCCTGTTCGGAACAAAAGAGATTGAGCTGTTTCTAAAGCAACAAAAGATTAAGGAAGACCTAAGCTTTTACCTGCCATGCAGCAATAAGGAGGCCATACTTCAACTAATTTATAATGCATCGGTAGCACTCCAGCAATCGAACAGGCAAAACAAAGCCATTCTTTTCAATAGAATTCACGACTTGCTAGCTGGCAAAGGTTAGGTGCAAAAGTTATTTGCCTTTGTTAAAGTTGATTTTCAGTTGTACTCCATTTACCTTGAACTTACCCAACTCGGAAACAAGAATTTCTTCAACCTGAGTGAAACACCTTCGACATCCAGTGGCTGCCAAAGTTATTCTCTGGATATCATGCATCTCAATTGCACCCTTTTATGAATAGTTTTAACGACAGCCTGTACCGAAATGCCATTACAATGGCAAATGATTTTTTTGTTTTTTACGGGAATGAATTAAAAATGTTTTGCAATTACAAGTAAATGGCTTAAATTTGCGCGCTAATTTAAATAAAATCAATTAACTATGTTGAATCAGTACGAAACCGTTTTCATTGCTACTCCCGTTTTATCTGAGGCCCAGATGAAGGAAACGGTTACTAAGTTCAGGGATTTCATCACTGTGAATGGTGGTGAAATCATCCATGAAGAAAGCTGGGGATTAAGAAAATTGGCCTACCCCATTCAGAAAAAGACCACCGGTTTTTACTACCTAATTGAGTTTAAAGCCGATGGCGCATTGATTGATAAGCTGGAAACCCAGTATCGTCGTGATGAGCGTATAATCCGCTTCCTTACCGTGAAGATGGACAAACACCATGTTGAGTACGCTCAGAAAAGACGCAATACCAAGATTGAACCAAAAACTATGGAGGGTTAAACAATGAGCCAGAATCAATCAGAAATCAGATATCTCACTCCACCAAGTGTTGAGATTAAAAAGAAAAAGTACTGCCGTTTCCGCAAGAACAACATCAAGTACATTGATTACAAGGATCCCGAGTTCCTTAAAAAGTTCTTGAACGAACAGGGAAGAATTCTACCTCGTCGTATTACCGGAACTTCGCAGAAGTATCAGCGTAAGGTAGCCACTGCTGTTAAAAGGGCACGCCACCTGGCATTGCTTCCATTTGTAACCGATTTATTAAAGTAACAGGTAGGAGGATAAGCACATGGAAATCATATTACTTCAGGATATTCCCAATTTGGGCAATAAGAACGATATTGTTACCGTGCGAAATGGTTACGCTCGCAACTACCTGATCCCAAAAGGGATGGCAATAACCGCCACCGAATCGGCCAAGAAGGTAATTGCTGAAAACATCAAGCAGCAAGCCCACAAGGAAGCTAAAATAAAAGCCGAAGCCGAACAGCTTGCCAAGAAACTTGAGGGCGTTAAGCTCACCATTGGCGCCAAGACAAGCTCAACTGGCAAGATTTTTGGATCAGTAAATAATATCCAAATTGCTGAGGCTTTAGCAGAAAAGGGCTTCGAAATCGATCGCAAGAGCATTACGCTATCCGAAGATCAGGTTAAAGAGGTTGGTACCTACAAGGCCGAAATCAAGCTTCATCGCGACGTTAAGGTTAGCATTGAATTCGAGGTTGTTTCTGAGTAAACTAAATGAACCAAATAATGAAAAGGCTGCTATTATGAGCAGCCTTTTGTTTTTTATGATTTTCGGGTTAGCGAACTGCGATACATTCAATTTCAACTGTCACGCCTAAGGGTAATCGCACTACGCCATAAGCAGCCCTTGCAGGCATTTCGGATGTAAAGTAGCGTGCATAAACCTCGTTCATGGCGGCAAAGTTATCCATGTCGCTCAGCAGGCATGTGGTTTTAACAACATTTTTATAGTCCAAGCCAGCCTCCTTGAGGATTGCCCCAATATTTTTCAAAACCTGTTCGGTTTGCTCCTTAATTCCCCCTTCAACAACTTTGCCGGTTAAGGGATCTATAGGTATTTGGCCTGAAATAAACAAGAAACCGTTAGCCTCAACTGCTTGGCTGTAAGGGCCTACAGCCTTAGGAGCCTTTTCGGTGCTGATAATTTTCTTTTCCATGGTTATTTGGTTTTGGTTATTGGTTATCGAGGTAGTGATCGCGCTTGGTAAACTTTAAGTCTTGTAAAATAGACGATTTAACATTTATCTGGAAGCTAAAACTCTTGTAATACCCAATAGGAATAACCGTTAAACGCATTTCCCAGCAATGTAAATCGCGGTAGAAGTTTAGCGATGTTGTGGTCAACTTTTGATTCTTAAAATCGTAACCCGAACTAAATCCTATTTTCCACTTTGGTGTAAGGTTGAGGCTACCGGAAAAACTTAATGTTTGCACTAGCGACGATTGGTGACCGGGCTTACTATAACTTAGGTTGTAACTAAACCTCACATTCCAGGGAACCGAGAAATCGACATAGTCAAGCCCATACATTGTCCCAAGCGATTCGCCAAAGTTAGATCCATCGGGGGCAGTTCCCGGGGGGAGCTCCCCCATCCCCCCCATTCTACCCGTCGTGGATGAATTGGCCCGCCCCTCCTTTTTGCTATTCAATGAAAAATCGACACCAACATTTCCTCTGGTAAATCTTGCAAACCTGCCGCTCTCGTTCCATTCATACCTATTGTAAATTCTCCCTTGCTCATTTAAGGCGTATAGGTTTAAACTTCCTGAATAGTTGATATTTACGTTCCCGTCAAAGAGGCTATTCCTGCCACTTACGGAAATATCAGACCAGTTCAATGAATCAGCTAGAAGATTATATGAGGCATTCATTGATAGCCCATCTATTATCTTGACCTTTTTAACCGGATTAGCGGTATCTTGAGCCGAGCGAACCTTCATTTCCAGCAAGTTGGAAAGTGAAAACGAAACCACACCCGATTTTCCTCCACCCGGGCCGCCATAAATACCCTTTTCAAAGATTGAATACTTTGATGTACTGCCGGTGGAATCGGTTTGAACAACCCTATAAAAACCATAGTTAGGGTCTGAAAAATCGGGGCGATAACCCAACGAAACCGATGGAGTAATCACATGCCTTATGGCCTGAACTTTCGATTTCTTGGAGAACTGAAACATACCGTATATTTTGGTACTCATCGAAACCGAAGAGCTATATTCATACCCTCTCTTAAATCCGCGGATTGTATCCACCTCAACCCTATTGGAATCAGCATTCCATAATTTTTCAATGGTTTGCAAATACCAATATTCATTGAAGTTAATTCCGGGGCTAACGGTTATAAATTTTAAAAGATTGAATGAAGTGGAAACCGGTATAGAATGCTTCATCCCATTCTGAAGGCTATCGAGCACGCTACGTTTAAATAGGTTATCTTCCATAACATGAACCCTATTATCAAAACTAGTGCTTAGGCTAACTCCAACTTTCTCGTACCATTTTGGTACACCTATTGCATTTTGACGCTTAAAAGGATAAATCCTACTCATATTAAAGGCCACCCTCGGAAAGTTAAGGTCCACCGATTTATTTATTGTATTCTGGGAATGGTTTAACGAGGTGGATAAACTAAAAGGTGAGCCAGGCCAGGTTTTTGAGTACGAAATACTTGAGTTAAAAGTATTTGAGAGCGCAGTATTAATACTACGGGCATTATACCTATTATAGTTTGATGAACCAAAGTTTACATTTGCCTGAAAGGTTGAGTTAGGCGATGCTTTAGGATCCTGGTTGTGCGACCAACGAATCCAGTAAGAGTTTTGTTTACTGTAATCGGGCAACCCTTTTTCGCTTGATACAATAGAGGAATATTCCAGGTTTAAAGACCCGGAAAATTTATACCTCAACTTGTAAGATGTTTGGCCCCTAAAGCCCCACGACCCCCTTGAATACACATCAAATGTTATCCGTTGGTCCATGTAATCGCCCATGCCAAAGTAAAAACCCCCACCCCGTAGGAATAAACCCCTATTATTCTCCTCGCCATACTCAGGAATCAGAACCCCCGCAGCACGCTTACGAGTGTTTGGAAAGAAACCGAATGGTATAATCAAAGGTAATGGTACGTCTTCAATTACAAGGTATGCAGGGCCAGCAACAATTTTCTTATCGGGTATCATTTTACCCTTAGTTATGGCAATGTAGAAGTGAGGATGATCTAAATCGCAAGTGGTGTACTTACCACTTTGCAAATTCACCACATCGTCTTCCATCTTCTTGGTAATGGCACTATGCATATAGCCCCCTGATTGCTCGGTTACAACTCCAATGATTTTTGCTCTTCGAGTATCAAAGTTGTAATAAATCTTTTCCATCTCAAACGACTGGCTTCCCTCTTTAAACTTTGGCTTTCCATTTATTTTACCTGTACTATCGGGCAATCCGCTGGCGTAAACCTGTTTGGTGTCCATGTCAAACTCAATGTAGTTAGCCTTTAGCTCTAGATTTTGGTATGTAACCACACCATTACCATACAGGTAAGCTATTTTCCCATCGAGGGAGTATACTATTGAATCGTCGGCGTTGGTAAATACAGGATCATCAATGGCACTTTTTTTGATTTTAGCACTATCGGGAGTTGAAACAGTATCGGGTTTGGCGTAAACCAATATCTGGTTTATGGCCACAAAGTCGAACCTGCTAGCAAGTAATGCCAACTGGTTTATAAGTAAAAGTAGTAAAGTAAACCTAAATCTCAACTTTAATCGTATTTTTGTGAACAAAATGAGTTCAAAACTACTTAAAAAAATAAAAGAATAAGCTAGGGGTATGAAGCATGAATATAATTTTTTATCAACATTTAACTTTTATCTAGTACTGTTTGCTTTATCACTCTTTTCAGCCAATGCCATTAAAGCGCAGCACCTGAGCGCGTACAGTGTTTCAAAAATTGTGATTGATGCAGGTCATGGGGGGAAGGATCCTGGGACAGTGGGCAAATTCAGCAAAGAAAAAGACATAACTCTTTCCATCGCCAAAAGGGTTGGAGAGCTAATCAACCAAAACCTTCCGGACATAAAGGTGGTTTACACCCGGACCGACGACACCTTTATTCCCCTTGATGAACGAAGCATAATAGCCAACCGCGAGGGTGCCGATTTATTTATTTCAATCCACTGCAATGCGGCTCCCAACAAGGGTATTACTGGAACCGAAACCTACGTTATGGGGTTACATAGAAGCAATGAAAATCTTGACGTAGCCATGCGCGAAAATGCTGTTATCACCTACGAGGATGAGTACCATGAAAAATATGAAGGTTACGACCCCAACTCTGCCGAATCGTTCATAATTTTTACCATGCTGCAAAACGCTTTCCTGGAGCAAAGTCTCGACTTTGCCTCCATCATCCAGGCTGATTTTAAAGAGCGTGCCAGGCGTCCCGACAGAGGTGTAAAGCAGGCAGGTTTTTTGGTACTTTGGAAAACATCAATGCCAAGTGTTCTGGTTGAAGTTGGCTACCTTAGCAATCCAAAGGAAGAAGTGTTCTTAAATTCTAAGGAAGGCCAAGAACTTATTGCTTCATCAATTTACAGAGCCATAAAGGCCTACAAGCAAAAAGTTGACGCAATTAAAGGATCTAACCAGATAACAGCAAAACCCGATTCACTAAAACCAGAAAATACTGAAAATGAATTGCCAACCATAACAAACGATAACACAATAGAGTTTAAGGTTCAAATAGCCTCTACGAGAACCCCTATCAACAACAAAAAGACCCAGCTTAATGGCATAACTAAGGTTGACACCCTTGTTGTTAATGGAGTTTACAAATATTTGGTTGGTGGTTCACGCTCATACTCTGAAGCACTGGAATACTGCAAGGTGGTTAAACAAAGGTTTCCGGATGCTTTTATAGTAGCCATTGAAAACGGAGAGCTTATTCCCATTAAAAAAGCCTTAGAAAAGATTAACTCAAATTAGATGCTTACTAGTTCAATAATTGAGTAATTTTGAGATGTAAATAACCAAAAGAACCTGCCATGAAACTTAAGCTAACCCGCGAGACAAAAATTGGCCTGTTTGCCCTTACCATACTTGTTGTAATGTTCTGGGGAGTAAACTTTTTAAAGGGCAAAAATATTTTTAGCACAAACCATGTTTACTACGCCATTTTCAAATCGGTTGACGGGTTAAAAAATACCGATGCCGTGCTAATTAACGGCTTTAAGGTTGGCCTAGTTAAAAACATTGAGTTTCACGATTTAAAGTCAGGAAGATTTCGGGTGACACTACTGGTTAATAAGAAATACTGCCTCCCCCGAAATACCACTGCAAAACTAGTAAGCACTAATATCATGGGAGGCAAAGCCATTAAACTAGAGGTTGCACCCGACAGCCTGTACTACGAACCTGGCGACACGCTTCCTACATCCATAGAAATTGGACTCCTCGATCAGCTTGCCTACCAAATGTCGCCTGTAAAGGAAAAAGCAGAAGTAATGATGAACGAGATTGCTAAAACCCTTGTGGTGCTTCAGAAAGTGCTTAACGACGAAAACCAAAAGAACCTTTCGGAGGGTATTGAAAACCTCAAAAGATCCCTTCAAAACATTGCGAGCCTGAGTGCTGGCCTCGACACTTTGGTTAATAGCCCAAAAGGTTCCATAAGGATTTCGCTAAACAATATCGAGTCAATTTCAACAAATATCCGAAAAAACAATTCGGACATTACAAACGCCATTAAAAACCTTTCAAGCATAAGCGATTCTTTATCTAAAGCTAAACTTTACAGCACACTGGTTAAGCTCGACTCCTCGCTAAACCAGTTACAGCAAGTTGTGACAAAGGTAAATTCAGGAGAGGGCACACTGGGTAAACTGGTCAACAACGATACCCTATACCACAACCTGGAGTCGGCCTCGCAACAACTTGAACTGCTTATAAACGATATTAAAGCAAACCCAAAAAGGTATGTTAATTTCTCAATTATCGACTTAAGCAGAACCAAATACATTGAGGAAAAGAAAAACAAATAGCAGTTTTTATAAGAACCTGATTATTAAATCATTATGTTATTTTAACTGTAATTCAGCCATATACAGTAAATC
>OMKS01000881.1_pt1 | contig 27880 bp, 38 predicted proteins | sample 1674721 | NCBI WGS metagenome assembly OMKS01 (sample SAMN06264996, study PRJEB25208) | sediment metagenome | isolation source: hot spring sediment | place: USA: California | collected 2014-09-02 | reverse complement strand
GAATATAGTATTAAAATTCAAGTTCCATTAAAACAAGGATTGAAACATTTTCCCGTCGAACCAATCCGAGACATTCATAGGATTAAAATTCAAGTTCCATTAAAACAAGGATTGAAACTAGTAATCTTTTCTTTCGCTAATAATAGGCTCGGCAGATTAAAATTCAAGTTCCATTAAAACAAGGATTGAAACGAATTAATCCTAAAAACTAAAGGTTGGTTAGGAATCTCATTAACTTGTTTCGATAAAAATAATTCACTTGAATGGGAGCCATATGCCGCTTTACCTGAAGAAAGAATAAATGTTTTGAGAAAAGCAAAAAAATTCGGAATAAAAACTTGGGTTAGTTTTGAACCAGTTCTATATCCAGAGCAAACATTGAAATTGTTAGATGTAACTTACAATTTTGTTGATTTGTTTAAAGTTGGGAAATTAAATTACCATAAAAAACAATCAATAATTGATTGGAATAAATTTTATTTAAATATTACTGAAAAACTAAAAAAATACAATAAAGATTTTTATATAAAAAAAGATTTAAAGAAATATAAGCCGTAAAGCTATAAATAGCAATAATTTACGCTATATTTTTTCACGCTTAAACTTATACTCCCTTGACAAAATATAAATTTTATTATATAATTCCTGAAATGAGGAAAATAAGCTGGCGTACAGAAACAAGGGAATTGTCTGAATTAAAACCGTTTAAATGGAACCCCAGGCAGGCGACAGAAAAACAGGAAATCGATTTAGGTAATTCTTTAAAAAAGTTTAACCTCGCGGTTCCGCTAATAATCAATACCGATAATACTATAATAGGCGGGCATTTCCGCTATAATATCTTATCGAAAAAAGATTTAAATCAGAAAGTAGATGTTCGTATCCCTAACAGAAAATTAACAAAAGAAGAAATTAAAGAATTGAATTTAAGATTGAATAAAAATCTGGGAGATTGGGATTTTGATTTATTGATGAACAATTTTGAAGCGAATTTACTTGAGTCTGTTGGTTTTAATTTAAATGAATTCGGATTTAATAAACCTGAAATTGCTGAAGATGAATATGTTGAAAAAAATATTAAGCCAAAAACTAAAGAAGGAGATTTCTATCGATTAGGAGAACATTGGTTGCTTTGCGGAGATGCGGCGAAACAAGAAAATATTAAAAAATTAATGAACGGGCAAAAAGCGGATATGGTTTTTGCTGATCCGCCATACGATATGAATATTGAAGTTTTAAAAACAATAATAAAAAATATTATTTTAAATTGTAGTGATACTAATTTTCTTTTAATGGCAACTGATAAACAGCTTATTGAAATAATAAGAGCCTATGATTACAATATACATTCTTTTATTATTTTTGAACTTACATCAACAGTCCCTAATGTGAATTATTTTTATAGAAAGCACATTCCGGCTATTCATTTTTCAATAGGAAAGCCTGTATTGTTCAGGAATACGCATGAAGGGTTAACTACTGTAATATCTATGAAATATAGAAATACTTTTAACGAAAAAATAATTGAACATGAAAAACCAGTTGAAAGTATTGGGAAAATCATAAAACCATTATCAAAAAGAAATAATATTGTATTAGATGTATTCGGCGGTTCAGGCTCAACTCTTATCGCTTGTGAACAATTAGACAGGATTTGTTGTATGATGGAAATAGACCCATACCGTTGTGATATAATTGTTGATAGATGGAAAAAATTCACTGGAGAAAAAGCAATACTTCAACAAGGAGTAGTTGATGAAAGCTGTTAAGAAAAAAGATATACTTGCGGCGATTGAAGGAACTGGTGGAGTAATGACAGTAATCGCGAGTAAGATGGGTATATCAAGATGGACTGTTGCCAATTGCCGTGATAAATGGGAGGAGGTAAGAAAGAAAATAAACGAAGAACGCGAAAAGGTAACTGATAAAGCTGAATGGAATATTATGAAATGCATTAACGAAGGAGATATTGAAATTTCAAAATGGTGGCTAAAAACAATAGGTTCGCATAGAGGCTTTATCGAAACGCAAAAACATGACGTCGAAACGGAGGAAAATGTTATTATTAATTTTAGGCCTGTTGGCGATGGCAAAAATAATTGATATAGAATATACAGAAGTTTTCAATAAAAATAGGAGCACCAAAAGCGCGTACGTGTTAAATGTCGGTGGCGCAAGAAGTTCAAAATCTCATTCAATTTCACAATTATTTATTGAACGATTTCACACAAGGAAAAACAGAAATGTATTAATTACAAGAAAAACTTTACCGTCTTTGAAGTTAACTGCATACAAGAAAACTATAGACTTAATGAAGGAATACCATATATATAAAGAAAAATGGCATAATAAAACCGATAGAACTTATATAAACCCGAATTTAAACAATTATATGGTTTTCACTTCTGTCGATGACCCGGAAAAAATCAAATCGACTGAATTTAACGATATTTGGATTGAAGAAGCAATTGAATTTACTTATGAGGATTTTGGGATTTTAGATTTGAGGCTTTCAGGAAAAACCGTTCCGGATACCCCTAATCAAATGTTTCTATCTTGCAACAAGAGTGAAGAACATCACTGGATAAGGGAAAAGCTTGCCCTGCGCGATAATGTAGAAATAATTGAAAGCACTTATCTTGATAATCCTTTTTTGCCGGAAAGTTATATTGCGAAACTCGAGAGCCTGAAAGAGTACGATCCGATTCTTTATCAAATTTATGTCAAAAACGAATGGGCGTCTGTCCGCGGGAATGTTTATAGTTGGGATATAGCCCCTTTGCCGAATGTTTCTTTCGATGAAATATTTTATGGACTCGATTTCGGATATTCGATTGACCCAGCCGCGCTTGTCAGGATATACCGAAAATCAGATAATTTTTGGGTTGAAGAATTAATCTATCAAACAAATCTGACGAATAGCGATTTAATTGAAATAATGAAAAATGATTCATCTTTTGAAATTTCGCGAAATGAAATTATATATTGCGACAATGAAGACCCGAAAGCGATTGAAGATTTGAACCGTGCTGGTTTTATAGCTCAACCTTGTGTCAAAGGCAAAAATTCGGTGAAAATACAAACCGATGCCTTAAGGGCTTTAAAAATCCACATTGCCGCCGGCTCTGAAAATATAATTAGAGAGCATAATAAATATCATTACAGGACAGATAAGAATGGCAATAATCTTGGTGTTCCAGTTGAATATATGGATCACACGATGACAGCGATTAGGTATGGGATTTATACTCATTGCCAAGGATACGAAGAGGTTTTTTTAAATGTTTAATTTTTTTAAAAAATTTGGAACAGTAGAGACAGCGAAAAAGGATTTAAGCACTCAAATATTTTTTAACGCTATTTCAAATTATGGGTATAGAAATACTTTAATTGAAAAATACATTGCTCAAAAATGTTATGTCGGCGCATTTTACAAAGCTGCGGATTTTATCTCGAAATCAATTGAAAATCTCGAATGGAATATAGTGAATGTCAAGACAAGAAAAATAGAAAACGGGAAATATACTGAAAGATTATATCGCCCTTGCGCGTCATTGACATGGGAAGACCTGATTTACGTTACTACCTTTAATTATATTTTTGATGGTGATGCTTTCTGGTACTTGGACGGAGAATCGAAAATAAATGGACTTTCCCGAATATTAATAATTCCGCCTATGAATGTTTCGGATTGGTTCGACGGGAAAATCAAAAAAGGATATACACTTGAACTTGGGGATACAAGAAGGAATGCTCCTTTCGAAGAAATAATCCATTTCAAAAATCCTGACCCGCGGAATCCTTTCGGGCGTGGTTTGTCATTGCTGAAAACCGGATTTATGTTTTTTGAAGCGGAGGAAGCGATTAACGATTACAGAAAAGCATTATACGGAAATAAAGGAATTCTATCTGGTCTGATAAAAGGCGGGAATGCCGCACAAAATAAAGAATTAGTTGAACAGTTTAACGAAAAATTTGGCGGATTATCGAAATCAAATCAATTCGCCGGTACGCCAAGCGGTTACGAATTTCAACCGTTAAGCGCGACCCCGCAAGACCTTGATTTCACAAATATTATTGAGCAGACAAAAGCCGATATATACGAACATTGCGGAATTCCTCAAATATTAATCGGGAAAACGGAGCATGTAAACCGTTCTAACATGGAAGAAGCAAAAACAGTATATCACTTATACACGAAAACTCCGATCGCGAATAGGTTGGCAAATACAATCGCACGTTATTTTTTGCCGGATGAACTTGACTTTGTCTATAATTTGGAATTGGAAATGTCGCCTGCAGATAAAATACAATACGAAAAACTTGATCTTGATTATGGCGTCAGGTCGCGTGCGGAAATACGAACACAGGAACGAGGGCTTGAGCCATACGCGGGGAGTGAAAAAATATTAATACAAGGAATATTTTCCGAAGTAGGAAGTACAGATAAAAGTAAAAGCGTAAAACCTGAAATATTGAACGAGCAGAAAATACAAAATATAATAACTGCTAAAAGCGCGCTTGACTTAGGCGAAAAATCCTGGAAATATTTCATCGAATGGGAACAAAAACTTGAAGAAGGTTTGTCAAACGAACTACGCAAAACATGGAACTGGCTTGGCAATAAAGTAGCCTCGAATCTTTCAAAGTCAAGCAAATCGATGAATATGGACTTATTATTCAGCGAGACGTTAATAGACCTCGATGTTTTAATTTCTGAATTCGAAAAAGGAAATGCATATATCGAGAAAAGTATGATCGAAGCAATAAAGCAAAAAGAACTTGAGTTTAAAATTTCGATAGCTGAGAATGTGAAAGAAAATTATATCGGCAGCCACATTCAGGGAATGGAGGAAACATGGAAAGGAATCGCGGAAACAGATATAAAACAACTGAAAGCGATAATGGAACAGGGAATAAACGAAGGGAAAACAGTTAAAGAAATAGCGAAAGAAATTAATAATCGTTATACTCCGACATCGGAAGATTTCATTAACAATGGCAGGGCGACAGCGATTTCAAGGACGGAAGTTTCTCGTGCGGCAAACAAAGCTTCTCATAATATTATCCTTGAAACTGGTGCGAGCGAACATGGCTGGTTCACTGCTCTCGATGAAAGAGTTAGGATTACTCATGCTGTCATGCACGGAACGATGCTGCCTATTTCCGTTTCGTTTATTGTTGGAGGTGAAGAATTACAATATCCAGGAGACGATAGAGGTTCGGCTGAAAATGTAATTTGCTGCAGATGTATAGAATTTATAAAATAGGAGGCAAATAATTATGGAAATAAAATCATTTGAAAACAATCTAAAAAATACATTTGAGAAATTTTTTCCTTGTGATACATTCATGCAGAAAAGCGCGAAAGGCGAAGAGGAATTGATTGTTGATTTCACTGTTCAAATCCCCGACAGGTATAAAGAAATATTGCTTGTTGACGGTTGCCGGTTAGAAGAATACTATAAGAATCCTATCATTCAAGCCGACCATGATTTTTCTATTCGGTCAACAGTTGGTTCGTGCAAATGGATAAAAAAAATGGGGGACAGAATAAGGATAGCGCCTCTATTCGGTTCGACTGAATTCGCCAGAGATGTTGAAATCCTTGTGAAAGAGAAACACTTGAAAACTGTTTCGCATACTTTCAATGCCTATTCTTATGTTGATGATATAGAAAGTATTGAAACGATTTTGGAACAATATAAAATAGAAGCTAACGCGGAAAATATCAACAGGATATATCTTGATTGGGAACCTTTGGAAATATCCTGGGTGGCAGTCCCGGCAAATACAGAAGCTATGGTCAGGGTGATTGAAGACGGAACGGTTAAATCGAAGGCTTTTATCGATTCCTTGAAAGCCGTTTCTTCCCTGGCTGATTATTTAGAGAAAAAAGAAAAAGTAGGGGGCTCGGCTGGAAAATCGGATTTGGAAAATAAAGAAGAATTAAAAAAAGATGATATGGAATTTATAATACAGGAACTTGAAAATATCAAAAAAAATATAGATAAATTGATAATACAAATCATGTATTCAGACAAGAAAACAGATGGCGGAACTGTTCAGGCTTCGAAACCCGAATCTGGAGAACAGGACGTTGATAATGCCAAAAAATTCCTTGAAGAAATAAAACAAGGAATAGAAAAAAAATGGAGGTAAATTATGGAATTTGACTCTCAAGCACTTATCAAAGAAATCAATACTTCTTTGGAAGGCAAGTTCGGTCAGCTTGCTACAAAAAAAGAAGTAGAAGATACGTCAACTAAGATTGATGAGTTGCAGAAGAAAATGGAATCTATCGAAAAAGAAAATGAATCTCGTATGGCGAATGTTGAAAGCAAAGATTGGAAAGCCGTTCTCGGCAAAGAATTCAATGCGTTGATATCGGGTCAGAAAACCGTGATAACGTTGAGCGATTTACCCGGGACGATACAAACTGTTGTAATACCTCAAATATTCTACGTTCCTGAAGATTATGGGGCTTTCCTTCAGGCGAATCCGCTTGTTTTGCCGATGGCGAATGCGATAGATATGGCGAGACAGCATGGAAGTACAAAAGTAAGTCTTACATGGAAAAGCGCGGGTTCTGGTGAAGGAATAGAAGAAGGAGTGACCGAAGAGGCTACCGTAAAACATTCTGTAAGCCGTGAAAGGCTTATCGCTAATGTTCCTCTTTCAAACGAATCCTTGAAGTATCCTACAGTTGACATGACTAATTATATCATCACGCGATTAAGGGAGGAGTGGGCGAAAGAACTCGACAAACAGGTTTTCACGGGGAATTCCAATCCTTTCGTTGGACTCGCTAACACGAGCGGCTTGAATGTAGTCACTTTTGATTCGGGAAAGACAAACTTTTCTGATATTGATAGGAAATATCTTGTCAGGGCGATACATGCAGTATCGGCGAAAGTGGTCGGTTCATCGTTCTGGTATATGAGCAATTCGAACCTTGGAGTTGTACATGAGAATTTAGTAACTACTACCGGTATGCCGATTTACGATTATCAAACAGGTTCGTTGCTTGGATATAAAGTACTGAAGACAGACGCTTTGCCTCTTGTTTCTGATAGCGGTGCAGATAAGATTTTCGGATATTTCGGTTCTTCGAGGATCGGGATAGCTTATGCCATAGATGGTGTGTCCTTCGATATTTCCAGAGAAGCGGAATTCAAGAAAGACAACACAGTTATCCGCGTGACCGCCGATTGTGTTCTCTATGTAATTCTGCCGGAAGCTTTTTGCGTAATCAAAACGGCGGCGGAGTAGGAGGCTGGTATGAGAAAAAATATATATATTATAATTATTCTCTTAGCTCCTTTTCTTTTACTCGGGGCGGAAGTCGTTAGTATCGGCACATCCAGAACAGCACATCGGAACGGATTTATAACATTGATTGAAAATGATACCCTTGATGCTTCAAGCGATGTGACAGTATATACCAATGTTCACGAACAATTCGCGGATACTCTGGAATGGAGCGTATGGCTACTGGCAAAAGAAGATGGAGCGCAAGCGAATAAACTGGTATTTATTTATCAGTTTTCACCCGATACAGCATACGGCTGGTCAGCAGCAGCGCGAATCGATTCACTTGATGTGGCTGACGACGGTTACGATGACGCGTGGTATAAAACTCATCTTGGGGCAATGGCACAGCCGGCAAATACAATGAAGTGGATGGCGATAACTCTCGACAATAGCGGAAGCGATGCAAACGAATTGATAATTAAAAAGTTCGGGATTGCTTTCAAAACACGGTAACATTAACTCTAACCATAGTGATGGGGCTGCAGCACAGCCCCGTCACAAAAAAAACGGAGGTAATATGCTTAAATCAGAAGAAAAAAAAGAAGGGAAAAAAGAAGAAAAAAAAGAAGAAAAAATAAATGTAAAAGGCGATAGGGTTGCACTCGCGAATATTTCGATAGCTGGTAAGCGATTCGGGAAAGGGCAAGTCATAACGGGACTAACGAAAAAGGAACTTGAATCGCTTGAGCGTTTCACGAAACCTGTCAAGATAAAGAAATAATCTATGGCTGGATTCCCTTCCGTCGCCGATGTTGTGACTCTACTCAAGGCAGACGAATTCGAAGAAGCGAAAGAAACGCAAGTCGATATGCTGCTCGATTTCGCCATAAGCGAATTCAAGACACTCGCCAATAACAATATCGAGAATACTGAATACGAAAAACAGAAATATATTGAAAGGACAAAAACGCTTACACTTGGAGCGAGGCCGATTACCGAAATAAAATTATTCAAAATTAACGATGCAGATGTCAATGGAGAGGATTATATTCTTGAAGCCGCGCTTGGCGTGATAAAATTCAAAGTAGCCAAAACCGGAACGGTAAAAATAAATTTTTCTGCCGGATATGAGGCTGACGATATTCCGAACGATATACGAAAAGCAATATTGTTTCAAGTAATCGATTGGATTAATAAAGTCGAAGACCGACTCGGGAAAAAGTCTGTTTCGATCGGCGGGGAGACTCAATCTTTTTTGACCGATTCCGTTTTGCCTGAATTTCTCGAAACCGCGAAACGATATGAGATAATGAATTACGGATGAATATAAGAATAGAATACTTGAATTATAAGGAATGGGCTGCAAAAAGAAAAAAGGATGCCGGTAAAGCAATGGGGCGGGCGCTTCTTTACAATCTTAAAAAGGTCATTGATAATTCTAAAAGAAAATATTTGTCGGGAGGGTATCCTTTAAATTTGCGGGTTGATAGTGGTTCTTTAAGAAATAATGTTAGATTGTTTAATATTAGAACGGAAGAGAATGAAGTAATCGCTAATATTGGAGTTGAGTCCATCGCGTGGTACGGGAAAATATGGGAGGCGGTCGATGAATACAAACATAGACGAGGCAGGTCTTTTGGAAACGCAACGCCGATGGCTCGTCCTTTTCTCAAGCCTTCTTGGGAAGATATGAAAAATGTTGTAGTTAGAGATTTGCATTCTAAATTAATTGAGGCGCTAAAATGATAAAATTATCGGCTGTACGTACATGGGGAGAAAGAGTCATAAAAAATATAGAAAAGGTAAAATTAAACACAGACTTAAATCTCACTTTCGAGGGGGTTGTAAAAAAACACGGAACCCCTGTCGCGACAATTTTCATCGATAGCGGAACGGGCGAAATAGAAGGTGATGTTTTTCTCCCGAAAGTACCGGTTAATTTCTATATTATAGATAGAGAAGACGGTGACTATGAGGAGATTGTCCAGGCAATTGTCAGCGAAATTGAATCTAACGCATATCCCGATTTCTTCGAAACTGGCGACTCTTCGCAATATCCGGCAGTGGTCAAAAGTTATGAATGGGATATATTTGCGAGAGGGGATAAAACTTCGGGCAAAATAATTATAGTATTGAAAGCCAATATCGAATATGTTGGAGTTTCAACAAGATAAAAATGGAGGAAAAATGAATGCTAAAGTTATTAAGATACCTTTTAAGTTGAGAGGGAAAAAAAGAAAGTTGAATGAGGAAATAAACGATGTTACGAAATATGAACTCGCTCTTTTCCCCGGTTATTTGAAACAAATTAACACAAAACAAAAAGAAAAAAAAAAGGAGGATATAGATGTCTAACCCGAGAATAAAAAGAAAAATAATATTAGCAAAAAGTGAAACTGAATATGGGGAAGACCCTACCCCAACTTTACCGGTCAGGGCATTTGATATAAGCGATATCACGGTTGAATACAATTCTTATTTCGCGAGAACACAGGATAGAAGCATTTATCAGGGAGCTTATCCGGGAGATATAATAAAAAGTCTGAACTTTAAAACGTTTTTGACGAGAGCCCTCGATGATTCTACTGAACATATGCTATCTGTATTATTGAAAGCGTGTTATTGGAAACATAGCAATTCAACTTTAAACAAATTCGATACAATCGGCGATCCTGTTGCTTCCGGTAATTCCGTGACATTATATCTGTATAATGATGGTGTTCTTGAGAAACTCGTAGGGGCAAGAGGTACAGCGACGGTTCATATCGAAGCGGGGCAAGTTCCTTATGTCGAATTCACATTCACCGGATTATATGAAAGTGTCGGTGCGGATGATATGCCTGTTGTTAGCAATGACGATTATACCGAAGGAGAACTCTTCTCGGTTCGCGCGGTAACGCTTGAAATAAATTCTGACCCATATCATTCTCGTGTCCTTGAATTTTCGGATGGGAATACTGTGAACCCGATTCCTTCTTCGACTGCAGAAAATGGTGTCGCATTGATAGGCGTACCGGAAACCGATCCGCGTGGAAATATAGAATATCTCGTTAATACAGAAAACGCGAATACAATAGAAGCGCTAATAGATAACAGCACTCCAGTCGAAATTTCTTTTATCAATATAGATTATCCGAACCTTGCGATAACTTTCAACGCCTCTATTTTCGAAAGACCTTCTGCAGATGTTGCCGGTTATTCGGGATGGAACTTAGGCTTTGTGATTACTGGGGGAGTAGATATAGATTTGACAAAACCACCCGCTTAAAATGAAAGAAGAATAGATGAATGCCTATCTTGATAATTCTTTAAAACTAAAAAAACCTGATTATGAAAATTTGTTATGGCTCGGCTGTGCGGAGAACGAATTCGGGCTCGTGAAAATGGTTAGCAATAAAGCGATAGCGCTTGAAATCCTTAAACGATTATGCATTAAGAAAAAAGGCGCTAAAATAAAAATAGAAAAAATAGAGCCCGGACTTATTGCTAAAATTGTAGGCGATTACTGTTCTCTCTATGTAAAATCTATCCCAGTAGAGGAGCTGAATGGCTGACGAAATCCTCTTAAAAATACGCGCCGACATAAAAGATTTGAAAACAAAAGTCGGAAATATAGAATCACAATTTTCAGGTTCAAGCAGGAAAATTCAAGCTGACACGGATAAAATATCGAATTCCTTTAAAAACATGGGGAATATTCTCAAAGCCGCTTTATCTGCCGCGATTTTGTATAAATTTAAAAGAGGGATGGAAGAATGTATGAAAGCCGCAATGAAGCAGGAGGCCGCGACACGTTCTCTTGTTTCAATATTAAACACAATGCAAACAGCGACGGCTGACGAAACAAAAGAATTGATAAAATTAAGCGAAGCTCTGCAAAAAACCACGACGTTCGGAGATGACCAAATACAGTCGGCAATGGCAATGGCAGGTACCTTTAAGTTGACGGCAGATCAGATAAAACAAGTCATCCCTCGCGCGATGGATATGGCAGCCGCAATTGAAATGATGACCGGCAGGCAAATGGATTTAGCCGATGTTACGAATATGATTGGAAAATCACTCAATGGGACTATCGGATTCCTGACTCGTTATGGCGTCGTGATAGATGAAGAGGCGGTAAAAACAGATAAATTTAGTGGAGTTTTGAAATCCCTCGATGATAATTTTAAGAATCAAGCTAAAACCCTGACGGAAACAACGCAGGGCGCGATGAAACAATTCGGAAATGAAATAAGCGACATAAAAGAAAAGATAGGGGAAATGTTCTTGCCGGCACTTCGAGATATAACTGTTTTTTTACGTGAATCTTTTTTGCCTGCTCTGGATAAAGTGATAAATGGGTTTCATAAATTTTCGACAATGATTGGGATTGGTACAGGGATAGCCCATGTAAATCAACAAATCCGCGAGACTGAAATAGAAATGGGGAAATTGAAAAAGCAATTTGAATCCGGGGAAATTTCAGTCAAACAATATATCCGTGCAGTAGATAATTGCAAAACACGAATAAAGTATTTGCATGAAAGCCTTAACGAAACTGGCCAAGAAATAATAAATCAAAAAAACGCGGCTGATAAAGTCGTCGATTCTTTCGGGAATTGGAATGAAAAGACAGGAAGGCAAATAGATTTTGAAGGGCTTTTAGGCGGTAGCATAGAAGAAGTCAATGAAAAAATTAAAGACAGATTAACGCTAATCGATGTATGGGAAGCTAAAGAAAAAAGAGCATGGGATGAAATGATAAGAGCTAAAGCTGAAGGTGTTTCTGCTGAGCCTATTATTAGCGAAAGAAAAGATTACTATAAATACCATATCAAATACTATATCGAAGGAGAAGAACAGCGAAGAAGAAAAATAGAAGACACTAAAAATATGCAGGACGAATTAAATAAATCGTGGATTGATTCGATACAATATGTATATGATTTAGGCCGGGCAATAGACCTTGTATTTTCAAGGGCGACAGATAAAGGAAAACAATTAACGAATATGTTTTGGCAGCTGCTCGGCACAGGCGTCGGTTTCGCAGTTGGCGGAGCAGGCGGAGCCACAATTGGGCAGAGAGCAGGTGCGAATATTGGTGGGCTTATAACATCTTCATCCGCTACTTCTACGAATAGAACAACGGCGGAACTATCCAACAAATCAATAAATACAAGAAGTATAACATCTTTTCAAGTAGGTGTGCAATAATGGCAGAAGAAGCAAAACTGGAATTTTGGGATACAAACGAAAAAAAATATAAAGACATAACGCTTTCTATTGTACCTCCTGGGATAACCGCATTTGAATATGCGATAGATAACAAAATGCAAGGCAATACTATATTTCTCGAAGTTACTTTGTTTTTGGATTGCCCTGATTATGGTATAGGCAAATACAAATTAACTATCGGGAATGACTATATCCTATTCGGCGCTCCAGGCGACGGGATAAAACCCGACCTTATAAACGGTACCGTAACAATTACGCTTGTTGATTATTTATTTTATTTGCTTGAAAGAAAAAAACCTCTTAAAATCGGGGCTGTTGACGCCGGGTCTCTTTCGGGTGAAGGTATTACGCTCAACACAATTGAAGATATTAGAGCGATGTATGAATTATCGGAAGGCGGGGAAGAAATACCTTCGAAAGAAAACGTGAAAATAGATGGGTTCTCGTCACGCGACGGAGAAGTGTTCCACGATGGATTAGGGAACAATATAAATATAATCGCCAAAAATATAAAATATAAATCTAAAGGAGTCATTTCGGGGAAAGGGAAGAAAGGAGATTTCGGTCAATGCTATGTAAACCTATACGATATATTGAAAGAAATTATAGAGGAAGAAAATCTTGAGCTTTTTCTTATACACGAATATCCTGAAACTTCGTTTTATCGTTCAGTAAATACAAGCGGTATTGGAAATTCAAGAAAAGTATGGGATTGCAAAGTGGTAAACGGATTCTTAATCCAATTATCATCCGCCAACGGCGCGGTTGGTTTAGTCAGCTGGGGGTTAACTGCAGGTGCGGTTCTTTTAGATTCTTTCCGTATCGAATCGCGTGACTGGGATGAAGAATCGAATGGAGAGGATTTTTTAGCGTATCAAATATTCCCAGATTATAGAAATAATTGCGTATATATTCCAGGTTGGTATTGCCCCGATTACGACCATGAGAAATCTTCAAATCAATATCTTTTTCGAGTGATCAAAGTATCTATCGAAGATGACGGTACCTTTACAGAAGAGTATGATGATATATATTCCGCCATCGATATCCCAGGACGCTCAGGGCTACAGAGCAATAGAGTAGAGTACAGAAATAGAGAATGGAGATTTCCGGGCATTTACGGAGGGATTGAAAGTCTTTGCGGTTTTTCAAGAATGACATGGTACACAGATGATAATCTTGCAGCCCTCGGAAAGTATAGGATAATAATATTGGATACGGGATGGGATAAATTAAGGATTATAGACCCTGATAGGCACAACGCAGGGCAATCTTTCTGGAAGCACGAAGAGGGGGTTAATATTCTATCGAATTTACTTGTTCCCGATTGGATGAACGGGAGCGTCATAAACGTTATTATCCCTTTTGGAGAGGAAGATTGGAAACAGAAAATATTTAGCGTTAATCAGGAAATTCTTACAGGGGCGTATCTTGTTGCTGGTGAAGCCGGAATAATTCACGCGGATGATTCTCCTGGCAACAACATTCGGCCGCCGCTTGCGAAATGGCGACAAAGCTTGACTTATTCTAATATGATAGAAGGCGAATCCGCAATTTTTCATCAACACCTTTCGCAAACACCCTGCGGAGTTTTGACGAGAGAAGGGATATGGAATAATTATACAGAAAAAAAGAGTTCATTCTTTTCTAACAATTACGACCACGATGTCGAGCATGGAGGTTCGGCGTGGGATGAGACAGAAGATAGAGTCCTGGTGTGGAGCACAGATGTAGATGAAGAGCCTAATGCTTTACGCTGGGATGTGCACGAGAACTATTGTTATAGGAGAATTTATTTATACCAGCCTCAGATTTATTCTGACAGAAAAACACAATTTATCGACGCGCTTGCAACAGCGGGCTTATTCTATGAACAGAAAAACGGACAAATCAGGCTTTCCAGAATAAGAGGGGTTGGGTCGAATATAGGGACGATCCAAAATTCCGACCTAATAAATATTAGAGATTTACAGGAATTTACAAATTTCGCGGACGAATATTCTATAAGGGTTTTATCTCGGGAACTAACGAAAGGGAGCGGGGACACGGTTAACACAATTAAAACGATAATGAATGAATATGGATTTACCTCGAAATTGCACGCAGACAGATTTTCGGATTGGACAGAGCAATTACAGCGAAGTTTTATAGGGAAAGAATTTTCTCTCGAAATAGATAATTTCAATTCAATCGCAAATACCAAGCTTCCGAATCTTGCAGATATTTTGACTTACGATTCAAACAACTATGTCATTACAAAAATAGTTAGAGATTTAATCGGAAGATATATTTCCGTTGAAGCAATTAAACCAGGAAGCATGATTACGATTTCTGGTTTGTGGGTAGCAGGCGGAGGCGGGACAAGCACTCTCGCGTATTCCGCAGACGGAATAAATTGGACTGGATTAGGGAAAAATATTTTCGATGATTATGGTTGGGGGGTTTGCTACAATGGAGATATATGGGTCGCAGTCGGGGAAGGAAGCACGAACACGATAGCTTATTCCGCAGACGGAATTAATTGGACAGGATTAGGAAAAAATATATTTTCGTCTTATGGCCGTAGTATCGCATGGAATGGTTCGATGTGGATAGCCGGCGGAGGCGGGACAAACACTCTCGCATATTCCGCAGACGGAATTAATTGGACAGGATTAGGGACAAGTATATTTTCGACTTATGTGCTTGGTATCGCATGGAATGGTTCGATGTGGATAGCAGGCGGAGGCGTGACAAATACTCTCGCGTATTCTTATGATGGAATTAATTGGACAGGATTAGGAAAAAGTATATTTTCGTCTTATGGACGCGGTATCGCATGGAATGGTTCGATGTGGGTAGCCGGCGGAAACGGGACAAACACTCTCGCATATTCCGCAGACGGAATTAATTGGACAGGATTAGGAACAGATATATTTTCGACTTATGGATTTTGTATCGCATGGAATGGTTTGATGTGGGCAGCCGGCGGAGGCGGGACAAACACTCTCGCATATTCTTATGATGGAATTAATTGGACTGGATTAGGAACAGATATATTTTCGACTTATGGACGCGGTATCGCATGGAATGGTTCGATGTGGGTAGCCGGCGGAAAAGATATAAATACTCTCGCGTATTCTTATGATGGAATTAATTGGACAGGATTAGGGACAGATATATTTTCGATTGGACTTGGTGTCGCGTCAAAACCGGCGCCTCAATTATATCCACCCGTAAATTAAGGAGGGGAAATGGCAGACAAATTGATAATGGGAACAGCAAGACCACTTTTCAGAATTGGGGATGAGAGAATTGTCTTGAATGATTCTACAAGTCAAACACAAATTCCTTTCCCATTTCAAGAAAAATCGATTACGCATGAAGGATGTTTTTCGCCATGCAAAATATGGAAATACTCAAGAGGTTTTAGAGGAATTTTCAATCTCGTTTGGGAACACCTCGATAGACCTTCACATGAAAAATTATTAGAAATCATAGAATCTAATGAATACTTTTATTTTCGTCCTCATTTTAATTTTTTCAAAGAGTACGAGGTAGTCTTGAATCCTCAAAATCCCGGAACAATCGATAGGATAGGGACTGTCGCGCGGCAATATAAGGGGAATCTCGTTTTGGTCGCACGGGAAACGTTGGCGTCTCACCCTAAAAGTTACGGGGCTTTCAGCTTTAACGGTTCTACAAAAATAGACTGTACATTAGCGGAAACATTGAACGGTGATTGTTCGGTAGAAATGTGGATTAAGACCCCGAGGTCTTTTTCATCGAAGGAAGAATTGTTTTCCATATCAGGGAATGTAGATTGGACTGTCAATATAACAACAGATGGAGCTTTAGAATTTCTAACCGATGATGGTACTTTACATCAGCAATTAACTGGTTATGCAGTATTGACTGAAAATTCCTGGCATTTCGTTACGGTTACAAGGGCAGATACAGATTCAAAAAAAATTTGCGTTGACGGTAAGTGTGAGGGAGTGAGAGATGAAAAAGCCGCAAATGCGATTACAGCAGTAACGCTCGGGGCTTCTTCAGATGCGTTCTCGAAATATTGCCAGATATTCCGAGTATATAATGAATACACAGCAAAAAGTTGGACATCTATACTGCATTCAATCGAAGCGATTAGAGAAAATTTTGTAAATAGTATAAAATTATGGTGGGATAGTTCGCAAGGAGATTTCACAGATTTGAGCGGAAAAGGGAATGACGGCACGATTACAGGCACAGAAAATTATTCAAAAGAAAGTTTTCCTGATAACGGGTTCAAAATGTTAACTTAGGAGGTGAAATGTGAATAAGAGAAAAAACTTTTGGGAAAATGGAGGAAAACTATGGATATGGATATTAATAATAGTCTTTTTTGCAACGACTATAAGTCAGGCTTCTATAGCGTTATTTAAATCCAATCAAGCCTACGAATATAGTCAAAAAAACAAAGACATGATAATCAGCAACGATAAAAAAATAGCGGTCTTTGACGAGAGATTGAAAAACATTGAAAAAACAACGGACGAAATTAATCAAAAAATAGATAGAGCCTTAAGGAGGTAAATATGACGGAACATAAACGAAAACTTATCGGGTTCCTAATAGCGATACCGACAATTATTGTAGGACTGTTGGTTGCGGGTAAGATGACTCTTTCCGCAGAGCACTATAAGATTTACGCGGACGCGGTGAAATGGCTTACAGGTATTTTTGTTTTCGGAAATTCGATTGAACACGTAACGAAAGCTTGGGAGGTGCTTAAAAAATAAATGGAAAGAATTGAAATCGGAAATATTGTGTATGATATTTCAAAAGGTTGTGAAACAGTTATTCTTACGAAAGAAGAAATCAGGAAGATATATGGAGAAATCGATAGCAGTTAGTATCGGTCATAATCCGCCACGCGATTACGGATTTCAAAAAAAAGGTAAAGCCGAATATTTTTATAACGCTTCTGTTGCTATCGAATTACAAAAAGAACTATATGAAAATGAATACATCGTCTATTATCCTCACGGTTCTTTGAAAACCAAAGTTGATATGATTAATCATCTTTTCAAACCAGAAATCGCTGTTGAAATTCATCATAATTCTAATTCAAGGAAAATGGAAAAAGGAGCTGAAATAATTTATCATCCAACATCGATACAAGGGAAAATATTAGCAGAGAAAATCTTAAAGGAAATGGAATATCGAGGATTCGAAACAGGGGGAATTTTCAAGGGATACTATAGATATGATAAGACAAAAGGATATTTTTATTTTACTTCAAAAACAAATATGCCCGCGGTTATAATCGAATGCGCATATATGACAAACGCGGATGATTTTGCTGTAATGAACGAAATTGATTATTTTAGAAAAATGGCACATGCGATTTACAGGGGGATAGAAAACTATGTTGAAGATTAACCTTATTTTAAATGCAATTAAAAATTTCTCTAATGTATTTATCTATACAAGTATCGCTTTGTTTGCTTTGAATGTTTATTTCAATTTAAAATTAGAAATCAAAAAAGGAAAACAGATTGAGAAAAATCTTAAAGAGCAAATTCTATTACAATACAAAAAAGATTCCCTGACGATTATAACTTTAGCGAAAAAAAATAAAAAACTTTCCGGTCTGTACAAGCTGCAAACAGAATATACCCTCAGCTGGAAAGAGAAATACGAAAACTTGAAAGCAGCGCAGGACACTGTAAACAGTAGAATTAAAGTTAGCTTCGAAAAAGAGACAAATTGCGTTTTCATTTCAGGCTATACTTTGACCGACCCGCCAGCCTGCCCTGTAATTTCCTTTACGCTTAAACCGATAAAGATCGAAACGAAATATATGCAAATCGATAATAAGGTATATTCTATTCTGCACCCAGAAAACAATTGCATAACTATAAGCGGCATTAAAACAGAAGTCCCGCCGGAATTTATAAATTATCGAAATAAAGGTTTCGGCTGGAAAGAATTTTTTGCCGGAAGCGCCATAACAAGCCTCGTTTTTTTGCTCAAATAGACGCATTTTAAAGCTTTTATTGCTGTTTTTCAAGTCTTTTTTTTTGCCGAAGGGCAAAAATTTCAGCAATTGTATAAAAACATATCACGTAAACCTTTGCAATATAAGGACTTAAACAGGTGCGTATAAGAGAGAATTCCTTTTCGACTTAAGTAGTTGTAATATAAGCACTTACAAAGATAAAGTAGGGGTATATTTATATACCCCCCTATTTTTCGGCTTCACTGTGTGGCTGTATTTACGGCTAATGGGCTATAAACGCAAAATTAGGCTCATATTTGCGTTTTTCGATTAAGATAATATAGAATATGGCTCGCCAGCAAGAAACGCCAAATTGAAAAGATTTTTCCCACACAGGTGGGAAAAATAATCGCGTAAAAAAGCAATGTCATTCGGGAAACTCCTCGATTGTAATTTTTACATTTTTCCCGCTAAATTTTATTTCTTTTTTCCTTGATGTCTTGTCGGGTGTTTTTATATTTTTTATTTTTCCTTTCCCTTGTCGTTTGGGATTGTGCCCGTCCCGATAGTCGAATAGTGCGCATGTCGCATTACTGCAATTTTTCACTTGTTTTTGACTACCAGAACATTCGACGCAAAATTGGTGTATCGCTTTAAGCGGAGTTAAGTTTTCTTTTTCGATTTACCCCTCCTTAAGCTCTTTGATTTTTTCGAGAACCACCTGAATAGGATTTTTCCCAAACATTCTTATATTTCCAAAATTATATTTTTCATAGTTTTCATATATTCCCCTCAACCATTCCTCCAGCTCCTCGACCGGAAAGCGTTTTTCCGTGCAGCCTAATTCCTTTTTGATTTTTGTTATCATTCCTCCTCCTCTAACGAATCAAGCGTGTCTATCGCGTCAGCATAAAATTTCGCTTCCCAAGTCCTCATATCGTGTACTTGTTTTTTCGCGTTGTCAATCCGATATTGCTCAAGTTCTTTTTGTAGCCATATATGGATATCTTGTATTTCGATGACTTTCTCTTGTATCGCCAATCGCTCGGATTTTTCTCTGCCGGTAAAGCAAACAAAATAAAGCAAGCCGCCAAGCAAGCACCCGACGCAAAAAAGGATTATCGAGTATTGTAGATTGTCGAATACAAAATCTTTAAGTTTCATTTTTTATTTTTCCTCCTTCTTATTTGATATGGTTTCAGTTATTTTTTCTAACTGCTCTTTAAGTTCTTTGTTTTCTGTTTCGAGTTTTTCGTTTTTATCTTTAAGCTTGTGAAACATCTCTAATGTTTCCTTCACCTCTGTTCTTGTCTGGTTTTCAGGCAGAGACACGGAATCATCATTTATTAACCGAACGCTAACTTCTGTATCTCTATCTATTATATATCTTTTAGGCTCGCTGTAACCCCCTTCTTCTTGTATTATTTTAATTCCATCAAACGCTTCGAGAAGTTCACTTATTTTAGCTCCTTTGCCAAATAAAATTTTATTATAACCTATTTCCACTAAAAGTCTCATTCTTCCTCCTCATCAAACACTTCTGGTTTAATGTGTTTATCTATTGTTTTCTTGCCAAAACCCATAGCTTTCAAGAAATCTGTGAAAAGATACAACAGGTCTCTTAATCCGTCCTTATCAAAGCAGTCCAATTGTTGCGTTATTTCGATATTTTTCATTATCCCCTCTCAACAGGATTTCCATTTTCATCAAAAGGCAAATCTTCATCGTCTCCTGTTTCTAATTTTTCTTTCAGCCCTGTATAGCTGCGCTCCAGAACGTCAGCCGGCATGCGCTTCACTTCATCCCATTTTGATGTCCCGAAAAATTCAACCAATAATTCTTTCTTTTTCTCTTTATTTTCTTTCGATTTTCCGGGGTAGCATTCGACAAGTATATTTTTTATTTTTTTGAGATGAGCCTCCTTGTTTTCTTTTTTCGGTAGATTGGCATTCGCAACATAAGTTCCCATCTTCGTATTTTGCTCAATCGCTTTGACTTCTTCTTGTTGTATCCCGTCCACGCGGCCGGAAATTTGTCTCCTTATGTCCGACATCATTCCAACCGATTGCAACACCCAAATCGGGAATCTCTTTTTCGCATCTTTTCTATTTGACACCATCCTAACACTCAAGCTAAACTTGATACCTCTCAAAACCCCTCCTGCAAGGGTTTTTATTTTTTCGAGTTCGGAGTAAATATTAGCCCCGGAGTTTTCTGACCGAGTTCGAAATAGATAACAAAGAGGGTTTTCTATTTTCCCAGTATCGGGCAAGGCAATCCACGCTTTTAGATACATTACGTACACGCATTTATTTTTATCTTTTTCAGGCAAATTTAATTTACGGCAAACACATTCTGTCTCTTGCCCCGCGTGATAAGTTACCCCATTTATCGTTTCGTCAATTCTGTGAATGCAAGTGACGCTATCGCAAGAACGTTTTTTCTGTCCATTCGAACCATAAAGGTTGAATTCATCATTGAAGAAATCGGGAATCTCATCGGAGGGAAAATACAAAAAAAGTTCTTCCGGTTGTTCTCCGTACGCTTCGACCAATTCGGGGAAAGGGGAAATATCGAAATAAGGTAAACTTGCAGGCAACCCCTTTTCTGTCTTTTCTCCGCTTGTTATTTTTGCACGAGGATCGCAGAGAATCCTATATCTTCTATTCTGTATCATTTTCTCCTCCTTTTAAATTTAATTTTTTTGTATTCAAAAAATCAAGATTAACGACATTGGGGTAACTTAAGTGTTTCGGGGCGAAATTCGGATTTGCTTTGTTGAATATTTTTTGACAAGCTTCAAACGCTTCGATGTTCTCTGATATTTCTCCAACGCCGATTTCATGTATTCGAAAGCCTTTCTTGTTAAGGTTCGGATATAGTTGTACTATTTCGGCACTTTCAATTTTGCCAAAAACTTTCATTTTATTTACAATATCCTGATATACCGAAACCTGAATTTTCGCAGTATCCCCGATATATTGCCCTGTCTTCCAATCGAAAATTTTCAAAATATCTTTCTTAATCTCTTTATGTTTTTTTTGCCCTTCTACTTTAACTTTTTCAGTGATTGTCATTTTCGCGATAAGGTCTATCGTGCCCGCTGTTTTTCTATCGATGTCAAAAACGATTTGCTCTATCGCGATAGGCTCAAGATTATATTTTTCTCTATATTCTTGATACCATAGGCACCATGATAAAAATCGCTCCCATTCTTGTACAGAGCAAATTCTTTCTTTTGCCTCATTTTCGAATGTAATTGTTTCGCCTCGTAGAATTGATTCGATTAACCTGTGCACTAATATTCCAAGTTGTGCGGCTTCATCTCTTATCGCGTCTGCTCTTTCTCCTACTCTTTGCAGCCACAATTTGAAACCTATCCCTTTCGGGTATGCCTGCAAATAAGTGGTTACAGAAGGTAGGCTTAAAGGGTTTTTCTCGCCCGGAACTACAATCTCGTACCATTGTTCATCAAATTTGTTGATTCGATTTGCATCATGATCTATCATAATTTTTTCTATTGTATTATTCATTTTCTTTTTCTTTCTCCTCTAAATATGTATTGTAACATTCGCGGCAAAGCACTTCCCCATCATCCGTTTCATACAAAAGATGATGTTCGCATTCTTCGCTGCACCATTCGCAAATATTCATATTGCTTTCTTTTTGTTCTCGATATGAATTTTCCTCCCACGGTTCAAGCCCGAATTTTAATCCTATCCATGACATTTGAAACCTCCCTTGTTTTTCATTATACAAACTTCCAGTGTTTTTTTATTTCTTTGCAAAAATCCTTAAACTTTTCTGTATCATATACGCTTATTGCGTGGACACTCAATGCACAAACAGAAATATATCCTGGGTATATATTGCGAAACCATGTAAGGCAATTACCCCCCGTCCATTCAAATGGACAGCCGCAGCAAAGAGCTCTAATATATTCTGCACATAAAGGGCAAGCTATTTCTATTATTCCTTCTTCGTTTATTCTCCGCAAGTCAAACCGCGCTCTTAATTGCTTCTCAAATCGTTTAGGTATTTCAACGATAAGATTTTTATTCATTTTCGCTCCCTAAATTCTATGTAATTATTATATGTAATTATTAATAGGTTTTAATTTAATATCGTTGATTTCTTTTATGCTTCGGATATTATTATTTGACACAAGAAATAATACTAATTCCTCTACCGCCCAAGCGTCCCCGGGTTTTTCCTCAAGAACCCTCAAACGCCTCGCGACTTGCAGGGCGTTCCATATCCGCCTTTTTAATTCGTATTTATTTTCACACATATTAGCCCTCCTGAAAAATTAAAGGGCGTTCTGTTGATATGCGGATTCGTCTTTTCGGTATTCGGAAAAGTTTCCCAGAACGCCCTTTTGTTTTTTATGTTTTTTACAATTTTTTTGGATAGACGATTCGCATATCAAATACATCATATTATCAGTATATACATTTTTTTTGTTTTGTCAAGGGGGGAATTTTTATCCTTAACTTTTTGAGTGAATTAATTATACTTTTGAAATAATAGAACGCCGATTTCTTTCGGGATAAAGGTTTCGGTTGGAAAGAATTTTTTGCCGGAAGCGCCATAACAAGCCTCGTTTTTTTGCTCAAATAGACGCATTTTAAAGCTTTTATTGCTGTTTTTCAAGTCTTTTTTTTTGCCGAAGGGCAAAAATTTCAGCAATTGTATAAAAACATATCACGTAAACCTTTGCAATATAAGGACTTAAACAGGTGCGTATAAGAGAGAATTCCTTTTCGACTTAAGTAGTTGTAATATAAGCACTTACAAAGATAAAGTAGGGGTATATTTATATACCCCCCTATTTTTCGGCTTCACTGTGTGGCTGTATTTACGGCTAATGGGCTATAAACGCAAAATTAGGCTCATATTTGCGTTTTTCGATTAAGATAATATAGAATATGGCTCGCCAGCAAGAAACGCCAAATTGAAAAGATTTTTCCCACACAGGTGGGAAAAATAATCGCGTAAAAAAGCAATGTCATTCGGGAAACTCCTCGATTGTAATTTTTATATTTTTCCCGCTAAAAAAAGATATATCCGCGAAAGATTACAACATATTGTTTCCCGATTAAGGAAGCATTGTCCTCGTTTTAATCCTTTTTTATTTCTATGATTTGCTTGCATGAAAATATATTCCCATACTTTCAACCACCAACTTGGTTTTTGATACCATGTCCTTTATTAATTTATCTATCTCGTTTTTTATTTTTTTCCCTATTCGACCGTTCAAACTGTGTTTAGGAAATCTTTCGTTTGAATTCCAATTTTTGAGAATTTCCGAGTATATATTATTTCTTTCATTATTAACATTATTAACATTATTGTTTATAGGTTCGTTTCTGGTTCGTTTCTGGTTCGTTTCTGCTTCGTTTTTTGCCTCGTTTTTGTAATTATCTAAATTTTGGTAAAAGCCGTAATTGCATATGGTTGCGATAAATCCCCGCGTCGTTTGTTGCGTCGTCAACATTGAATGCTGCCTCAAATACCGAATCGCATTATCTACGCTATTTATAGTAATCCCTTCGATTTTCAGATGGCAATCGCGATATATTGTTTCCCGATTAAGAAAGCATTGTCCTCGTTTTAATCCTTTTTTATCTTTATGATTTGCTCGCATGAAAATATATTCCCATACTTTCAGCCACCAACTTGGTTTTTGATACCATATTGGATTATCTTGAATTTTCCGAGCCAAGAGTACACATCCGTCAGGGATTTTCGCCATAATTAATACGTATTTTTTATATTTAAAAAAAACAGGTGCCGGTATGGCAAACAAGAATTTTCGAGAAAATTACTCCCGGCACCTGTTTTATTTTTCTTTATTTTTGGTTTGAATAAATTCTGGTTTGCCATAATTGCATTATAATAATATTTTTAAATTTGTCAAGAGTAAAAATAAAAAACCCCCGCTCAAACTTAATCGAACGGGGGTCGTAAGGAGGTTTTGCAGTACGTGGTGTTGTTATTTAGTTGAAAATCTTATATACAATTCTTCATAAGCGCCGTGGAAAATAGCGGGGTTGTCGAACGTGATGTATGGCACAACCGGATGGATACAGTAATGCCGGAAACCTATTTCGAATTTATCGAATTCAAATCCGGTCATAAATTTATAGGTCGCCTTATAGGGAACGAATTCTTTCGCGTCTGATATTGATTTGCCGGCAAAAGTTTTTATTCCTCCGCCGATGTAGAATTTCTTTATTTCAATTTTTGTCTCGAGATTAAAATAAAAACTTACTTTATTCGCCGCCGCTTCAGACCAAAATTCGGGAAGATACACATTCATTTTGTCTTCCGGCGTTATCCCAAACTCGAAACTTGAAGAATATATGATATTTAAAATTAAAAGAATCATTTTACGCCTCCTTTTTTTATTACTATTATATTTTGCAGCGCAATATCTATTACCTCCTCACCACATCCCTCACATCTCACTTTTTTCTCTTTTTCCATTTTTTTCCTCCTCAATTTCAAAACCCCATACACGTGCCTTCTGACATCCCGCCACGGCAGTACCCCAGTCTTCCACTTTTATTTTTACCGGAGTATTCCCTTTAGGAAAAACTCCGAACCCAAATGAATTACATTCATTTTTTCGCATGTCGCAGTGCCAATCGCGGTAATATCTTCCTTTTTCATATTTTCGATTTTGCCGATACATGCCAGCACCATTTCTATCATGTTTTCGATATGCATGTAAGTACGCACCGTCAAATTGTAACCCGTTTTCGTTAGCGTACTTCTCAATCTCAATTTTTTTCTGCTGTAATGATTTTTCAGCATGTGCTCTATTGTACAACTTAATGTCAATCCTATCCGCGTGCTTCTCTATGAACTCTTCGGATAGATTTTGGGATATAGAAATACACTCCCAATCGATTTCATCTGCGTGTTTCTCCATGAACTCTTCCGACAGTTTTTGGTGTATTGAAACCGCCGACCAATCGAGTTCATCTGCGTGCTTCTCGATGAACTCTTCGGATAGATTTTGGGATATAGAAATACATTCCCAGTAAATCTTATCCGCGTGTTTCTCGATGAACTCTTCTGACAGTTTCTGATGGTTAGAGATACACTCCCAATAGAGTTCATCTGCGTGTTTCTCCATGAACTCTTCCGACAAATCCTGGGATATAGAAATACACTCCCAATCGAGTTCATCCGAGTGCTTCTCCATGAACTCTTCCGACAGATTCTGATATATAGAAATATATTTCCAGTCAATCTCATCTGCGTGCCTATCCATGAACTCTTCCGACAGATTTTGGTGTATTGAAATATATTTCCAATAGAGTTCATCTGCGTGCCTGTCCATGAACTCTTCAGCCAAATCCTGAGATATAGAAATATATCCCCAATCGAGTTCATTCGCGTACTTCTCCATGAACTCTTCTGACAGTTTCTGATATATTGGAATATATTCCCAGTCGAGCTCATCCGCGTGCCTATCCATGAACTCTTCCGACAGATTTTGGTGTATTGAAATCGCCGACCAATCGATTTCATCTGCGTATTTCTCAATGAACTCTTCCGACAGTTTTTGGTGTATAGAAATATATTTCCAGTCAATCTTATCCGCGTGCTTCTCAATGAACTCTTCCGACAGTTTTTGATATATTGAAATATATTCCCAGTCAATCTCATCTGCGTGCCTATCCATGAAGGCTTCGGACAGATTATGATATATAGAAATATATTCCCAATCAATTTCATCGGCGTGCTTCTCAAGGAAGGCTTCCGATAATTCCTGATGTTTATACATTTTTATCTCCTTTTTTTTCAATCATATCCCATATCCGTTCCATTTTTTTCCTCTCTTTCTTAATATTTTCCGGTTCATGTAATCCAGTACTTCATCGAAACTATCGAAGTATTGGATTTCCGATTCGGGAGCCCAGAATTTTCTGATTCCCCATTTGACCAATTTTATTTTTTTGTCGATGATGTCATAGCATCTGATGACTTCCCAATTTCCAAGTTTCCGCGAATCTGTTTTAGGGTATTTCATTTTACTTTTTCCTCAAAAAGAACACTTTCGCAAATTTTTCAGCAGTTCTTCATATTTTTCATATATTTCTAATCTTCCTGCTATGGCGTTTTCAAGCCTTTTCAGAATAGACGGGAATTCCGAAAAAAGACGACGTATTTTTTCAATAGTTTCTTCTGCCTCTCCATCTTCCCATGTCTCGGAATACTCATTTGTATATAACATGAAAGAACACCCTGTCTGAATATAATATATATTCCTCGCATCGAAAATCTCAAAATCTTCCGATTTTCCAAAAGTGAAACGCATATCTTCCTCAATGTCTTTTGTTAATTCTTCCCAGATTTCCATTAATTCGCAGTAAGCTTTTTTCAACCATGTCTCTCTTGTTGTCAGTTTATCCACCATTTTTTCTATATTACCTTTCATTTTTCTCTCCTTTTGCTCTTTCCAGAGCAGGGTTTATATTTATCTCCAAATAGCTTCTGACGATAGTTTTTCACTTACTGTATCTTTTCTATACAATCCACATTTTTCACATTCTATCGTTCTTTCTATAAGTTTTCTTGCATCATATGTATGGGTGTAATTGTATTCGATTTGAATCTCATGTTGACAATATTGACGAGCTTCTTTCATTATTCTTTCTTTCTCTGCGGATATGGCGATATCCAATCCATCATCTTCTGTCCCACCATAATATTTAAGTGATTGGGCTTTTTGGGTTAATGCCCGAAACTTCTCCTCATCGGGAATGTTTTTATATTCTGGAATAGCTGGGAGTTGTTTTTTAAGATTATCGTATTTCGCAATTCTTTTCTCTTCTTCTTCGATTCTCCTTTTTGCCTCATCTATTTCTTTTTGTTTTAGATATTCAAGGATTTTCAGTTTATTATTTTTGAGAATTCCAATTTCTTCGGGGGTGAGTTCCCCGGCATTCGCTTGAAGATTTTCGGAATTATACAAGCGGACATTTCCTTTTATTATAAGCTCTTTTATTTCTTTTTTCATTTTCTCCTCCTTACAGGTTTAAGTTTAACTTACTTTTTCTTTCTTCCTAATCATTTATTCCAAAGAGCTACTTATATAATATACAAATTTCATTCCACTTTTGGGAGCAAATTTGCTAAGTAATTGATATGCAAACACATACAAAAAAAAAGAAAAATTTTGGGACAGGAATGTCTCAATTTAGGTGTAAAGAAATCTTTAATGGGTGTATTTTCGGGTAAAAAACGACACTCTGGAAAGCCTTATTTCTATAGGTTCTAATGGCGTTGTTAAATTTTCTTGTTTTTCTGCATTTTTTGTCAAGTTTTTTTTAACTGCCTGGGAAATGCTTTGCTTCTTTTATTTTTTATCGCGATTGCCATCTGAAAATCGAAGGGATTACTATAAATAGCGTAGATAATGCGATTCGGTAT
>OMKS01000879.1_pt1 | contig 27906 bp, 26 predicted proteins | sample 1674721 | NCBI WGS metagenome assembly OMKS01 (sample SAMN06264996, study PRJEB25208) | sediment metagenome | isolation source: hot spring sediment | place: USA: California | collected 2014-09-02 | reverse complement strand
TGCCAGGATAAACAAGTATATCTATGATCTTATACTTACCGATCTCAAGCTTCCGGGCATAGATGGCATTGAACTGCTGCAGAAGGTGAAGACATCCAACGCAACCACTCTGGTCATTGTAATGACCGGTTATGCATCAGTAGACACCGCGGTCGTCGCGATGAAGAACGGGGCCCATGACTTTATCCAGAAGCCTTTCGGTCTCCATGAGATCGTTCAGAAGATCGATGATGCCCTGGCGTTAAAGCGAATGAGAAATGAGATCGACTATCTCAGGCACGCGCAGGAAGATATCATATACCGCACCACCGATATCATAGGTGAAAGTGCAACGCTTAAAAAGGTTTTATCCATGGCGGAGAAGGTCGCCAATGCAGACTCTACACTGCTCATCACCGGGGAAACCGGTGTCGGAAAAGGCTTGATAGCAGGTACGATACATCATAATTCGAACCGGTCCGGCAACAATTTCGTTCAGGTCAACTGTGCGGCACTGCCACACAACATCCTTGAAAGCGAGCTCTTCGGCCATGAAAAGGGCGCCTTTACCGGTGCAATCAAGATGCGCACAGGCAGAGTGGAGCAGGCAAACATGGGTACCATATTCTTAGACGAGATCGGGGATATGGACCTGGGCCTCCAGGCAAAAATCTTGCGGGTACTCGAAGAGCGGGAATTCGAAAGAGTCGGCGGCGAACGGACGATCAAGGTCGATGTGCGGGTGATAACAGCCACGAACAAAGACCTCTATACCCTTGTCCAGGAAGGAAGATTCAGGGAGGATCTCTATTATCGGATCAACGTGGTTAACATCCATATACCGCCCATCAAACAGCGCAAAGAGGATATCGAACCCCTTATCCGTTATTTCATAAAGAAATACACACGGGAATTCAACAAGACCGATATGGATATCGATCAGGAAGCTCTTCAGTACATGCGGGATTACGACTGGCCGGGCAATGTCCGAGAAATCCGAAATTGCGTGGAACGCTCAGTTCTCCTGACCGAAGGGGATGTTATTCGAAGGCATGATGTTTCAATAACCCATCACTGCACAAACGATGTCGCTCCAAAAGATGATCCAGCCTTATCCAGCCTGGCAATATCCGAAAAGGAAATCCTTCTGGATGCACTCCAGAAAAATGACTGGATTCAAAAAGATGCTGCCAGCTCTTTAGGTATAAGCAAACGGGTAATCCATTATAAGATCAGAAAATACGGCATCACTCACCCCAGGTGGATCAAAAACCGATAAGATCCACATACATCGAGGCTATCTCCGGGTCCAGTGTTTTACCGCTCATGGCGCATAATTCCCTCAATGCCTCTTTGGTATCCATCTGAAACCGGTAGAGCCTGGGAGACGTCATGGCATTGAATGTATCGACGATCCTCATGGCACGTGCCCCAAGAGGTATGTCTTCTTGTTTGAGACCCCTTGGATACCCGCTCCCATCAATATTTTCATGATGATACATGAGGATATCTTCATCAAGATCAAGAACCGTGGAGTCCTTGAGCATCCTTGAGGTAATCAGGGTATGGGCATGAATCTTCTTCTTGTCAAACGGCGACATATCCCCCTTGGTGAAGATTGCCGTGGGAATGCCTAGATATCCGATATTGGCAACCAGAGAAGAATTGGCCCAATTCGTCGCCTGAACATCGCCTTTACCCAATTCCTTTGCCAGACTATACATCTGGTCGGCAACCTTGATCGAGTACCCCATAGGATATCCTGCCCTGAGATCACTGAGAATGGAAGTCGTAGATATAATGCCCAGAGACCAGTTCCGGATATCCGTATCAATACCCAGAGAAACAGCCCATGCCGGAGAGAGATAGGTTTTTATCCAATCAAGGATATCATCCGACAACCCCTCGTGGTTTATATAACCTAGCTCAAACCCCTGCCAGTGAACCGGGGTGCCGGGCGGTTCGTAGCGGATGGAGAGTTCATCGGCATGACACTGGATTCTGAATAGATCAAGAAGCTCATTCAGTGTCTTCACGTGAGGACCGGCCTGAAGGATCTTCCTCATCCTGATTTCCAGAGAAAGGTTCGTGTGCTTTATGGCCCCGGTCTGTGAATACTTGGCCATATGAATACCCTTCTTCTTTGCATGGGAAAGGGCCTGATGAGCAATATTGACAAGGCCTTTAGCGTCCTGAGCCTCATCCGGAAGCGTAGCTATACCCAAGGTCATGTTATTGGCCAGGTCCGCACCCAGATTCAGCGTTGCATTATGCAGTGCTGTAATGGCATCCTGAGATGAACATCCGGGAAGAATAACAAAAAAGCTGAGTTCTTCATACCTCAAGACCTTGTCATAACACCTGAGACCGTCCTGAATTCTCCTGGCAAGCATTTTAAGCGTTCTTACCCCCTCTGGGATATGCTTGTACAATCCGAATTTATTCCTGTCTTCGATCTCAATAATCGCGACAGTCAGCGGGAAAGACATCCTTTTGGACAGCTCCTCATACTGATGCAGGACCTCAAGAAGTATATGTTTCTGAGGGATATCGATCCGGACATCAAGCGCACCATCATAATCGATATCGGGCGAAATGACCTGCTGAATGATATTCTCAGAGCTAAGCAGCAGGTGCTTAATCAGGATGAGATCGTTAACGCTGAATTTCGAACCCCCTTTCCTGAACAGCTCCAGACAACCGATAACCTTCGTGTCCTTGTAAATCGGAAGCCCAATCATGGAAGAGAACTGCATGGGTATCTCATGGGGTTCAAGACTTGTTTCATTAAGGTCCGAAACGAGCAAGGGACGTGCAGTATCACGAATTGTCGAGGTGAATATATCCCCTTTTTCTATTTCCTCCGGGATCTCCCCCTGCAGCCCTCTGCAGAACCAGGCATCTCCCGGAGACCATATATATACAAGGGCGACATCGTAAGGGGTAATATGGTTTACAAAATTCAGGAAAAGATCGGATATCTTCTCCACTCGGACATCTATATCATTGAGAAGGAGAACCTGAAAAAGCAGCGGAATCACCTCTGCATTATCTTTTATAAATTCCGGAGAAAGCTCCAGTGTCTGATTTATAACATTTTGTTTTAGTCTGTCATTAAACATGGGAATACTCGACCACCTCCATCATATGATCACACCAGATGAGGCATAAATAATTAACCAAACCTTACACAATCCCAATAGGCTTCAAATTCACGGCACGCTTTTTTAAGATCATAAATACCATTTATTCCCAGTCTGCCCAACTGTTCAAGGATCTCTCTGCGAGTAAGCTTCATGGTTGCCCCCAAATAAATATCTTGTTTTTCCTAAACTGCAAACATGATGCCACAACTTTTATCTGGCATAACATAATAATATAACTTTGATTTATATGTGTTTTCAACAACGCCGGCTTGGCACTTCTTGTGCAAAATAGAACTTTTGTTACTCTTTATAAGAAAGAAATTACATACTGTTTTTTTGCGAAAGGCCAGTAGAAATATATTGCCCATTTATCCCATTAAGTTTTGAAAAGGACAGCATTACATTGTGTAACTCTGCCTGAACCCTAAAACCCACAAAAGACCAAAATACACAACAGCCCCCGAAAAGATTGAAAGAAAAAGAAGGCCCAGTCCCGAAAGCGTAAAGCCTTCAAACCAGAATTGCATTGCCAGAAAAGGAATCAGACATATACCCATACCAATTCCGGCTGCAATCATCCTGGCATAATGCATTAAGGGAACCCCTCCCGGCCTTATCCCTTTCCTTACGAGAACCCTGTACAATAGTATCACTTGAAAAGACACAGAGATGCTGCTTGCCAGAGCAATCCCTGCATGTTTCATGGGCACCATGAGCGCTACACACAAAAGAATATTTATCGCAAGCACAATCCATGAGATCCTCACAACAGACCTTGCCTGCTGCATGGCATAGAGTGCCTGGGTGAGGATCCTGGAGATCCCAACCGCGCACAGGCCAATGGCATACATACGCAAAGCATATGCGCTCGCAAGGGCGTCCTGCATGGTAAATGCGCCTCTTAAAAAGAGCATGGAAAAAATAGGTTCGGCAAGAACCATGATCCCTATCGTTGCGGGTATGGTGAATACCATTACTACCGAGACTGATCCCCCCACAAGACTCGAGAGTTTCTGCGGGTCGGATCTGGCATATGCCCTGCTCATGGATGGAAGCATTACATTGCCCACGGCAAACGCAAAAAGGCCAAGGGGCAACTCGACAATCCTGTTTGCATAATAGAGATATGATACGCTTCCCGTAGCCAACAGAGATGCAAGCAGTGTTCCTACAAATACATTGATCTGATACACTGATGCGCCGATCGCAGCCACCCCCATGAGCGAGGCAACCTGCATCAGGCGAGGATGGATAAAATTCCATGATAACAATAACGGAACACGTAAACGCCTCAACGGTATCACATGAAGGAGAACCTGTGCTATCCCCCCGAAGATGACACCCCATGCAAAAGCGTCTGCAGGCGATGAAAATGCCGGAAACATCACGTAAAAGACAATGGGTGTCCCTATCATGAATACATTCAGGAGAATCGGGGAAGCGGCAGGCGCCGAGAAATGGCCGAGAGAGTTTAATATACCCATGAAAAGGGCCACGATCCCGATAAGAAGAATGTAGGGAAACATGATACGTGTGAGGTGGACTGCCGTATCAAAAGCCTCGTTATTGATAAATCCGGGCGCAATTACGGCTACGACCGCAGGGGCTACAATCTCTCCGACAATGACCACTGCGGTTAATACCAAAAACATGAGCGTGAAGATACCTCGAGCCAGAACAAAGGCATTCTCTATGCCGTCACGCTCCTTTGCCTCGGAAAAGACCGGAACAAACGCAACACTGACCGCACCTTCAGCCATGAATCTGCGCAGAAGATTCGGGATCCTGAAGGCAACTATGAAAGCATCGGCAAGAAAGCCGGCGCCAAGAAGCCAGGCAAGCACCATATCCCGGACAAAGCCCAAGACCCGGCTGATACCGGTAAGGCCTGAAACAGCGGCTATATTCTTTTTTGCACGCACCTTCATGCCACTGCCGGCAAGGTCTTCTCCAGACACTATGGCTCTTTCTTTTCAACCACCTGTGCGCGGACACGGATGATCTTTTTAGGAAGATTCTCGATATCGGTCTCCAACGTAACATATCCCCCGGTATGGCCTTTTGAAAAACCTGAATTAAAGGTTATATCAAGCTGCTTTTTCTCGCCCGGCTTGAGAATAAACGCCTGATCGGGCAAGACACTGATTATACTCTCGGGCTTGGCGGTGACCCTGGAGATGGATACAGGGGCTTTCCCCTTGTTAAGTACAGTCATTCCACTGTTCTTTATTGACCCGGCATCCACCTTGCCCAGATTCACAAAAGCAGGTGTTACGCTCAATATCTCAAGGATTTCTGCCTTCATGGTAAGTATTACCGAGCCTGCATCCTTGTCATTGGTCTTTATCTTTATCTGTTTGCTCAGCGTCTGGGTATACCCTCTGGTGGAAATGCTCACAATTATCTTCTGTGTTTTTCCCGGCTCGATCTTCTTCTCATGAGACTGAAGATCCTGCCCCCCCGGGGCAGTTATCTTGACCCCTCAACACGGGCTGACCGTTATGGACAGTGTTTCGTCGCCAATGTTTTCGATGGTGAATTCATGTGATATGTCTTTCCCCTGAGGGACTTCTCCTGCATCAAAGATGGGGTTGTCTACCTTTATCCTGGGTGAGCAGTATACATTTCCTGCTGCAAACACAACGATAATTGCTATGAACATTCCGGTGTTCTTTACAAATCTCAACATTGCCTCACCTCCGCCATTGAACTATCATAAAATCATTGCGGTTTCCATACGTATTTATCCAGTGTTTATCCTGTGCATCCCCCTTGGTGTTGACATTTATGCCCTGACGGAATACATCGTTTATCTATGCGAGGCAAATTAGAACAACCCAGAGGACTTATCGAGCTGATATCAGTTGAGGTTGAGAGAATAGACATTGAATATAACGAGTTATGGCTCAGCTATGAATACACCTGCCCTGGCGGGCAATATAAATCTGCAATGGTTCTCCCCATAAACAATTCAAAAGAGATGACCAATGTCTTTTTCAAGGAACTGATCACAGAAGCAAGGAATCTCTCGGAGATAGACAGGTCTGATCTATGCGGCATCGGGCTGAATGTATCGAACAAGATCCTTTCCATGTTACCCATAAAGAATCTCTGCCAGAGGGTCATCGATGTTCTCGACACCGACAATCCTCTCCATGAGAACAAGGAATTCATAGATCTATGCACCTCGGGCTTCCACTTTAAACATGCTCAAGACAGCCTCTCGAACAAGGATTTCGAAGAACGGTTCAAGATCTTCATGTCCCGTGCAAAGGACAAGATAGCCCAGGGATATTACACAATCGCTGCAGATGACCTGGAAAAGGCGAATATTCTGTGTTCCTCATCACCTCTGATCTACAAGCTCATCGGTATCTGCCATCGTGAACTGGGTCATCTGGACCTGGCCCTCGATATGTTTTCAAAGGCCATGGACTTAGGCGACAAGGAACGGGACACATATCTCTATCTGGCGGAAATCAATTTCTTCATGAACAATATGGAAAATGCCAGGGATATTCTCGAGATCATGCTTAAAGAATATCCCGAGGATATCCGGGCCATGGTAGAGCTCGCAAACATAAGATATCAGATGGGCAGCGATTATATCAATACCCTTGACAAGGCCTTTTCCCTCAATAAATCAGAAACACAAAAAACAATCCTGCTGACATTTGTATTCAAGAAGGTAGGGGGAGGAAAGCAGAAGAAGACATCCCTCAAGACGGCATCAACGCTACTCGAAATACCGGAACATACCATACGGCTGCTGGCATTGAACAACAGGATTCCGGCAAGGACATACTCTGATCATGATGAGCTCATACTGGATGAACACGAATTAAGATCTTGGGCTCTTGTATACAGGAGATACGATTTATTTGAAGATGAAATCGAGCGAGTTTCAGCTAACCCTGGAGGGAATAAGCATCAGGGCATGGCTCTACTCTCCTGATAATGTTTTCAGGGGGTTGCGTCCTGCGGTAATTCTCTGCCACGGGATACCAGGTTCAAGACCAGACCCTTCGGATTCAGGATATATGGGCCTGATCGAAGAGATCGTGTCTGAAGGATTTAGCTGCGCGGCCTTCAACTTCAGGGGCTGCGGAGATTCAGGCGGCAACATCGACATGAAAGGCTGGTTTACCGACCTGAGTGCCGTAGCAAACAAGATCTACAACACCCCCGGCATTGACCCGGCTTCTATTCACTGCATAGGTTTCTCCGCAGGAGGCACCATAGCAGCCAAGGTCGCCTCTTTTGATGAGCACATACAAAGCCTTTTGCTCATGGCTGCCCCTTGCAATCTTTCCGACATCCTTCCGGATGATCCGGATATGCTCAAAGAACATTTCTCTCAGATCGGCATCATTCGAGATATCGATTTCCCCGATGACATGAACAGGTGGTACAAGGATTTTCTCGATCTGACACCTGAGACATACCTCCCCTTAATCTCTCCACGGAAGGTGGGAATAATTCATGGAGACAGGGATGAAACCGTCCCGCCCCGGCATGCCGAACAACTGTTCGAATCGGCGCTTCATCCCAAAAAGCTCATCGTGCTCGAAGGGGCGACCCATCAGCTCAGGAAAGACCCGAGAACATGCGGTATCATCAAAGACTGGCTCAAGGAAGTCAGATAAAGAATCCGTCAGATCATATGAGCTATCAGGAAAACTTTTATTATCCCATCTTTGCAGATCTCAGAGGAAAACGAACGGTCGTTGTCGGAGGCGGCATGGTTGCCCTCAGGAAGATAGAATCATTGCTCGCCTGCGGGGCCGAAGTTAACGTCATTGCCCCGGATATCCTTGATGATGTCCTTGCGATGGACAAGGTCAATCTCTGCAAAAGAGATTATAAATCCGGCGATCTGGAAGGGGCGGTGCTTGTCATTGCCGCAACCGACAATATGAAAATCAACGCCGTTGTCAGCTCGGATGCTCTTTCCATGGGAATATTCTGCAATGTCGTCGACATACCAGGTATGTGCAGCTTTATTGTCCCGTCCGTAGTGGAAAAAGGGCCTGTCAAGATCGCTATCTCGACCGGCGGCATTTCGCCTGCGCTTTCACGGAAATTACGCATGCAGATCGGAAACCTTATCGGCGATGAATATGGCACCCTTGCACTGATCATGGGAAAGATCCGGCCATTGGTACTTTCCAAAGAAGGCGGGCACGAATATCACAAACGTGTCTTCGATGTGCTCGTAAACTCTGAGCTCTTCGATGCGATACGTTCACATGACCGGGAACTGGCCGAGAAAATCCTGCTTGAAGCACTCGGGGAAGATATCGACCTGGAGGAATTCTTCCCATGTTAATATCAGTGGTTGTGGCTCTCTATTCCATGACATGCATAGGGTTTATAGGATATCTCTTTACCAGAAACAAACGGGTAGCGATCGGGGGGCGCATCCTGTTCATCCTTAGTGTTACGGCCCACCTGATCTTTACGATCGGATTGAGTTTGAAGATGCAGCAGATCCCTGTCTCTTCCCCGCCCCAGGCCATGAATATGATGGTCCTGTTTGCATCGGTTGTTTTCACATTCCTGATCTGGAAAAGGCTGACGACCGTACTGGCTGCATTCTTTCTCCCGATCGCCACCTTCGCACTGGTCCTCATCGCACCGTCGGTCAGTCTTGACCCAGGGATCTTTGTCGAATCCTTCAGATACTGGCATCTCCTGCATACTTTAAGCGTGATCGCAGGAGAGGCATTTCTTGTAGTGGCATTCATAACGTCTGTGGTCTACCTTATCCATGAACGGATCATAAAAAAGGGGGCCATCCATAGCATGGTCAGCTCTCTGCCTCCTCTTGCCGTTCTTGATAAAATACTCTACACGTGTTTGAGTTCAGGCTTTATCGCCATAACCATCGGCATGATCCTCGGGGCTTTGTGGACATCGAGCCTTGATCTGGAATATGCACATATAGCCCCTAAGATCCTGTCGGGCATTCTAACCTGGTTCGTATTTGCTTTCAGTGTACATCAGAGATTCGCTATCAGATGGAGGGGCAGGCGCACAGCCATCATCACGATAATCGGATTTTCCGTGATGATAATCGGTTTCATCGCAATCAACCTCGCCTATCCCCATGCCCATGGAATAGGGCTCATCCCATGAAACTGATCGGATGCATCAGCATCAACCACAGAACTGCAAGCGTGGATCTACGTGAGAAGATCTGCGTAGAACCTGAACATATAAGAGAGATACTGGAGAAAGATTACGAATCATATACCCTGAACACCTGCAACCGGTCAGAAATCTATTTCAGGGGTATGAATCAGGACATTATCTACAATCTCCTTTCAAGAGTCTCGGGGGTTTCTCAAGAGACTATCAGGGGTTCATCGGAGTACTTTGAAGGTATAGAGGCTGTCAGGCACCTGTTCAGGGTTGCAGCAGGGCTTGATTCTCTTGTTATCGGTGAATCCCAGATCCTCGGCCAGGTAAAAGACTCATACAGAGACTGTCTTGCAGCCGAAACTACCGGCACATTCCTGAATAAGGCCCTTCACAGGGCATTCAGGACGGCCAAGCGCATAAGAACCGAGACCGATATCGGAAGATATCCGGTTTCCATTGCATCCGAGGCAGTGGAACTCGCCTGCCATATCTTCGGAGATATCAGTGCCAGCACCGCACTCATTATCGGGGCCGGAGACATGGCAAGCATTGCTGCAAAAAGACTCGCAGGCCGCGGGGTGAATAAGATGGTCGTTATCAACCGCACCCACCGGGCTGCATGTGATCTTGCCCGGGAACTCGGTGCAGTGCCCCTGCCTTTTGATTCGCTCGAGACAGAACTCGCCACCTGCGATATCGTTATCTCCTCGACAGGGGCAACAACCCCCATCATCACCAAAGAGATGATCGAGAATATCATGAAGAAACGGCGCAACAGATCGATTTTCATCATCGATATCGCGGTACCCCGTGACGTGGAACCGGATGTCGGGAAATGCTACAACTGCTACCTCTATGATATAGACTCCTTGAAATCCATCGTTGACAGACACTTTTCTCTTAGGAAGGAGCAGACATCACAGGCTCTTGCGATTATCGAGACCGAACTTGGAAGATTTGAAAAATGGCTCTGGGCACTCAATACGCATACAACAATCAGCGATCTTTTCTCTCTTGTGGATACCTATATCCAGGAACAGCTCGATGTTATGGCCCTTGGTGAAAAGGAAGCCGCTGCAGCAGAGAAGACCTTGAGGACAGCGTTGCGAAGGTTTGTACACAGACCGGTAAGCTTCCTGAAGACACACCCTGGGATTGATTATATTGAACATACACGGAGGTTATTCCAACTCGATGAAGACTATCAGGATAGGCACAAGGGGTAGCGCTCTCGCCATTGTCCAGACAGAGATAGTGCGTTGTGCTCTGGCTGAAATATACCCGGATATCGAAACGCACACCCGTATCATCAAGACAAAGGGCGACGTGCTCTGCGATGTACCGCTCGATACAATCGGCGGCAAGGGGGTCTTTGTCAAGGATATAGAGAAAGCCCTCCTTGCAGGGCAGATCGATATCGCGGTTCACAGTCTCAAGGACATGCAGGCATCATTGCCGGAAGGACTTGTCATAGGTGCATACCTGCAAAGGGCAAATCCCAGGGACATGCTTTTCTCCAGGGGCAACGATACCCTTGCTGGCCTGCCCTCGGGGTCTACCGTTGGGACTTCGAGCATGCGCAGAAGGTGCCAGATACGTTCTCAGAGGCCGGACCTGAAGATCGTGGATATACGAGGCAACGTCCAGACACGGCTCAAAAAGATCGGCAAGGGCGTGGATGCGGTCATCCTTGCAGCGGCAGGCATAATCCGCCTCAACCTTGCCCCGGGCATAGCTTTGGATATAACGTCCATGATCCCCTCGCCCGGCCAGGGCATCATAGCGATCCAGACCAGGGCCGATGATCATGATACAACAGCCCTTGTCAGCGCTATCGATCATTTCCAGACCCGTATCTGCGGAGAAACTGAACGGTCGTTCCTGGCCATGCTGGGACAGGACTGCAATCTTCCTGCCGGGGCATATGCAACCTTTGACGAACATGATATAACCATCCTTGGAATGCTTGGTTCCACGGATGAGACGAGGATGGAAAGCATGAGTATGATGGGCTCTGATCCCTCGGTGGGCACAAGGCTCGCCCGTGCCCTGATGGAACGTATTCACCGGGAGAGAGTGAAATGAAGGTATACCTTACAGGTACGGGGCCCGGAGACCCGGGGCTGATTACACTCAAGGCTCAACGCATCATTGCCGGATGTGATGTGGTCGTCTACGACGACCTCATCCCCAGGGAGATCCTCCTGCATGCACGCAGGAGTGCACAGAAGATCTATGTGGGCAAACGTGCCGGTAAAAACTACATGAAACAGGATGAAATAAACGATCTTCTGGTAGATCTGGCCCGCAAGGGCCACATAATAGCCCGCCTAAAAGGCGGGGATCCGTGCATATTCGGCAGAGGAGGTGAAGAAGCCCTTCATCTTCAGGAAAGAGGCATCCCGTTCGAGATCATACCGGGAATCAGTTCTGCGGTTGCAGGCCCCATAAGCGCAGGTATACCGCCTACACACAGAGGTTATGCCTCATCGGTTAGATTCGTCACCGCGCATGAAGATCCTACCAAGGAATCGGGTTTTCTCGACTGGGCCAATCTTGCAGAAGACAACGGCACAATCATATTCCTTATGGGTGCACGCCGTATAGCCTCCATCGCTGACAGACTCATGGCCGAGGGCATGAACCCGGACACGCCCTGTGCACTGGTTCAGGACGCAACAACACCGCATCAGCGTACTATCATATCCACCCTCCAATCCGCAGGCATGGACGCAGCAAGGGAGAAGATCTCCTCACCGTGCATCATAGTAGTGGGCAGGGTCGTGGAACTGAGCAAGATCCTGCATGAAAAACACGATCTGCCGTTGAGCGGAACAAGCATACTCATTACCCGGCCTGCACACCTTGCCCTTCAAAGCGCTTCTCTCTTTGCGTCACAGGGGGCTCACTGTGTGGTATACCCGCTTGTAGATATCACCCCTGTTGAATTCACCCTTCCTGATGTGTCTGCATACGACATGTTCATATTCAGTTCACAAAACGCGGTCCCATTGTTCTTTGAAAAGGTCTTTTCAGCTGGGATGGATTCAAGGTCATTCTCAGGCAGCCGGATTGTCTGTATCGGCCCTAAGACCAGGGACGCCCTTGTCTCGTACGGAATCAAAGCCGATATAACGGCAGAAGACTACCGGGCCGAAGGGATTATGGCAATGCTCAAAGACAAAGATCTTGCCGGCATGAAGATATGCCTGCCCCGTGCACACAGCGCAAGGGCATATCTCAGGGAGGCTCTCGAAGAAAGGGGCGCAACAGTATCCGAGATTTTCGTATACGAGACTACCCTGCCTGCGGATGCCAACAAGGATGATTTTTGTCGTGCCCTTGATGAGGTCCAGACCGTGGTCTTTACCAGCCCCTCGGGGTTCATGCATGCCTGCGGGCTTCTTGAAGGTGATACCGCGTTACTCACCGATAAGAAGCTTATCGCCATCGGGCCGGTCACCTCCGGGGCGATGGCAAAAGCAGGGCTCAAAGCTCATCTGGTGGCACAGGAATATACCGACGAAGGGATCATTTCGGTGTTAGAAGGAGATAAACAGTGATCGGAATATCTAAACTATACTGCGGAACAGTAGAGGCATCAGACCCCTTACGCTATGCAAGGGCTTCAAAAGATTTGCCATCACACCTCCTGCAGTTTTCAAAGGATAAAAAACCTGTAGTTGTATGGAATATCACAAGCGCCTGCAACCTGAAATGCATTCACTGCTATGCATCTGCCGGCAAGGCTTCAGGAGAGATGGATACAGCTCAGGGATTTGAACTCATAGACAATTTAAGCGATTACGGATCTCCGGTGATCCTTTTCTCCGGCGGCGAACCGCTCATGCGCAGGGATCTGCCCAAACTCATCGAAAGGGCTGTCAAGAAGGATCTTCGGACAGTAATATCATCAAACGGGACCCTCATCACGCAGGATACGGCCATGGAATTGAGTGATTACGGCCTTTCCTATATAGGAGTAAGCCTGGACGGGCTCCAGGAGATCAACGATGTTTTCAGGGGGGTAAGCGGAGCCTTTTCCGCAGCCATGAAAGGGATCTATCATGCCATGCACGAGGGCATAAAAGTGGGGCTGCGCTTTACCATGAACAAGGGTAATATATCCGAGATACCCAAAATATTCGACCTTATGACAACAGAGGGCATACCCAGGATATGCTTCTATCACCTGGTCTATACCGGCCGGGCAAAAGAGATCATGGAAGAAGACCTCTCGCACGGTCAGACCAGAGAAACGCTCAACCTCATAATGGACAGCACAAAGGCAATGATCGATACAGGCCTGAATGTCGAGGTTCTCACCGTGGACAACCATGCCGACGGCCCGTACATTTACCTGCGCATGATCGAAGAATCAGACCCGAGGGCAGATGATGTCCTGGAACTGCTCAGGATGAACGGCGGCAATTCCAGCGGACTGGGCATCGGCTGTGTCAACTGGGACGGGGATGTTTACCCCGACCAGTTCTGGAGACACCACGTGCTGGGAAATGTAACGAGGAGGGCCTTTTCGGATATCTGGGAAGACACCGGCAACGAGTTTCTCATGAAACTCAAAGATAAAAAGACGCACGTCAAGGGAAGATGCCTCTCCTGCAGATGGCTCGACGTGTGCGCAGGCAACTTCAGGGCGCGGGCCGAGGCTGCAACGGATGACCCATGGGGAGAGGATCCGGCATGCTATCTCAGAGATGAGGAAATATCCTGAGCGGTTCTTCGCTCACATCTGTTTTTCCAGGGATGTCCCTCATCTGAGATATTGGAGCACCTGAGTATCGACGCAATGGTACAATCTTAAAACCGACCTTGCCAGCCAGAAATGTCGAGGCATTTCCTTATTTCCTTCAGTCCGCAACCCTAACATCAAGAGATGTCTTGTTCAACTTCTGTCATCTCAATGAAATACCTCGCCGCAAGCTTTAGAGGGATCAAAGACTCTCTCTACTGTTTCCCTCTCATTTTTATCCTCTCCCTTAAGGGGCGAGGATAATTTGTGAGCGCTTACAAGCAGCTTGCGTATCATCTGAATGAACACTATAGCATGGACAGGTACCGGTTGATCTCGTACTTGCTCACGTGGGTCCGGAACTGGTCCCACTCCTTTTTCTTGTTCTCGACGAACTTGTTGTATATGTGATCCCCGAGGGTCTCTCTGACCAGTTCACTCTTGGACACCTCCTGGATTGCCTCGAAGAGATTGCCGGGAAGAGATGTTATGCCGGCCTTATTCCTTGCATTCTCATCCATCTCGAAGATATCTTCTTCGATAGGGTCCGGCAGTGGATACTTCTTCTCTATACCTTTCAGGCCTGCAGCGATCTGGACGGCAAAGGCCAGATAAGGATTACAGGCCGGGTCGGGCGCACGGAATTCCATCCTTGTTGCATTGGGCTTTCCCGGTTTATACATGGGCACACGGACCATTGTTGACCTGTTGCGACGAGCCCAGGAAACATACACCGGGGCCTCGTAGCCCGGGACAAGCCGTTTGTACGAGTTTACCCACTGGTTCGTAACGGCCGTGATCTCTCTTGCATGGGCAAGAATTCCTGCAATATAGTGTTTTCCTGTCTTGGAAAGATTATACTTGTCCGATGGATCGAAAAAGGCATTCACATCCCCCTTGAATAACGACTGGTGAACATGCATGCCGCTGCCGTTTTCACCGCCCAAGGGCTTGGGCATGAACGTGGCATAAACACCTGCCTGGCGTGCAATTTCCTTGACGGTTGTCCGATAGGTCATGACCGTATCCGCCATGACAAGGGCTTCTTCATATCTGAGCGCTATCTCATGCTGAGAAGGCGCCACTTCATGGTGGCTGTATTCAACCGATATGCCCATATCCTGCAAGGCAAAGATGGTATTCCTCCTGATATCGGTTGCCTTGTCCACCGGCAGCCCGTCGTAGTACCCGGCCTTGTCGAGAATATCGGGTGATTCATCGTTTGCAAAGTAGAAATATTCAAGTTCAGGTCCCAGGTAACAGGTATATCCCAGGTCTGACGCCTTTTTGAGTACACGTTTGAGTGCGTGACGCGTGGACCCCTCATACGGGGTACCGTCAGGATTCAATATGTCGCAGAACATCCGTGCAACCGGAAGATCCTTGGGCCTCCAGGGGATCAGCTGAAAGGTCCTGACATCGGGCATGGCGATCATATCACTTTCCTCAATACGCGCAAAACCCTCGATCGAGGAACCGTCAAACCCCATTCCCTCTTCCAGGGCCTCTTCGAGAACACCGGGAGTGATACTGAAACTCTTGAGCCTCCCCAGTACATCGGGAAACCACAGTTGAATAAAGCTCACCTTAGATTTCTTTACAATATCCGCAACATCCTTTTTTGTTTTGCACGACAGCATGACCGGCATTCTCCTTAACATCATAAACTTTATTTACTCTCTTGCCTTACCTTAGGTACCATACTTCCCATTATCACCTTCCATATCACAAAATGAGTTCAAGAACACTCCATCTATTGAGGTAACAGTTGCATTTGAGTAAATAATCCCTCATGATGGGCTCGTTTGACTGTATCACGGCAACTCGCTGTAAAGCGATAATACCGTGAACCAAGCATCAACAAGGACATCATATCCGTGAAAAACAGGAGGTTTTTATGGGTTTTATAAGTGAAGATCTTTTCCATTTTCAGGCTACACTGGAACAGAGCGGTGTAAGTATACAGGAATTCATCAGGAATGAATATGTAAACAAGTGGGTGAGTGATACTATCTATTCAGCCATGGCGATACGTACAACCATGATGACTGCCATTCATGCGTTCCTGGCTTCAGAGGGCCTGTTCAATATGGAAAAGGTACAGATAAGTCCGGTTACAGACCCCCTGGCTCACGATGTGGAACATACCCCGACAGTACACTACAAAGGCATGCCGTATGTTACGACGCACTCCATGATATACAGCAAGTTCCTCGCATGCTTCAACCAGAGGATCAAGGGTGTCTACGTGGACTCCCCCAATATAAGACTGGAGATTGAAAGTCCACTGCGCACTCAGCGTGGAAAATATCTTATCGACTTCTCGCAGATCGACATCGAGCTCAGACGTAATCGAGGCATAGATTTCGAGATGTACAAGCATGAACCGGATAAGGTCAGGTCTATCCTGAAGGAAGACCTTGACAGGGCGCTGGATTTCTTTGAACGTATGATTATCGCTGCAATGAGCGCTGTTGTCGAAGAAAACGAGGATGACCTGAGATACCTGGGAGTCGCTGTGGAAGTTCCTGCGCAGCCTTTCCCCAGGATCAAGCTGGATGACGCCATAAAGAGATACGGCAAGCGCGCCGCCGAGACCAAGGCGGGAGAAGAGATATCTTCCCAGTTCTTCTGGATACAGGGGCTCTTGAGAGAGAACTACGATCTTATCTACCCCTATATTCTGCCCGATGGAAGCAAGGTTCCGCTCTCATCCTTCACTTCCGACATGATCTACAACTACGATATCTGCACAAAAGCGCTCATCAGAGAGTCAAACACCTGGATGCCTGCACTCGAGATCCTCTCCGGAGGTATGCGTGAGTGGCTCTATGAACCGATCATCGAAAGACTGATAGACAACAGGATCATCTCCGAACGTCCGATATTTGAAAATGGCTGCCTGGTCAATATCCAGGCGCTTGAAGGCTACGGGCCTTTCCTCTGCGCTGTTGCAATGAAAGATGATCATGGCAGGTCATATTTCCCGGAAACCTTTGGAGGGGGTATCGGTGTCGAAAGGACCCTGTATGCACTGCTGCGTGGAGCGAAGATCGAAAAAATAGACGATCTCACCTGTTTCGGCAAGAACCCGGATTCATACCCCATGTTTCTATTTTAACGCGGGAGAAGATAACGGACAGATGAACAGATCGCAAGCACTGCAACAAGCAGGGATACTATGATCTGGTATCTTCGGGGAGGCATCTCGCTGACCAGAGCCACGAAGCAGCCTCCGCCTGCGGAACTCTCATAGGTAAAGGCCTCGGGCATGGTATTTCCCCGGCTGCCGGCTGCAGAGTATATCCTGAAACTCCCAAGAATCTCGGTGGAAAACGTCACCATGTTGTCAAGCTCTTGAACATCCTCTACCAAGACCCACTTCTTTTGCCTATCATCGTAAAACTCAACCACAACAGGATAATCACCGTCATAGACAGCGCTGATCTGTGCAGGGGCTGATAGCGCCAGACCATAGGGGACAACATCGAACAGTATTGCATTTGTATCGTTAATGGATTGAACGGCAGATCCGCTGTGAACAATGCCTTCGCAGCCGATGCCTATCGGGATGCTTCCGTTGAGACCGTCTTGAGGGATTATCAAGGATATCCCATCTTCAATTGCATCTATGACCATATCCGATCCCGGCAGAAACTGGGCTGCATAGCAAAGATCATCCACAACTGATACCCTCAGGATGTTGATAAAGTTGCCCTCAGAGTCTGCGACCATATAGAGGCAAACCCCTGATTCATATGCATATATAATGCTCTGGACAATATCAGGCGTTTGTTCGGTCAGTGATACAAAGACATAGGTTCCCACGGGATAGAGATCTGAAAGATCAAGCACGGCAGCAGTCTCCAGCAGAACGTCCAAGACAACATAACCATCCTGAGTCTGCGCCGCCGGCAGGGCATCACTCGAATCGAGATCTGAATTGACTATCTGGACCGGGGATATTGAATCGATCTGGTCAGCATCATTGAACATCGAGAATTCATCAAGGCCATACTCGCGGACACCGGTATTGTGAGAGGTAACTTCACTTACAATGGTTAAGACCCAGTTTACAACAACACCAAGCAGGGAAGTCCCTTCGCCTGGAATCAGCACCGATACCTCCTGCGAATAGCTGCTCTCGTTTCCGACGAGGTCATATGCCGTTACGGCAAAGAAATAAACAGTGTTCTTTTCAACGCCGTCAATATTGATACATACGCGATTACCTACATCCAGCACGTATTCATATGACCCTGAAAGATGTCCATAATATACGCGATATCCTGACAGATCCGCTTCTGTATTGGCATTCCAACTGATCTGGAGGGTCGAGGCGAAAAGAGTGACAGGGGGTATCAGCAGATAAAGTACTACTATCCATATTTTAGCCCCAGTAGAACTTCTCATTTCAATCCAATAAACGTTTTTATCATTTTTGCGTCAACTTCAGATTCATGTCAAGCAATATCTTGTTTTGTGATATCTTGTTTTGAGGGTTATAATCTTTCCCGGCCCTAGATGTTTCCCCGGTAAAATCTGCCAGTGCGGCATGCTGCCATTTTCTCACTGAATTGATCAGATAGATATGTCTGCACCGGGCAAGGTCATCCAGGGAGATAACACGCTCGGAGATCGTTCCCTCTTCCAGAAGCATTGCCCGGAAGGTTCCCGGAAGAAGACCGCATTCTACCGGTGGTGTATAGAGACTTCCGCCGATATCCACCACAACATTGGCAATGGTCGTCTCGGTGACCTCGCCTCGTTCGTTCCACAAAAGCACATCATCGCAGTCTCCGCACACGTTAAGGAGCCTGTCGTAAACAATACGGTTCGTGGTCTTATGATACAGAAAAGGAGAATCTGAAGGTACAGGCTCCTTTGCAGGCCTGATCCTCAGCTTGCGGTTCACAGTAATATCCCCGGCCGAAGATGCCTCGTAAGAGATATGACCGTTACGATCGAGAAGCAGCCTGATTTTCAGGGATGAATCACCAAAGGATCTCTGCCATTGTTCAAGCAGGGTGCGTACCTTTTCCATATCATGGGAAAATCCGAAATACCGGGCAGAGCCATTAAGTCTATCAAGATGGTAATCCAGAAGGAAATAGCCCAGTCCGGGTGTCCACAAGATGGTCTCGAGGAGAGAGAATTCCTCCTCCCGATCAGAGAGCACGCATGTCTTGAGCATGCATTCCTCGTACTCATCCCGAGCATCTGAATCCCAGACAATACCCCCTCCGACACCGTATTGTGCACTCCTTAAGCAGCGGTCTATCAGCACGGTGCGGATGGCAACACTGAAACAGGCCCTTCGCCCCGGGGCCAGATAGCCTATGCAGCCCGTGTAGATCTGTCGCGGGGTGTCTTCGAGTTCGGCGATAATCTGCATGGTCTTCACCTTGGGCGCACCGGTAATCGATGCACACGGGAACAGGGCCTGCATGATTTCTGCAACTGATGATTCCGTAACAGCCTCAACCGTAGAGGTCATCTGCCAAAGTGTGGGATAGCGTTCAAGGGAAAAAAGGTATGGAACCTTCACTGTCCCGGGCTTTGCAATCCTGCCGATATCGTTCCTGATCATGTCCGTTATCATCAGGTTCTCTGCACGGTTCTTCTCTGAATGAAACAGTTCGGTGCTGCGCTGGTCATCTTCATGTGCACTGAGCCCCCTCGGTGCGGTCCCCTTCATGGGGCGCGCCCTGATCCGGCCTGAGTCAAGTTCGAAAAACAGCTCGGGCGACGCGGAACACACGACAAATCGCCCGGTATCGATGTATGCAGCATAATCAGACTGGCCCGGATACATCAGCGATAGGAAGAAGGCCCAGGGATCTCCTGAAAATGGCGCAGTCAGTCTCATGGTATAATTGACCTGATAGGTTTCTCCATTTGCAAGACATGCCTTGATCTCATCGATCATGCGCCAATAGGTAACCGGGTCGACCGAAGGTTTCCAGTCCAGGCATGGCAGGGTTGGAAGTGAACCGGCATCCGGTTCCTCTATCCTGTGCATCTCCTTATAGAGTCCGAACCACAGCAGAGGGAACTTCCCGGGAGCGTGCACTGCAAGGGCGCTGTCGAATGCAGGAGCCGCCTCATAGCTGATAAAGCCTGCAGCATACAGACGCTTTTCCTCCACCAGTGCCTCCACCTGCTTCAGGGCTGGGACGACCTCGTTGATATGGCATGCTTCGATCAACCGGCATGGCTTGCTGAAAACGCATAATCCCGGTTTTGATGCCTCACGAAAAACGACCGGTTTCATCATATAATGCTCTCCGGCATTTCAACCCTTTGATGCCTCCTGTGAGGTTCTTGAATATACCATCCCCATAAAAATGTCTGCAAAGTATGTCTCCGATGTCAGTTCAGGGTGAAATGTTGTAAGCAGTACATTTCTCTGCCTGAGCGCAACCATGTCACCATCAGCTCTTGCGAGAACCTCGACATCGCCTGATCTGTTCACTACCCTTGGTGCACGGATAAAGACCATGGGTATCTTCTCCGTAAGACCTTTTACCGTGCCTGATCTTACACGGCTTTCTCTCTGCCGGCCATAGGCATTTCTCTCCATCTCCACTTCGACAGACTCCCAGATGCCGCCTCTGCTCAACAGTATCGAGCCTGCACACGTGCCCCACACCGGCATGCCGGCTTCTAACAGGGACCTTACCGAGGGGCCAATGCCCGATGATATGATAAGCTTGGTAATGGTGGTGCTCTCTCCCCCCGGCAGGATCATACCGCATATATTCTCAAGGTCCTCGCATCTCCTGACGGGGCTGGTGGCCACCCCGCATCGACTCATAGAATGACGATGCTCCTCCACACCGCCCTGCAGCGCGAGTATGCCGATCATTACCAGCCTCTTGCCTGGAGAATTTCATTGTCCGGTATAGCCGAAATCTCAATACCTTTCATTGCACTTCCAAGGCCTGCCGATACCTTTGCAATGATCTCGGGTTTATCGAAATGAGCTGTTGCCTCAACGATTGCACGTGCCGTTACTTGGGGGTTGCCGGATTTAAATATCCCTGAACCGACAAATACCCCGTCTGCCCCCAGATTCATCATAAGCGCAGCATCACAAGGCGTTGCAATGCCTCCTGCCGCAAAATTGACCACCGGCAGTCTGCCGAGCCTTTTTACCTCGACAAGCAGGTCGGCGCTGCAGGCCAGCTCCTTTGCATATGAATACAGCTCGTCATCGGTCATGGAAACAGCCCGTCGGATCTCAAGCATAAGCTGCCGTATATGTTTTACCGCTTCAACAACGTTTCCAGTGCCTGCCTCACCTTTTGTCCGTATCATGCTTGCACCCTCGGATATCCTCCGCAAAGCCTCTCCAAGATTCCTGCACCCGCATACAAACGGCACTGAAAAGGCATGCTTATTGATGTGATGGCTCTGGTCCGCAGGGGTGAGCACTTCGCTCTCATCAATGTAATCGATACCGATGGCTTCGAGCACCCTGGCCTCGACAAAATGGCCTATCCTCACCTTGGCCATAACCGGTATGCTCACTGCATCCTGTATTTCCTTGATGATCGAAGGATCTGTCATACGTGCGACACCGCCATCCGCACGGATGTCGGCAGGCACCCTCTCCAGCGCCATAACCGCCACAGCCCCGGCTTCCTCGGCAATTTTCGCCTGTTCCGGAGTTGTCACATCCATGATCACGCCGCCCTTGAGCATCTGTGCCAGTCCCTTATTGACCACCATTCTATCCTCATTATTCATACTTGCCTCCCTGGTTAAATTGTTATATATCAATTTAACCATTGTTTATTTACTGTTTCATATACAACAAACTGCTTCAGTACAAGGGCTTTATGAAATACAAAGAGATTGCAGACAGACTGGAAAACGACATCATCAGCAATAAACGACCGGGCGATCGTCTCCCGGGGCTGAGAGAGATTGCAAAGGCCGAAGGGATAAGCCTCCTGACCGCCAGGAATGTCTATCTTCTTCTCACCAGGAAAGGGCTTATTACCACCCGCCAGGGCTCAGGCACCTTTGTTGCGTATTCCCGCCCAAAAGGGCCTATAGACCTTTCATGCATAGCCCCGCCTGAAGAATTCCTGTTCTGGATAGGCCGGCATCTGAGCATATCGCCCGAAGGACTGTCCGTATATGATCCGCCTCAAGGGTATGAACCCCTCATCATGCAGGCCCGTCAGTGGCTGGAACCGGCAGGAAATTGGGGTATGCCCATTATAACTGCAGGCTCTCAGCAGGCCCTGTTTCTAGCAGGCCTCTCTCTATTGAGGCCGGGAGATCTCGTAGCTGTTGAAAATCCGGGCTATACCGGAGCACGAAGGATATTCGAGTCACTTGGCGCAACAGTCAAACCAGTACCGTACATGGATACAAAAGATGCCCTTGATCACCTCAGAGACGACAGGATACGTATGTTCTACACAATGCCGCAGGCACACATACCCACAGGATCGCACATACCTCAGGATGTTAGGGATGACCTTCTGAGCACTGCCGAAGTTCACGATTTCTACATCCTTGAAGACGACCCCCTTTCTGATCTTACAGGAATCCGACCTCTCAAGGTGCGCGACAAATGCGAGCGGGTGATTTACATCAAAAGCCTCTCAAACATCCTCGGGCCGGGCCTGAGGATTGCCTTTGCGGTACTGCCTGAGCACCTGTACACATCCATGCTTAACCTCAAAGAGATAATCGACCTCTCCATATCCGGCATCCTCCAGCGGACGCTTTACGAAATAATGGCCTCCGGAGATCTCAAACGGCACATAACAAGGCTCAAGTCCGAGATGGTCGTGCGGGAAAAGCACATCCGCGATAAAATTCAATGGCCTTCCACAAGCCCCTGCCTCTGGATCAACACCCTCATTCCGGGCAGGATTCATATGGAAAAGCTGCTCAGGCTCGGGGTAAGGATAATGCCGGGCGATATATACGGCACGCAGTGGGCAGATCATATCCGCATATCCCTGATGTCAGCCTCCAGAGAAGATTTCTTTCAGGCAATGCAGATCATCCACGGTTATTTCCTTAAGAAATCGCTTCCGGAGCTAAAAAGCATGCTCTGATGCCCGACAACAGGCCTCTTTTAATCTGTCAGGCCCGATGATGGGGGAAATCTATTGCATAATCCTCCAAAAGGTATCTTCTGGAAATTCCCCTGCATCCATGTTCCAGTTCATCTACACAGATATCCTCCCGGTATCGAGGACCCCGGGATCAACCTCGTCAATGATGCGTACAATATCCGCATTCATCCGCTGCTTCTGAGCACCGTAAAAGGCGCGTTTCTTTTTCATACCGCCGGCAAAGGTGATTGTCTCGTCCATGAGCTTCTCCATAGGACATGCCTTGACAACAACATGGTGCTGTTCGCATTCGCTGCCGGAAAGGCGCGTCCCCAGGTAATACATCTCATCGAGCTTGTATTGCGGTATGGCTTTACGCACCATTGCCACCATGCCCGGCCAGAACGGTATGCCGAGGTCTACCTCGGGAAAGCAGAAGAAACCGCGGTCGGAGCGCATAAAACGGAAATCGAAGCAGCAGCACATGATAGCCCCTCCGGCAAATGCATGGCCGGTAATTGCGGCAACCGTGGGCATGGGATAGAGCAACAGTCTTCTCAGCAGGGCATTGAGCTTGTAGCAGAATCCCCTTACAGCATCCTGGTCCCCTTTCTGTACAAAAGGCATGAGCCAGTCGAGGTCTATCCCGTTGCAGAAGATCTTCTCATGAGCTGATTTCACCACAAGCGCATCGGCCTGGGTTTTATGTTCGATCTCATCGAGGACCTTCATGAATTCATCGATGAATGTCGGGTTGAATCTGTTTTCTCCATTGTTCATCACAAGGACGGCAACATCGTCTTTCAGGGTATACTCAAGCATGGACATATACGATCTCCTTTTGCATAAATCTTTGATATCGTATAGGTATCATTTTATTCCATATTTCTCAATAAGCCACAGACTCAATTCCGGAACATAGGTTATAACAAGAAGACCCCCGATCAGGATGATTATGAAGGGTACAGCGGCCCTGTAAAGGGTTATCACTGATTTGTCGAACCTTATGCATGATATGAACAGGTTCATGCCTACCGGCGGCGTTGAATAGCCGATTTCAAGATTTGTCAGAAAGATGATGCCCAGATGAACAGGGTTGATCTCATAGCTCATTGCAATGGGGATAATCAGCGGGACAACAACGATCAGGGCCGAATAGATATCCATGATACAGCCCACTATGAGCAGAAAGATATTCAGGGCAATCAAGAACACGATCTTCGAGGTGATGTGGGCCTGAATATATTCAAGGGCCATCAGAGGGATCTCTGCATCGATCATATAGGTTGTAAATGCAAGGGCCGAACCGAAAATGATGAAAATACCGCCTACAAGCATCATGCTCTGGTGCATTATCGTAGGGATATAGGCAATCCGGATGTCCCTGTGTATAAACACTTCGACAAGAAGGGCATATGCAACGGTAATGGATGCAACCTCGCCGAGCGTCACGAAGCCTCCGAATATCCCCACTACGAGAATAACCGGTATAAAGAGTTCCCATTTGGCTGCACAAGCTGTTCTTATGATAGCGGAAACAGAGAACTTTGTCCTTGATGTGTCTGCCCTTTTGGCGACAAATATACTGTAGATCGACAGTATAACAATGAGAAAAACCCCTGGAATCAGCCCTGCGGCAAAGAGCTGCGGGATACTTGTTTCAGAAACAACCCCGTATATGATGATAGGAAGGCTTGGAAAGAAAAGCAGTCCCAGACTTCCCGACGAGGTCAGCAGACCCAGCGAGAACTTCTCCTGATAGTTCTCCTTTATCAGAGCCGGGAACAGCAGCCCCCCAAGGGCTATAATGGTGACACCAGAGGCCCCGGTAAAGGCAGTGAAAAAGGCGCATGCAATCAATGATACGATGGCAAGCCCGCCTGGAAGCCACCCGAAGAGGGCCTGCGTGAAATCGACCACGCGCAGCGATGCCCTGCTTTCTGCCAGAACATAGCCTGCAAAGGTAAATATGGGGATGGTGTACAGAACCGGGTTATTGGAAAACTTGCTGTAGATATCGACGATCAGGGCTGCAAACTGAATATCCGAAAGATAGAAACCTGTCAGGGCAAATGCAGAGATTACCACGAAAACCGGTGCACCCATAAAAGCCATCAGCACAATGAATATGATGACAAGCCCTGTCAATGCATTCACCTTCCCTTTACAAGGGCATGGATATTATCCATGCAGCGTGCTGTAAAACGAAGGGCCACAACAGCAAAACCGATCGGTATGATCACCTGCAGAATCCATACCGGGATGTTGAAAAAGGCGATTACGCTCCCGCCCTGATAATCCATATATACAAAGTTAATGGACGCATATACGAGCACCGAGCATACGATAACTGAAAATGTGCAGGTGATGACTGCAAATATCCTTCTGGTCCTCACCGGCAGTATATGCCGGGCCAGTTCTATCTTTATGTGTTTCCCCTCACGGGCAGCCAGACCTGCCCCGAGAAAGGCCACCCAGAGCACCAGGTGCCGTACGATCTCGGCACCTCCCATAATGCCGAAAGAGAAGAAATTTCTCAGGATGATCTGAATCAGGACAAGGATCACCATTGCACTCAGTGCAGAGGCAAGAAGGATTTCCTCTACACGGGCGATATAATCAAAGAAAGTTCTGGTAAAAGGATGTGTATCGCCGCACTCAGGGCATGTTTCCATGCCTTCATAGATATACGCCCTACACTTCCTGCAGCGCATTCATTTCCCTCCTACTGGATTATTTCCACGGCCTTGTCTTCCGGATGAGCCTTCCGGTACTCTTCGACAAGCGATAGTGTGCGGTCCAGCAGCTCCTGGGAATACAGTTCTCCCACAAGGTTTTCCCTGGCCTGCTTGGCTGCATCGAAGATAAACTGCAACTCTTCCTTGTTATCAAGATCGCGCACAACCTGAATCCCGGCCTTTTTCAATATCTCGAGACATTTTGCATCATCTTCGCGTGCAGCCTTGACGATTTTCTCATGGGAATCTTTTGAGATCCTAAGGATGATCTTCTGACTCTTTGGAGATATCCTGTCCCAGATCTTCTTGCTTACCACGGTTGCGCCGCAGATATTCGATGAGGGAAACTCACCCATATAGCTGAACCTGGAATACCACTGAAAGGCAACAGCACCGTACGGGGTGGAATTTGCACAGTCGATCAGATTCGTTGACAGGGATGTCGCAACATCGGTAATAGAAAGTGATATGGGGTGAATGCCCAGTGCTTTGTATATTTCCCGGCCGATAGGTTCACCTTCCATTGTCCACCATTTCTGCTGCCTTGCGACCTCAAGCGACGTCAGAGGCACCTTGGAAAAGGTATAGATAAATCCCAGATCCATCCACCCGAGCACAACAAACCCCTTTTCTTCGAAAAGCCTGTTCATGGTCTCTTCCAGATTGGACCTGACATACCCCACCTCATCATAGTTAACAAATACATAGGGGATCTCGGTGACGCGGACCTCGGGTACGATCTGACCAAGACCCGGGCCCATGAATCCTCCACCATGAAGCTGTCCGAGCTTGATCTTTCTGAGGACATCCTTTTCATCTCCCTGCACCCCGCCCCAATAGATCTTGAACCCTACCTCGCCCCTGGTCTCATCCAAGATCCTGGCTGAAAGATCATCGAAAATATTCATGATGGAAGACCCTTTTGGTGCAAGAGTAGCCATCTTGACGACAATTTTAGCATCGGGTGCTGCATATACCTGGTGGCCTGCAGACAATCCCAGCATCATCAGCGACATTACAAGCATTCCCATATACTTCTTCATACCAGCTACTACCTCCCTTTCCCGGTCATTCAGGTATCAAATAAGATTTAAAAATACAGATCAACATTTTCCAGGAGCACCTTTGCCTTTCTCTTGGCGATCTCGTTGACAAAATTTTTCTCCGGAAACGCACCCACTGGTGTTGTTATCACCTTTTCAAGTGTCTGCACAAAAAGATCCCTGTCCTGTATCTGATAGGCATAGTACTGCGCATAAAGCAGATGAATGAACAGCAGTCTTGACTGCGAAAGCTCGAACGCCCGGTCGAAATGGAACTTTGCCTTGTCGGGATCACCGCCTATGGCCTTTGACCGCGAGGCGTAAAAGGCTCCGAGTGTTGCATGGGCACTGCCGTAATAAAATGATTCGTCCAGTTCGATTACCCGAAGCAGCATTGCCTCTACCTTGGGCAGGTCCATCAGCACCTCGGGGTCTGTAAGGCTCAGCGCTATCCAGGCCATCCATGTGTTTGCCGCCCAATACAGTGCCGGAACATCCTCTTTTGTGAATTCATCAAGAGACCTGGTGAATGCCGTTATTCCACTGTCGAAGCTCTCGCGGAAATACCTGTCCTTCAGCAGTACCCTGAGCGCATAATCCCTGGCTTTGCGGTATAGCATGCGTGCACGGGGCTTGTCTGTGTCTTCCACAAAGGCAAAGGTATAGCCGAAATAGCCTTCACAAGCCCTCAAAAGGAGCTTGTCATTCGGTGCGGCCTGAATGAAACCGTCAAGCTGGATCAGATTTGCAGGGAATGCATCCCGGACCATATCTACATCGGGATTGCGGTTCACTGAAATGTTCATCTCTTCCATGAGAGGATCCATGGATTTTACCATATATTCCGTCGTGGAACATCCGCATACTGCTACCGTCAGCACGATCAGCACTATCTTCAAGACTGAAACCGATCTCCGGACCATGTTACCTCCTTAAACAGTTTCTGATTAACCTCCATGCCCGGGACTGGGCACAACGAAGGATGAAAATATAGTAGCAAAAGGCTCATGAGTTGTCCAACAA
>OMKS01000878.1_pt1 | contig 27927 bp, 28 predicted proteins | sample 1674721 | NCBI WGS metagenome assembly OMKS01 (sample SAMN06264996, study PRJEB25208) | sediment metagenome | isolation source: hot spring sediment | place: USA: California | collected 2014-09-02 | reverse complement strand
CTGCTGGCTGCGTCGGCCAACATGGAGCTTTACGACATCGAGACCGATTCGGAGGTCTACCGCCTGGGTATTCACACTGCCGCGTCCATCACCGCCGGCCCGGCGCCCGAGACGATGGTTGAGGCGGTTCGGGGTCGGGTGGGTGGCCTGCTGGACCGGGACAAATTCGTGCTCACCGTCGGGGGGGAGCACTCGGTGAGCATCGGAGCGGTCGCCGCCTGTGCCGCTTGCTACAAGGACCTTACCGTCGTGCAACTGGACGCCCACAGCGACCTTAGAGACGCCTACGAAGGCTCGAAGTACAACCATGCCTGCGTGATGGCGCGTGCGGCCGAACTGTGCGACATTGTCCAGGTCGGCATCCGCAGTATGGATGTCAGCGAAAAACCCGCTATTCAACCGGGCCGCGTGTTCTTCGCCGAGACCATCCACGACTACGACGAGTGGTTCGACGCCGCCCTGGACCGGCTGACGGCGAACGTCTACATAACCGTTGACCTGGATGTCTTCGATGGTTCGGAGATGCCGTCGACCGGCACGCCGGAGCCCGGCGGCCTGCGGTGGTATCAGGTGATTGCGTTCCTGCGGCGTGTTTTCGCCCGGGCGAACGTCGTGGCGTGCGATGTGGTGGAGTTGTGTCCGAACAAGTATAATCGGGCCCCGGACTTCCTTGCCGCCAAGCTCACTTATAAGATGCTCAGCTATCGGTTCATGGACACGAAATAGCAGGGATTCCGCGGCGGCCGGCGAAGGTCATGCCGGTCGGGGTGGCGGATACCGTTGGGGGCGGTTGCATGTGGGATTATGGCAACTGTGCGGTTGTTGTGGCCCATCCGGACGATGAGACCCTCTGGGCCGGCGGGACGATCCTGCTGCACCCTGAGAGCCGCTGGACGATTGTGACCGTCTGCCGGGCAAGCGACCCCGATCGGAGCGGCAGGTTCCATCGCCTCTGTGAGCGTCTGGGGGCATTGGGCAGGATGGGCGACCTTGACGATGGCCCCGAACAAAGCCCGCTGGAGATTGAGCAGGTTGCGGCGGCGATCCTGGGATTGCTGCCGGAGAAGCGGTACGATCTGATCCTAACCCACAGCTCGGCCGGGGAGTACACCCGCCACCGGCGCCACGAGGAGGTTCACCAGGCCGTCGTGTCTCTCTGGACAGAGGGGCGCCTGCACGCAGGGGACTTGTGGACGTTCGCCTACGAGGACGGCAACGGCCGATACCTGCCGCGTTCCAAGCCCGATGCCGACGTTCATGTCCGGCTTTCGGAGAACATCCGGCGAAAGAAATATGGTATCATCACGCAGATATATGGTTTTGATCCGGACAGTTTTGAGGCCCGCACGACCCCGCGAACGGAGAGCTTTATGACGCTGCGTCGCCACCCAAGTGTGCAGGCCGAAGACAATGAAAGACCCGATTCATGAAAGTGCTCGTCATCTATGACTATCCCCCGTCGCCGGGGGGCCTGGCCACCCAGGGGTATCTGTTGCACCGGGGTCTTGAGGAGATCGGCGTCGACGTCCGCTCGGCCAACTTCGAGTCGGCCCAGGAGAAGGAATGGTACTACCGGTGGTTCAAGCCGGATATCGTCGTCGGCGTGGGCTACTGGGGCCATACGCCCAAGCTGGTCCTGCATCCTCAGCGGCACGGTGTTCAGCCGGCGCCCTGGCTTGTCGCTGACGGTTACATTGCGAACTATTACGAGGTGCTGGACACTCTGCCGCTGATTTTCGTGACCAGCCGCTGGGTGAAGGAGGTCTACACCCGCGACGGGCTCAACGGGCGGAATATCTCGGTATTGCCGGTGGGCTGCGATACGGACGCTTTCGCCCCGCAAGATATGAACGATCCCAAGGTCATCGCGGTCCGCGAGGCGCTCGGTGTGGCGCCCGATGAGCTGATGATCCTCACCATCGGCGGCGACGCCACCAGCAAGGGGGCCCAGGAAGTCATGCAGGCCCTGGCCATGCACGGCGACAGCCTGCCGCCGTGGAAGTACGTGTGCAAGGTCTGGCCGCAGCCGCGGACCCAGCACCAGAACCTTATCGACTTGCAGCTTGCCACGCAGCTTGGCATCGAGAAGAACGTCATCTACACCACCAACATCATCTCCCGTAATTTCATGCCGTGGCTCATCGCGGCCTGTGACATCTACGCGGCCCCATCCCGGCTGGAGGGATTCGGCATGATCCAGGTCGAGGCCAACGCCTGCGCCAAGCCGGTCATCTCCATCAAGGCGATGGGCCTGCTGGACACGATGGTCCACGGCCAGACGGCGTTTCTGGCGGACATCGCCCAGGAAGTGCGGCTGCGCGAGACGGTCGTCGGGGACGAATCCGGCTACGAGGACGGGCATCGGGTGGTGTTCAAGCGGCCCCGCACGGTGGACTACCGCGCCAGCGTTCACGATATCGCCGCCTATCTCAAGCAACTGATGGAGAACGAGGAGTTGCGAAAGACGATGGGCCAAGCCGGCCGCAAGAGGGTGGTCGAACACTTCGACTATCGCGTGGTCGCCCGACAGTTTGTCAAACTCGTCAACCAGAAACTCAATATCCGTTGAGCGATGCAAGTATGACGCCGCGGGAACGAACGCTTGTTGAACGCACGGAACACGCCGCGGTCGAGGTCCTGCTGCATAACGCCCGTGGGCCGTTCCGTGGGTTGCCCCGCACGGCCGGCTGGGGGTACCCGGAACCTTACACGCGCGACATGATGATCTGCTCGCTGGGCATCCTCATCAACGGCCACGAGAAGCTCGTGCAGTCTCTCCGACGGGTCCTGGAGACGGCCGCGGCGCACCAGAGCAGCCTGGGGCATATTCCCTCCCTGGTTCACAGCGACGAGGACCGCGGCGCCAGCGACACGACACCGCTGTTTCTGGTGGCTGTCGCGGTCTATCGGCGGGCGGCGGGCGAACCGGGCTTCCTGGCGGCCGCCGTCAACAAGGCCCTGACATGGATGGACTACCAGAGCCCGGAGGACCGCACGATTGTGTCGCAACTGCCCACCAGCGACTGGCGCGATGAGCAGTGGATTCTTGGGTACGGGCTGTTCGTCAATGCCGTCTATTACGCGGCCCTGCGGCTTCACGGGCGCGGCGACCGCGCCGACCGGCTGGCGGACATGATGGGGCATTTTGCCATCGACGAGACCGCGCGCCAGCGGCACGTGCACGAAGGCCTGGTCTTGCGACACAAGCCCTATTATGCCGCCTGGTCGTACAAAGTCTATCGCAGCGAACGGTTCGATCTGCTGGGCAACAGCCTTGCGATCCTGACGGGGATTGCCTCACGGACCCGGTCGAAGGACCTGGTCGCCTGGGTCGAGGCTGAATGCCGCAGCCTGCGCAAGCGCGGCCTTCTGGCGGTGGACCTGCCGCCGAACTTTTTTCCCTATATTCAGCCGGGCGACCCGGACTGGCGGCCGCGATACGAGCGTTTCAACCGGCCCGGCGAGTATCATAACGGCGGCCTCTGGCCCTTTATCTGTGGGTTCTATGTCGCCGCTCTGGTTGCGGCCGGGCGTCGCAAGCTCGCCGAGAAGAAGCTGCTGGCCCTGACCGCCCTGGTCAAGCCCTCCCGGATCGCCGATGTGGACTATGGTTTCAACGAGTGGGTCCGCGCCCAGGACGGGACGGTGCAGGGCCAGGATTGGCAAAGCTGGTCGGCGGCGATGTACCTCTACGCGGCGCACTGCGTCCGCCACGGGCGGGCCCCCTGGTTCGACGAAGTCCGCCAATTCCAGAAGAAATGACCGCCGCCGCAATCGGCGTCGCGCCGCTTGACATTTGCACCGCACGCCTCTATACTCGCTCCACGTGCACTCAAGCGGTGCCACCGAAAGGATTTCATCGTGGAGCAGTACATGGACACATCAACCAACCGAAGGATTGCCGTCGGGCGATGCGGGAAGGTTTGGATGTTGGTTCCATACGAGGTCGACAGGGGTGCTCTGGTCCCCATAACGGCACATTGTACGACTCGGCAACAGATAAGTTCCCGCCTCAAGACCGGGAGGTTTACTTATGGATAGACCCCATATGGCCTATTTCGAGCACGAAGACATTCTGCATCTCGCTGTCGCCGAGGACCCCGAAGCGCGTAGCGTCGAATTGACTCCCGGCATCAAGGCGGAACTGGATGAGAAAGGCGAGTTGATCGGCATCGGGATTCTCGCCGCCAGCACCTTTCTGAGAGACTCGATCATTGAGTTGGTTCAGGCCAAGTTGCTGGGAGTAGACGATGCGCCGTCGGAACGGCCATCACGCTTTGCCTGACAGCCCGTCGTGCCTCGCCGTGAGTGGCTGCTGAGGCGCCCCGTGAACCGCCGGTACACACGGAGATAAGGTATGGATGCCAAATCAGAAATCATGGATATCTGGCCGAGCAAGCAGCAGATTCCGGAGGTGTTCCGATTGTCCGAGAGCGTCGAGCAGCGAGAGTATCTGGTCGATGGTCGCCTGCGGACTTGGAACGGACCGATGCAGGAGGTATTGTCTGCGGTTTGCATAAGGTCGGAGGCCGGAACCGCACAGGCCACCCTCGGAGCCTATCCATTGCTTGATGAGCCTCAGGCCCTGGAGGTTCTGCGCGCGGCTGTTGACGCCTACGGTCATGGGCGGGGAACCTGGCCGACGATGTCCGTTGAGGACCGAATTCGTCATCTGGAGGAGTTCACCCTGCGGATGGCGGAGACGCGGGCCCGGGTTGTGAACCTGCTGATGTGGGAAATCGGCAAGTCGCTAGCCGATTCCGAGAAGGAGTTTGACAGAACCGTTGAGTATATTCGGGACACCATCTCGGCCCTTAAGACGCTGGATCGCGCCTGCTCGCGTTTTGAGATGGAACAGGGCATCATGGCCCAGATTCGCCGGGCCCCCTTGGGGGTCGTGCTGTGTATGGGGCCATATAATTACCCGCTTAATGAGACGTTCACGACGCTGATCCCGGCGCTGATTATGGGCAATACCGTCATCTTCAAGCCGCCCAGACTGGGCGTGCTTCTGCACCGGGCGCTGCTGGAGGCATTTCGCGACGCTTTCCCGCCGGGTGTGGTCAATACGGTGTATGGGGAGGGGCAGAAAGTGATCGGCCCGTTGATGGCGTCCGGGCAGATTGACGCCCTGGCGTTCATCGGCAGTAGCCGGGTGGCCGGCATTTTGAAGAAGCAGCACCCCGCGCCACACCGGCTTCGGTGCGTTCTGGGGCTGGAGGCGAAAAATGCCGGCGTTATCCTGCCCGATGCGGACATAGACATGGCGGTCAAGGAGTGTTTGCTGGGGGCGCTGTCGTACAACGGACAACGATGCACGGCTCTCAAGATACTGTTCGTTCATGCGGACGTTGTGGACGCCTTCGTGGAGGGGTTTGCGGACGAGGTCGAAGGCCTCGAGGCCGGAATGCCCTGGGATCCGGGTGTGGCGATCACTCCGCTGCCGGAGCCGGCCCGGTGCGAATACCTTCGTGGAATTGTCGCCGATGCCGTCGCGCGCGGGGCTGGGATTGTCAATGCTCGTGGCGGCCGATCCGACCGAACGTTCTTTCATCCGGCCGTCGTTTACCCTGTGACCGGTGCGATGCGGTTGTACCGCGAGGAGCAATTCGGGCCCGTCATTGCAATCACGGCCTTCAAGGACATCGAAGAGCCGATCCGTTATATCATTGAATCCGACTACGGCCAGCAGATGAGCATCTTTGGCCAAGACCCCGACAGGATCGCCCGCCTGATCGATCCGCTTGTTAATCAAGTATGCCGGTTGAACATCAACAGTCAGTGCCAGCGAGGCCCGGACACGTTTCCGTTCACCGGCAGGAAGGACTCGGCCGAGGGAACTCTTTCGGTCAGCGATGCCCTGCGGGTCTTTTCCATACGAACCCTTGTCGCCGCCAAACCGACGCCTGCGAACAAAGATATCATCCGGCAGATACTCCGACAGCGGCGGTCGAATTTTCTCTCGACGGACTTTGTGCTGTGAGTGTCCGGTGGTGTTCTTGTATGACTCTATCGCCGTGCCGGCAGGAAGGAATGCATGAAATGAAGAAAGCCAAGGTCATACTCATGATCGTCCTGTCGCTGACGACGCTGGTCATCTTTCTGCAGAACACGCGGACGGTCGAGGTCCGGATCCTGCTGCTGTCGATTCCCATGCCGCTGATACTGCTGCTGATGGCCGTGTCCATTATGAGTTTCGTTGTGGGGCTGGTCATGGCCGGTCAGATGCTCAAGAAGCCCAAGTCCGCCCAGAAGGCCCGGACGGATAAGTGACCGCCGTCATCACGGCATTGCTTCAAGATACGCCCAGGTTCAGGGGGAACACCATGGCCAAAAGACTGCAAATCAAACTGCCTCGGCTGGCGCGGAAGACCTCCCGCAAGGTGGGCCTGCCCCCCGGCACGCTCGTTCACACGGGCGAGCAGAAGGTGGAGTCCGTCCGCATCCGGTACATGGACTACGATGAGCAGCACTTTGCCGAGCAGCAAGTGCCCGCCATCGAGGACTGTTTCGGTCTCAAGACCACGCCGACCATCACGTGGATCAACGTCGACGGGCTGCATGACGTGTCCATCATCGAGAAATTGGGGGCCCACTATGGGCTGCACCCGCTCATGTTGGAGGATATCCTCAGCACCGGCCAGCGGCCGAAGTTTGAGGACTATGGGGATTACGCCTTTGTCGTCCTGCGGATGCTCAGTTCCAACGAGCAGAGCCAGAACATCGACAGCGAACAGGTCAGTCTGATTCTCGGCCGCAACGTGGTTATCACCTTCCAGGAGCGATACGGCGACGTCTTTGACGGCGTCCGCAACCGCATCCGAAACGGCAAGGGCCGCATCCGGAAGATGGGCGCGGACTACCTGCTCTACGCCCTGATCGACGCCGTCGTCGACAGTTACTTTGTCATCCTCGAGAAGCTGGCCGAGAGGATCGAGGCCGTCGAAGACGAACTCATCGAATGCCCGACCGACGCGACCCTTCGCAATATCCACGTCATGAAGCGGGAGATGATCAACCTGCGACGGAGCATCTGGCCGCTGCGAGAGGCCGTCAGCGCCCTGCAGCGCAGCGAGACGCCACTGATGGAGCGAGCCACGGCCCTGTTCATGCGGGATGTGTACGACCATACCGTCCAGGTCATCGACACGATCGAGGGCTTCCGCGACATGGTCAGCGGCATGCTCGACATCTACCTGTCCAGCATCAGCAACCGCATGAACGCCGTTATGAAGGTCCTGACGATCATCGCCACCATCTTCATCCCGCTGACCTTCATCTGCGGCATCTACGGGATGAACTTCGAGGGTATGCCGGAACTGGACTGGAGGTATGGCTATATTGCCGTCTGGTGCGTGATGATCGCCGTGGCCGTCGTCATGCTCCTGTATTTCAGAAAGAAGCGCTGGCTCTGATGCTTACGCACGTTCTCGCGGCTGATTTTGACGCCTTCCGCTGGCTGATCCTGCCGGGCGCGATCTTCGCCGCGCGCGTTGTCGATGTGACGCTGGGGACGATCCGCGTCATCTTCATCTCTCGCGGCATGAAGTATCTGGCCCCGATCCTGGCCTTCTGCGAGATCATGATCTGGCTGCTGGCCATCGGCCAGATCATGACCAATCTCAAGAACCCCGCCTGCTACGTTGCTTATGCCGGCGGATTCGCACTGGGCAATTTCGTGGGCATCTGCATTGTGGAGAAGCTCTCGCTGGGCATGGCCCTTATCCGTATCATCACGCAGCATGACGCCCAGCCGCTGGTCGATCGACTCCAGGCCGACCACTATGGCGTGACCAGTCTCGACGGGCGCGGCGTCCGCGGCCCGGTCAAGGTCATCTTCACCATCGTGCCCCGCCGCGAGGTCTCCCGCGTCGTCGAGATCATCCGGAGCTTCAACCCCAACGCTTTTTATACCGTCGGCGATGTCAACTCCGTCGCCAGCGGCCAGTTTCCGCCTCGCCGCTTTTGGCATGACGCGCCGTTTCTTCGAGCGTTTCGCCCCTTTAGGAAAGGCAAGTAGCTTCTGCTTGTCAGAACTCGTTTGTTTAAGGATAATGTGAATGGCAGGCCAGAGAATTCCCCCACACCTGTTTGTCCCGGTTTCGTCCGTCGCCCGAAGGGACATGGCCGTCCTGCGCGAAGACTGCACGGTTCAACAGACGCTCGACAGCATCCGGTCGCAGGGCATCGGAGAGCGAATCGTCTATTTCTATGTGGTCAACAGCAAGGATCGGCTGGTGGGAGTGATTCCGACGCGGCGCCTGCTGGCGGCGCCCCTGGAACAGCGCATCGGCGAGATCATGATCGGCCGGGTGGTCAGCATCCCCAAGGACGCGACGCTTCTGGATGCGCACGAGATCCTCGTCCGCACGAAACTGCTGGCGCTGCCGGTTGTCGATGGGGAAGGACACATCGAGGGCGTTGTCGACGTCGGGATGTTCGCGGAGAGGGATTTCGACGCGCTGGACCGCCAGAAGACGGGCGAGGTCTTCGAACTGATCGGCTTTCGCGTTTCGCAGGTGCGCAACGCTTCCGTGCTTCGCGTGTTCAAGTTCCGCTTCCCGTGGCTGCTGGCGACGGTGGCCAGCGGAACGCTCTGCGCCGTTCTGGCCGGCGCGTATGATGTCACTCTGGCCCGCAGTCTGGTGCTGGCGTTCTTTCTGACGCTGGTTCTGGGCCTCGGTGAGAGCGTCAGCATCCAATCCATGACGGTGACGATCCACGTTCTGCGTTTCACGCGGCCGACGCTGAAATGGTACCTGCAAGCGCTCCGCCGCGAGCTGGCCACAGCCTGTCTGCTCGGGGGCGGGTGCGCCATCCTTGTCGGTTTGGTGGTCTGTCTGTGGCATGGGGCCGGGCCGGCGGCCCTGGTCATCAGCGGCAGCATTCTGCTGGTGATTCTGGCCAGCGCCTTCTGGGGGTTGACGGTCCCGGCTTCGTTGCATATTCTTCGACTCGACCCGAAGATCGCCGCCGGGCCGGTGACCCTGGCCCTCGCGGACTTGGGCACGATCGTCATCTATTTCAGCGTTGCCGCGATGTTGCTGTGATTCGGCCGCGGCGGACATGCCCCGTCGGCCCCGATGGACAACACCGTACGTCCTGAGTCGTGAGTCCTGAGCCTTGAGTCGTCTTATGCAACACTACCTCAGCGAAGACAACATACTCCTGTTTCTGTTGCAGATCTTTCTGCTGTTGGGATTGGCGCGTGCCCTGGGGGAGGTGCTGCGCCGCTGGAACCAGCCGACGATTACGGCCGAGATCCTGGTGGGCGTCCTTCTGGGCCCGACGGTGCTGGGTCGGTTCCTGCCCGGCGTCCATGCGGCCGTTTTTCCCGACAATGTAACCCAGCAGACCATGCTGGAGACCGTCGCGTGGTTCGGCATCTTCTTCTTCCTGCTCAAGACGGGGCTGGAGATGGATTTTTCCAGCGCCTGGCGGCAGCGCGGCGACGCGGCCGTTATCACGATGTATGACGTGATCGTGCCCATCGCCATCGCCTTCTCTTTCAGTATGCTGTTGCCCGATCAGTACCTGGGCCGGCCTGACCAGCGGCTGCTGTTCTGCCTGTTCGTGGCGACCATCATGACCATCAGCGCGCTGCCGGCAACCGCCCGCGTGCTCCAGGACCTGAACCTCTACAAGACGGAGTTGGGCTTCCTGATCATGTGCGCGTTGTCGCTCAACGACATCATCGGCTGGGTCATTTTCACGTTGGTGCTCGGGCTGGTCACCCAGACGGGCCTGAATGTCGGGCAGGCCGTCTTCATCCTGGTCTTCACGGTGGCCTTTACTTTTCTGTGCCTGGGTGTCGGGCGTCGGGCGACCGACTGGACCATCCGGAAGATGCAGGCCCGTAACCTCCCGGAGCCGGGCTCCTCGCTGACGTTTGTCTGTCTGCTGGGGCTGCTGTGCGGGAGCGTCACCCTCAAGATCGGTATTCACGCCCTGTTCGGGTTCTTCATCGCGGGCATCATGGCCGGTGAATCGCAGGCCCTGTCCGAGCGGTCCCGCAATGTCATCTCCCAGATGGTGCATGCCATCTTTGTGCCGCTGTTCTTCGCCACGATCGGGCTCAAGATCGATTTCTTCAGCGGCTTCGACCTCTTTCTGGTGGTCTTCATCCTGGCCATCGGCATTGCCGGACGGTTCATCGGCGCCTGGGTGGGTGTCACAAGGACGAAACAGGCCAGGGCCAACCGTCTCCTGATCGCCATCGCCCATACGCCCGGTGGCGAGATGCAGATTGTCGTCAGCATCCTGGCGCTGGAGTATGGACTGATCACCGAGCCGGTCTTTGTCGCCATCGTGTTCGGGGCGGTGGCCTCCTCGGCCATTCTGGGGCCGTGGATGAACTGGGCGCTGCGTCGGCGCAAGGAGGTCAGTGTCGAGGAGTTCGTGCTTCGCCGCGGGGTGCTGGGCGAACTCAAGGCGGCCGCCCGCGACGAGGCCATCGCCGAACTGTGCGAGTTGGTCGGCCGACAGGAGCATCTGCCCGGCAAGGACGAGTTGACGTCGGCGGTGCTCGCGAGGGAGCAGGGTATGGGCACGGCCGTGGAGGAGGGCGTCGCGATCCCTCATGCTCGATTGGAGAGCCTGCGAAGCCCCGTCATTGCGGTGGGGCGGTCCGTTTCGGGTATTGACTGGAACTCTCCCGACGGCAAGCCCACTCACCTGATCTTCCTGGTGCTGACGCCCGTGGACCAGGCGGAGGCCCAATTGCAGATCCTGCGGGCCATCTGCATGGCGATGAGCCGCCCGCCGTTGCGGGAGCAGCTCCTCAAGGCCGAGGGTTCCGACGGATTCTGGCGCGCCCTGCTCGACATCTTTGCCCGGCAGAGGGTCCGCACGCCCTAGCCGGGTTGCCGGATGAAGCCAAAACGCAAAGCCCAAAACGCAAAGCCACAGCCTCAAACCCCAAGCCTTGCTCCGGGGTGGGGCCGTGCCAAGGGCAACACGTAGCATGTCTGCGCGCGGGCCACGACCCTGTCATGCCTGCGCAGGCAGGCATCCAGAAGGACTCTTGGCCGCCGGCGCCCTCCAGGGGGGATGTGCACGTCGAGGAATGCGGATCGGTTTGGGTTTTCAGTTTTGCGTTTGCCGTTGCCCGGTGGCGTGGCTTGGACGCCCTTGCCACGGGCCATCCCTTCGCTGCGCGAAGGGCTGCTACCCCCTGCTGCTTGCTGCTCGCTTCGCCGTTTTGAGTCTGGGGCTGTGGTTTTGGGTTTTCAACTTTGCGTTTGTGGTTTTCCAGAGTGGCCGGGCGGGCTTGATGCGGGGCAGGGGCGGAGCCGCGGGGGGCCTATTTTGCGAAAATATCTTGCAAAAACCGTCCTCTGCCGCTATCCTCGGGGGCAATTCGTGCTCAGGTGAAGCGCTTTTCGGCCTGTCGAGGATTCTGAATGACTGAGCGGGTCGGTAATAAGCATACCACGAAAAAGGCGGTTCCCAAGGCCGTAAAGGCCTACGTGGACGGTTTGTCCGACGAGCACCGGATGCTCGTTGTGCTCAAGGCCCAGTTGTACGGCGGCTCGTGGGATCCGATGCTCGATGACCTGCGAAACCGGCTCACGGGCAGGCCGTATATCTTCAAACTGGCCACCCGGATCAAGGACGACATCGAGCGGATCGAGCAGATGCAGCGTTTCGAGGCCGAGCACGATGTTGACTTGGCCGAGCTGGTCGAGTTGCCCTGATCCGGCCCGGCCGCGGCGGCTGCGACGGTGGTGAAAAAAACAGCGTTTTTGCGAGGAGCTTCTGCAATGCACAAGATCGCGCTATTGGCATCCCTCTTGTGGACCATCGTCCTGGCCGGCGGCCTTGCCCCGGCGGCCCACGCGGCCGACGCCCCGCGATGGCTGGTCTCGCCTGAACTGCTCGGCGCCGCCAAACTCGAGATCGTCTGGGAGACGGTTCTGCCCATCCGGCCCGGCGAGAAGCTCCAGACCCTCAGTTGCGTCGGTGGCGGCGTCTACGCGTTGAGCGACCGCAACTACCTGGCCGCCCTCGGCGGCGACAAGGGTAACGTCGTTTTCGCCAAGTCTATCGCCCCCGTCGGGTTTCCCCTGCTCGGGTTCGACCGTTTCGAGGACGTCCTGATCACCGTCATCGGCAACAGTATCCTCGAGATCAAACCCGGAAGCGGGACCATTGCCCGGACCCTGCCCGTGACCGACTACGGCCTGATCTGCCCGGTGGCCCGCACCGAATCGCACTATTATCTGCCGGGCGTGGACACCCGCGTCCACGTCGTCAAGGCCGAGAGCCTCGTGGAACTCTTCACCGTCGCCGGCACGGCACAGTCCGCCATCACGTCCGTTGTCGCGGCCGACGATTATGTCGTCTTCGCCACGAACGCCGGCTATCTGATGAGTTTCGCTCCGGATCGTCCCTACAAGTTCTGGGATATGCAGTTCGCCGAAGGGATCGTCGGCCCGGTGGTCCGCAGCGGCGACAGCCTGTTCTTCGCCTGCGGCGACACGCATGTCTACCGCGTCGATTGCCCGACCATCACCAACAAGCGCCTGGTATGGAAGCATCCAATCGGTTCGATTCCGAAGACCAGCCCGCGCGTCACCGCCAATGTCGTCTACCAATACGGTCCCCTCAAGGGCGTCACCGCTATCGACCGCGAGTCGGGCAAGGCCCTTTGGAAGCTCCCGGAAGGCCTCGACCTGCTGGCTGAGTCCGCCCGCCGCGCCTATCTGATCAGCACCCAGAAGACGCTCGTCGTCATGGACAACGCCGGGGCCCGCAAGGTCCTGACCGTGAACATGGCCGATGTCGACCTGTATGCAAGCAACACGCAGGACGCCCGGATGTACATCGGCGACACACGAGGCCGTGTCATGTGCATCCGACCCGCACGTTGAAAGCATAGTTCCGCAAAAATGATGCCGTAAAGGAGAAGGAGTTCATATATGGAGGTGAAAGTCAAGACCGCGCTGGTCAGCGTCAGCGACAAGACCGGGGTCGTGGAGTTTGTCCGCAAGCTCGCCAACATGGGCGTGAAGATCATCAGCACGGGCGGCACGGCCAAGGCCCTGACCCAGGCGGGCATCGAGGTCGTCGGTATCGAATCCGTCACGGGATTTCCGGAGATGATGGACGGCCGCGTCAAGACGCTGCACCCGAAGATTCACGGCGGCCTGCTGGGTCTGCGCGACAAATCCGACCATGTCGCCGCCATGAAGAAGCACGGCATCGAGCCCATTGACCTGGTCTGCGTGAATCTCTATCCCTTCGAGCAGACCGTCGCCAAGCCGGGTTGTACGCTGGAGGACGCCATTGAGAACATCGACATCGGCGGTCCCAGCATGGTCCGCTCGGCGGCCAAGAACCACCGGTTCGTCGCCGTGGTTACGCATCCATCCCAGTATGACCGGGTCCTGGCGGAGATGGGAAAGACCGGCGGCGCGGTTTCAGCGGGCCTGCGGGCCGAACTGGCCCGGGCGGCCTTTGGCCTGACGGCCGCCTACGATGCCGCCATTGCCCGGTACCTCAACGACCGGGCGGGCGAGCGCTTTCCCGACCGGCTTCCCCTGGCCGCGACGAAGGCGGCCGCCCTGCGATACGGCGAAAATCCCCATCAGGCGGGGGCCTATTACAAGTTCGCCGGCGCCGGCGAGACGTCGGTCGGCAGCGGCCGACTGCTCGAAGGCGGGACCCCCATCAGCTTCAACAACCTGCTCGATACGAACGCCGCCTTTGAGCTGGTCAAGGAGTTTGACGCCCCGGCGGCCGTCGTCGTCAAGCACCTCAATCCCTGCGGCTGCGCCGTTGATGAGAACATCTGTGAGGCCTACCGCAAGGCCTATGAGGGCGACGTCGTCAGCGCCTTCGGCGGCATTGTCGCGGTCAATCGCACCGTCGACGTCGAGCTGGCCCAGACCATCATGGAATCCTACAGCCGGTTCGGCAAGGCCCGCGGTGCGAGTGGGTTCTTCGCCGAGGTCATCATCGCCCCGATTTTCGAGCCCGAGGCCGTCGAGATCATCCGCACGCTCAAGAGCTGGGGCAGCCGCGTTCGCCTGATCGAAACCGGCCCCATCGACAGGTCCCGAATCGCAGCGGGCGAATACGACGTCCGGTGCATCGTCGGCGGCCTGCTGGTGCAGCAGCGGGACCTCGTCGGCTGGGAGCCGGAGGCCCTGACCTATCCCACCAAGGCCCGTCCCACGAGGGAACAGATGGAGGATCTGCGCATCGCCTGGCTGGTGGCCAAACACACCAAGAGCAACACAATAGTCCTGGTGAAGAACCGCCGTGTCGTCGGGGTCGGCGCCGGTCAGATGAACCGCGTCGAATCGGGGCTGATCGCCTTCAAGAACGCCGGCGCCGATGCGCAGGGCAGCGTCATGGCCTCGGATGCCTTCTTCCCGTTCCCGGACAACGTCGAAAACGCCGCCGCCAACGGCGTGGCCGCCATCGTCCAGCCCGGCGGCTCGGTCAAGGATGACGAGGTCATTGCCGCGGCCGACAAACACAACATCGCCATGGTCTTCACCGGCAAACGCCACTTCCTGCATTAGGATGCGGGGATGATGAGTCGGCGGTTGCACCGGGGGCAGCGGCCCACTCGGCCGGCGTAGCGTGCGGGCATCTTAACCTTCTGGCCACAGCCGCACATAAAGCGGACCATCTCACTCATGCCCCTGATCCCCAGCTTGCGCCGCCAGCCCCCCGGGGTCAGGCCTTTGGCGGGGTCGGCGGGTTCACGGCGTTGCTGCTCTGGCTGATGACGGTTTTGGCGGCGGCGATCATTCCGGCGATGTCGGAGAGGTTCGACGGGATGATGACGGAGTTGTTGGTCTTGGCGAGTTTGCCGAACTCCTGGAGGTACTGCTCGGCGATGCGGAGGTTCACGGCGTCGACGCCGCCTTCTTCATTGATGGCCGAGGCGATCTGGCGAATGCCCAGGGCGGTGGCCTGGGCGACGCGCTCGATCTCGATGGCGCGGCCCTCGGCCTCGTTGATGCGGCGCTGTTTTTCGCCTTCGCTGCGGGCGATCATCTCGCGCTTCTCGCCCTCGGCGCGGTTGATCCGGGCCTGGCGGTCGCCCTCGGAGACGGCGATCTCGGCGCGTTTTTCCCGCTCGGCCCGCATCTGCTTTTCCATGGCGTCCTTGATGCTGGGCGGCGGCATGATGTTCTTGACCTCGTAGCGGGTAACCTTCACGCCCCACGGATCCGATGCCTTGTCCACGGCGTCGACGATGACGCTGTTGATTGTCTCTCGCTCCTCGAAGGTCCGGTCAAGGTCGAGCTTTCCCATGACGCTTCGCATGGTTGTCTGGGCGAGTTGAACGGCCGCGAACTGGTAGTTGTTGATGCCGTAGGAGGCCCTCTGCGGGTCGACGACCATCATGTAGAGGATGCCGTCGACTTCCACGGCGATGTTGTCCTTGGTGATGCACGCCTGGGGCGGGACGTCGATGGCCTGCTCCTTGAGCGTGTGCCTGTAGGCCACGCGGTCGATCAGCGGGATCAGCAGGTGAAAGCCCGCTTCGAGCGTGGCGCGGTACTTGCCGAGCCGTTCGATGATGAAGGCGGTCTTCTGCGGGACGATGCGGATGGAGGTCAGGACCGCTATCAGAGCGAAGGCGATAATCAGAATCAGAATAACAGTATACGGATTGATCACGGCCGCCATAACCATATCAAGTCTCCTTTCATTACGGGATTCACCAAGCCGTTTGTCACGGGTTGTTACATCCGTTTGACCTTGAGCGTAATGTTCTTCTTGTCGAGGACTTCCACCACGGCGTCTTCGGGTATTTCGACGTCGGCCTCGGCCTCCCAGCCGACACCGTGGAGTTCGACCTTGCCGCCGCCGTCGGGCGTGATTTTGCGGATGACGCGGGCCTTTTGGCCGACGAATTCATCGAGGTTCTCCCGGCCGCTCTGGCGGCCGGCGATGTGGCCGGCGAAGACGACCGTGACGGCCTTACGCAGCAGTAGCAGCGACGCGACCGAGGAGGCCAGGAAAATGACCAGTTGCACGTTCAGCGAAACGTCGGTCGCCAGGCACACGATGCCCACGATGATCGCGCCGACGCCGAAGAAGAACACGATCAGCCCCGGCATGGCGAACTCCAGCAGCAACAGGACCACGCCGACGGCGAACCACATGACCTCGGGCTTGAGCCATTCTTTCAGAGCATCCATTGTTCAGACCTTTCGAGGGGATTGAGCCACAGATTCAGAAGATTATGCGGAGGCTTCTTTCTCTTCGACATCCTCCACGAGGACGGCGGTGCCGTAGACAAGGATTTCGGAGGCGCCGCCCATGATCTCCTGTGTGCTGAAGCGCACCGCCAGGATGGCGTTGGCGCCGAGATCCTTGGCGTTTTCCACCATGCGGTCGATGGCCTGCTCGCGGGACTCGGCCATCAGTTTGGTGTAGTCGGAGATTTCCCCGCCGACGAGGTTACGCAGCAGCGCCATAATGTCATGGCCGATGTGCCGTGCCCGGATGGTGTTGCCGCGGACCAGTCCAAAGTGCTTGACGATGCGCTTGCCGTGTATGGTATTGGTTGTGGACAGCAACATACATGTTATCTCCTGACATTCCTGTAACGGTCCTTGCCCCAGAAATAGAGTCGTTCGCGAAGCGCCGAGACGAACAGAATCGCCAACCCCGCGATTAGCGCCAGCACTCCGGCCTTGAGCAGCATCCCGATGGTCGGGTCCTCGATAATGGCCTCGACCAGCTTGAACCCCCCGTAGACGGCCAGAAGGATGGCGGCCACGGAGAAGACGATCCATCCGACGCCGCGTTCGATGCGGTTATACACGCCGCACCAGTAGTCCTGCCAGAGTCTGTCTTCCGGCTCGGCGAGGGTGACTTCGTCGGTGATGGCCTTGAGCTTTCGGAATTGCTTCAAATCGGCCCGGCATGAGTCGCACCCGGACAGGTGGATCTCGAACCGATTTCGCTGCTCGGGCGTCAGTTCGTCGTCCAGGTAGCCCATCATAAGGTCTTTGTAATCATGGCACGTCATGGAGAACACCTCCTTTGGCGGGCCCCAATAGTTCCTTGAGGCGGCTGCGTGCATAGTATAAACGGCTGGTGATGGTTCCTTTGTTGCAACCGAGGGCCTCGGCGATTTCTTCGTAACTCATGTTGCGAAAGTGGCGAAGGATGATCACCTCCCGGTGTTTGGGTTCGAGTTTTGAGATCGCCTCCCAGACGATATTCCTGGTTTCGGCCTTGCCGACGACGGCGTCCGGGCTGAAGCTGTCGTCCCGGGCCTCGACCTCGGGGCAGTTCGTGTCGTCGAGGCTGGCGGCGAGGCGGTGCTTACGTTTGCGCAGGTGGCTGACGCAGAGGTTCCGCAGGATCTGGTAGAACCAGGGGAAGAAGCGTCGCCCGGGCTGGACGTCGCGGATATGGCGGAACGCCCGGACAAAGGCCTCCTGCGACAAGTCCAGTGCATCCTCTCTATTCCCAACCAGCCCCAGCGCGATAAAGTAGGCGTCCTTTTTATACATGTTGACGAGAAGCCCAAAGGCCTCGCGCGACCCCCGTTGACAGCGTTGCAGTGCGTTCAGTTCGTCCTGGCACACGTTGCTTTTTCTCCCGGCTCCTTATGCCGGCCCCGACGGATCGCCGTCGGCCAAGTTCTTAATCTGTAACAATATACACACCTTAGGCCGCTTTTCTTCAATTTAATGCAGAAATTCCGCCGGTCGGCGGGATACCCGGCATGGTTTTTGCGTGAAGGCGAGTATTCTCGGTCCCAAGGGGGATGACTCCGACGGCGGGACGCCCCGCCCACAGCAGCCATCGGTGGCCGGCCCTTGCGGTGCACTCGGTACTGTGGTATCGTCAGGGCTGTTACGGTGTGTCCGCTTGCAGCGTGGTTCTGGAGATGCAGGTCATGAAGCACTTCGGTCGCAGGTCTTTTCTCAAGGGCGCCGCGGCGCTGGCCGGCTCGGCCGTGGCCCTGCCGTACTTTGTGCCGTCGCGGGCGTTTGGGGCGAGCGGTCGCCTGACGATGGGGGCCATCGGGATTGGCGGGCAGGGGATGCACAATTTGCGCAACTTCTTAACCTGTGAGGACTTGCGCGTCCTGGCCGTGTGCGATGTGGACGCCGGACACCTGCGGCGGGCCAAAGAGGTAGTGGATCAGGCCTACGGGAATGACTCCTGCGCACAGTACAAGGATTTCCGGGAGGTGCTCGGTCGTGGGGATATTGACACGGTGTTAATCGCCACGCCCGACCATTGGCATGCAATTCTGTCCATCGAGGCGGCCAGGGCGGGCAAAGACATCTACTGTGAGAAGCCGCTGAGCCTGACGATTGCCGAGGGCCGGGCCGTGGCCGATACGATGAAACGCCTGGGCGTGGTGTACCAGTCGGGCACGCAGCGGCGGAGCAATGCGTGTTTTCGGTTCGGCGTGGAGATGGCCCGTAGCGGGATGCTCGGCAGGCTGCAAACCCTGCATTGCTACTATCACAATGGTCCCATGTGCCCGCCGCAGCCGGCCCAGCCGGTCCCGGAGGGGTTTGATTACGACACGTGGCTGGGACCGGCCCCCTGGGAGCCATATACGCAGGCGCGGTGCCACGGGTCTTTCCGCTGGCACTACGACTACTCGGGCGGCCAGTTGACGGACCTGGGGGCCCATTTCAACGACCTGGCACAGTGGGCCAACAACAGCCAGGATACCGGGCCGGTGCGGTACGAGGGCTGGGCCGAGTATCCAAAAGACGGCCTGTTCAATACGCCGGTGCGGTTCGAGGTTACGGCGACCTATGCCGACGGCGTGAAGATGATTATGCACGATGAGACCGAGCCCGGCCGGGGCCCGCGGGGCAACAAGTACGTGGGCGATGAGGGCTGGGTCAGCGTTGACGACACGGGCAAGGTAACGGCTTCGAGCGAGGCCATCATGCGCAAGCTCAGCGGTTCGCAGATGGGCTACGAGTTCATGGGCGGGCATCATCGCAACTTCCTCGATTGCGTCAAGACGCGCGGCGTGCCCATCTCGAATGCGGAGGTCTCGCACCGGTCGGTCACGACCTGCCACGCGGCCAACATCTGCCTGCGGCTGGGGCGGACCCTGGAATGGGACCCGGCCGCCGAGCGGTTCGTCAATGACGATGGGGCCAACCGGATGCTGGCGCGGGCCATGCGCAGTCCATGGCGGTTATAGATGGGTATCAGGAGTGTCGATGCGATGAATCCGTTCATGGTTCGTACAGGGCTGGCCGCCATGCTGACGGCCCTGATGTTCGCGGGCGGTTGCTGTATCAGCGCCGACAGTCTTTTCAAGGCGACGCATCAAAAGACCGAAAGCGTTCACCTTCCCGCGGCGGGCATCCGGACACTGGACATCGAGACGCGGGTCGGCTCGATCACCGTCAACGGATCCGATGTGGACGAGGTCCATCTCAGCGCCGATATCATTGTCAAGGCCTACTCACCGGAGAAGGCCGAGGAACTGGCCGAGGCGGTCAAGATTCAGATCGAACCGGACGGCGAGACCCTGCGGATACGGGCGTCGTTGCCCGATGACACAAAGAAGCGGTCTGTGACGGTCAATTTCGAGGTCTCCGCGCCGTTCGATCTAACGGCCCGTTGCCGGAGTACGGTCGGTTCCGTAAACATCAACGACATGCACGGCCGGATCGACGCCGAAACCGATGTCGGGTCCATTACGTGCAAGGGCGTTGTTGCACAGGTGAAGTTGCGGGCGAATGTCGGGTCGGTGAAGGTCTTTTGTGCCTCGGATGCGCCGGCTGGGTTCAACGCGGACATCGCCACCAACGTCGGCAGCATTGAGCTTATGGCCCCGAAGGACCTGTCGGCGGAGGTCTCGGCCGCGACAAACGTCGGGTCGGTCAGCACCACCAGGCCCATCACCGTGGTCGGCAAGCTGGGCAAGAGCATGAACGGCGCCATCGGCGGCGGCGACGGCAAGATTACCCTGAGGACCAACGTGGGGTCCATCGAGATCCGATGACGAATTCATGGCTGTCGCGAACCAGCATCAAGTACTACGCCTCTGAGATACTGGCCTCGCTGGTGGCGCTGGTGGCCAGCGCGGGTTCGGCCTGGCTGCTGGATCGGGTGACGGCATCAAACGGTCTGATCAGCGCCGGCTCGGCGATAGCGGGGACGGCGGGTTTCATCATCGGCATGGCCGCCATCTATGCCGTTTTGCACATTCGTCGATACTACATCGGGCAGCGGTGCTTCGCGGCGGACATGAAGTCCATCCTCAAGGCGAATCTCCGAGGCATCGCGGCCATGTACGCCGTTCGTATTCCGTTTCAGTGGGTGGTTCAGGCGCACTGGCTCAGCCCGCCGGTGGCGGCGACGGTGGCTCAGGCGCTGTCCGGCGCCATTGCGACGGCTGTTCGCGCATACTACAATTACCGTGCGAACATCTTCGGCACAGCCGAGCCGCGGGCTTGAGACCCGCCCGAGGCCGTCAGACGCAGGTCGCGGCCGCCAGACACATGGCCTTCGGAAAGAGGGTGTTGTTCTCGATGATGGTGTTTGACGAAACGAGTGTTGTCGGCCGGGCGTGTCCGGCGTGTGCCGAGGAGGGCACGCGGCCGTTTCTTGTGGTCCGCGGTTATGCTATTGACCGGTGTCGGCGGTGCTCTATGCCGAATCTTACCACCGCATGGTATACGGAGGACTGGAGTTCTACGTTCCGAAGCTATCCCGGTGGCGGGGCTTCACGCACCGATTACTGGCCCGGTCCATACGTCGCCGGGCCCGTTGCAGCGGTCCGATCCGATTGCTGGAGATAGGCTTCGGGTCCGGCAACCTGCTGCTGGCGGTCAAGGATGACCCGGCGTTTGAGGCCGAGGGCATAGACAGCGCGAGCGGCCCGGTGGAATTCGGACGGGCGGCGGGGCTGAATGTGCATCAGAGCGTGCTTGAAGACATGCACTATCCGGCCGGGACGCTCGCCGAGGCGCTGAGGGTTCTTGCCCCCGGAGGGCGCCTTCTGGCCGTTACCCCGTGTCTGTCGCATATCAAGGCCCGGTTGGCGGGGCGGCGATGGAAGTACTTCACCCCGCCGTGGCATCTGCACTTCTTCACGACACGCTCGTTGCGAACCCTGTTGAGCCGGATCGGCTTTGAGGTGCTTGCCTGTTCGTGCCTGAACCACAGGGCCCATGTGCGGGTTCTGGCGAGGAAACCGTCGAACGCGGGGTCTTAGTTCAACATATAGGTCTAAATTAGTCCTTATTTTGTGCGGGCTGTTGCGGCGGGGGCGCGGTCTGTTGTCGATGCCGCACGGGTCTGCGGGGAGACCCAGCCTCGTATCGGGGATGGTCATGCGGCGACAAAGCGATTGACTCATGTCCTTGTATTCCATTATGTTATGTGGTGTTTAACAGGCCGGTGGCGCCCCGGCCGCCGAGCTTGGTATGGATCGAGGACTGAAGAATATTACCGATGCCGAATTGCTCAGTCGCTATGGCGAGGGCGATGAAGGTGCGTTTCGAGAACTCGTAAGTCGTTACAAGAACAGCCTTTACGCATTTTTGAGCCAGTTCCTCAATCGGCGAGACCTTGTCGAGGACGTCTTTCAGGAGACGTTCCTGCAACTCTACACCTCGCGGCACAGTTTTGATGCGAGTCGGCCGTTGCGTCCGTGGCTGTTTACGATTGCGGCCAATAAGGCGAAAGATGCACTTCGTAAATCCCAGCGAAATGCCGCGGTACCGATCGGCACGATGGTCGAAGAAACGGAGGAGATGTCGTTCGGGGATATGCTCAACGCTTTAACCTCCGATGAAACCATGCCTTACGACAATATCGAGCGGGATGAAACGGCCCAGCGGGTCAATCGGGTTATAGCGAATATGCCGGAAGGACTCAGGGAAATCCTGACCTTGGCGTATTTCCAGAAATTTTCATACAAACAAATGGCCGGGATTCTCAGTATACCCATCGGTACAGTAAAGAGCCGACTACACACGGCTGTTGGCCGCTTCGCAAAAGACTGGAAAGCATCCTTTGGGAGCACGGGTCATGAGTCTACTGAGGCCTGAGCAACAGGAACTGCTCTTTGATTTTTGCATGGGTTTGACTTCACCGGAGCAATCGGCACAGGCCGAGGCGTTGATCAAGACGAACCCGCGAGCCGCCCAACTTCATACCACCTTTACGAACATCCTCTCTCCTCTCAATACCATAGAGCCGCGGGTCTGCCCAGACGAACTGGTTGAGGGCACGATCTGGCGGCTCAAGCATGCAAACGCCGACGGGCATCGCAAGCTCGATGAACTGCTCACGGGGGAACAGAGCCGCCGCGCCACGGTTCGCGTCGGATTCTGGCAGGATATGGGCAGGCGTCTGGCCACGGCGGCGGTTTTTGTCATCGTGGGCAGTCTGATGATTACGACGTTTCGGGTGATCAGCGGCTACGCCCGGCAGAATGCGCACCGTCAGATGTGCGCGGCCAATCTCAACAACATCTTCCAGGGCCTGAACCAGTACACCAGCGACCACGACGGGCGAATGCCCGCGGTGATGGCCTCGAGCAGCACGCCGTGGTGGAAGCTCGGCTATCAAGGGCCGGAGAACCAGTCCAACGCCAGGCCGCTGTGGATGATGGTCAAGATGAACTACATCAAGCCCGAGAGCTTCGTTTGTCCGGGGGGGCGCAGCGCTGAGTACCAGAAGATCGACCCGTCCCTGATCCAGGACTACTACGATTTTCCCAGCCGCGCGTACATCAATTACAGTTTTCAGATTCAGTGCAGCCAGGGAGGGGACGGGCGGATTCGGTGCAGCAAGATTCTGATGGCCGACGTCAACCCGCTTTTTGAGACCCTTCCGGCGGACTACTCGCGTCCGCTGCGTATCAAGCTCGATGAGAACCTGCTGAAGGTCAACAGCATCAATCACCGTCGTCGCGGACAGAACCTGTTGTACGGCGACGGACATGTCGAGTTCAGCAAGACCCGCCTGGTCGGGCTCGACGACATCTACACGCTTCGGGACCGGGAGATCTACGAGGGTTGTGAGAGGCCGGCCTCCACGGACGACGCCTTTTGCGCCCCGTGACAAGGGCGGCGTCGCTATAGTCATCGCGGAACGTATCAATCCTTGATGGGTTTGCGCCCATGGTTACGAGCGCGGAGGCCCGCCAGCAGGCGAGGCAGATGGGCGACCGCATTGAGCAGGTCGTATCCGTTGACCAGTCCGGTCTTGCGGGCTTTCCAGTAGATTCGAATCAACTGCGGGACGCTGTAGAAATCGGCGCGAATGTGATTGCGGATATCCCTGAACTCCTTGCGTCCGAACGTGTCTGAATACACCGAACCGCCGACCCGGTCGTACCAGTAGCCCGGCGTCTCCTCGACGGTTTTCTTAATGGGAGAGAACTTCTCGGCCCGCAGTTTCTGGAAGCTGATGGAGTCCAGCTTGATCTCCCGGGCGAACCTGGCGATGTACAGCATTTCCTCTCTGCTTTCACCCAGGTTGCCGTAGATGAAGTACCCGTGGAGGTAAAAGCCATAACCTCGAAGGATGGCGACGGATTCGCGAATCTGTTGCTGGGTGATGCCTTTCTGAAGCTGGTCCAGGATGCGGTCGTGGGGCGACTCAATGCCGATGAGGAACACGCGGAATCCGGCCTGGCGCGCCTTCTCGAGGGCACGGGGATGTTTGGCGACGTCAATCCGCGCCTGCACGACGAATGTCTTCTTGATGCCGTTTTCGATAATCAGGTCGCACAGTCGCTCCGTGCGTTTGGGATTGGTAAAGAAGTTGTCGTCGCTGAACAGCACCACGTCGGCCGTGATGGTCTTGAGTTCCTCGATCACCGACTCAACGGACCGCTCCGCGTACGTTCGCTTCTGTCCGAGGGGGTTGAGGCTGAACGTGCAGAAGGTGCAGTTGAAGGGGCAGCCTCGCGTCGTCAGGACGGTATCGAAGGTGTGGCGACTCAGACGGACGCCGTACTGGACAATCCGGTACTCCTGGCGTCGTAGCGAGCGGTCGGGGAAAGAGATCGTATCGAGACTCGGCAGTTCCTGGTTCGGGTTGTGCACGACTTTATCGCCCATGCGATAGGACAGGCCGAGAATGGTCTCCAGCCGATCGCCTCGGACGACGCGCCGGATGATCTCCTCGCCCTCGCCTCGGACGACCATGTCGATGTTCGGACATCGCTCGAACAGTAGTTCCACCTCTTCGGTGGCTTTGTGGCCGCCGACAACCGTGCATACCTCCGGTGGCAACCGCTTCACCAGATCGCACACGGTGTCGAACTGGGCGGTCCAGCCGATGGTGACGCACAGAAGATCGACGTGCTCATCGCGGATGAAGGCATTGAGCGTTTCGGGGTCCTGACAGGCCTCCTCGTAACGCAAGTCCATGAGCGTTACCTTGTCGACCGTATCCTTCATGCTTGCGGCGATGTACTCCAGGCCGGTCGGAGGGAATATCCCCATGGCCGTGGTGGCGTGGCCGAAGTATGGATTCAGGGCAAGGACGTGCCTGTAACGAAATCCCTCACTCACATTTTCACGTAACACGTTCGAGCCTTTCGACGGATGGTCCTTGCACCGGCCGGCTGACGGAATCAATGCGCATCGTATCGGGGGGCTGGATCACCCGAGGATGTCCGCCGCCGTTCGATTTGAATGCTACATAGGCCTGCTCGGAGAACCGGAGATTGCGGTGGTATGCCAGGTTGCCGGCCAGAGTCGCCAGCGGTTTGCGGAAGTGCCGCAGGTTGTCCCAGATCCGCCGGGCGATGGCGCCGGGGGCGTAGAAGCGGCGGTTGCAGGAGACGGCCTCATCGATGATGCCGCCCATTGTCAGGTGTTTGTACCTGGCGACCGGGAAGGTCAGCGTGTAGTACTTCCAATCGGTGGGATAATGGTTCAGGGCGATGCGGTCCTCGGCGGCCATGTCATTGTAGAGCCGCGTGCCGGGCAGGGGGGTCAGCAGCAGCAGGCTCAGGTAGTCGATGCCGTATTCTTTGGCGGCTTTGGCGATGCAACGGCCGATGCCGGGTTTATCGACATCGAGTCCGACGATGAACGAGCCGACCACCTGTATTTTATGTTGGCGAATCCGCTGCACGGCCCCGTGGAAGTCGGCGTCCTTGAGGAGGTTGAACTTCTTGCCCACCTCCGCCAATCCCTCGACCGACGGGGATTCAAAGCCGATGTAGACGCCGCGGCATCCCGCTTTGGAGGCCAGGCGAAGCAGTTCCGGATCGTCGGCGAAGTTGATCGTCACCTGGGCGATCCATTTCTTCCTGACCTTTGCGGCAATCATCGTGCGAAAGAGTTCCTTGGCCCGCTCGATATGGGCGGCCCGGGTGCCGATGAGGTTGTCGTCCACGATCAGGACGGCTCTTTCGCGGATGGTCTTCAACTCGTCAATGACTTCGCTGATGGGGCGATGCCGGTAACGGGCCCCGTTGAAGGCGGTCACGCTGCAGAAGGTGCAGTTGAGGGGGCAGCCTCGGGTCGTCTGGATAGCGCCGAAGAAATAGCCCTTGAGCAGATCGTGTCGGGGCAGCGGCACCTTTCCCATGTCGGCAGGCGCGGCGTCATACCGCCGCCGGAGCCGGCCGTTGCAAAAATCGTCGAGGATCTGGGGCCAGACCGTCTCGGCCTCGCCCGTGACGACGCAATCCACGTGTTCGGCGGCCTCTTCGATGCACATCGTCGCATGAATGCCGCCCATGATGACGGGCACACCCTTGCCGCGGAAATGCGCGGCCAGCTCGTAGGCGCGACTGGCCTGCGAGGTAAAAGCCGTGATGCCGACCAGGTCCGGCCGCGGCAGGGCCTCGTAGTCCGGCAAGTGGCGGTTCTCGTCAAAAATGGTGATATCCCAATCCCTGGGCGTCAGTCCCGCCAGGACCATGAGGCTCAGCGGCTTCCAGACGCGGAAGCGGTTCCAGAAGCTTTCTCGGAGTTTGACAAGACTGACCAGCGGGTTAGACGGGTTAATCAGGTATAGTCGCATTCATTGCTTTCAACAAAACCCATGATGCCGTTCAGTATCGGCATGTTGCTGTGGATCAACGGTTGCCACGCAAATACGGCGGTCCTACAAACAGTACAGCACGGCGAAAAAATGACACGTACTCCCACCCGCCGCCAATACGTGCCAGAGTGAGTGGCTGTGCGGTAAAACCCGCCAACCATAGAATACCGCTCCGAGCAGATAAAGCAAGCCCCCGGCCGCCAATAATATGGCGCTGGCGGGATTGACGGTCTCCAGGGCCCGGCGAAGGGGCGGAAGCCAGAGGCCGCCCATAACGGCATACAGAACAAAGGAGGCCCTGCGGGAGCCGGCGGTATGCACGAATTCGAGTCCTGCCCCGGCAGCCGCGGCGGCCCATACGACCGCCAGCAGGCTCCAGCCCCACGCGCCCCCAAGGCAGACCACCAGGAAGGGGGTGTACGTGGCGGCGATCAGCAGGGATATCCCCGCGTGGTCGATGGTCTGAAAGACGCGCTTGAGCCGCGAAGCGGACAGGGCGTGGTACAGGGTGGAGGCCACGTACTCGATGACGAGGACGGCGCCAAAGACAGCAAAGCTGACCACATGACGGGCGGTTCCCCACCATGCGGCCGCCACGACCAGCACGATGAGCCCCCCGAAGGCGGCCAGCGCAGCCACACCGTGTATCACCGCACAGGTGATATCCTCGCTGAAAGCATATTTGCGCCTACGTATGCGGCCCAAAGCCCATCCTTAATCGAGAATCGTTCCCATCTGCTTTGTGCTACGGACGGCGGAAGGCCGGGGCCTTGTCCTGGAACATGTTCAGCCATCGCAGGAGCAGGGCGTCCTGAATCGTCTTGCCTTGGCGCAGCTCATCGGGTGTCTTGCCCCAGTAGAAGCCGATCCAGCCCTCGGCGACGGCGCGAGAGCCTTCGAGGAATTCCTCAAATTGTTCCGGCGAACACTTCAGGAAGAACATCTCCTCAATGACAAGGGGCTTGCCGACGTCGTAGACGGCCAGGGCGGCCAGGGCCTGATCGATCTTGTCCGTCTCCGGGTAGAAATGGACGCTGGCGAAATCAAGGTTCTCAGCGACCTCCTTTGAATAGAAGAGCGGCTTGGCGCCCGGAAAAGTCAGGGCCCAGGGGATGACGCCCACCGTAATCGCGTGGCGGTGGTCGTGCTTGCGGATGGCGGCAACGAGCCGGTCGACCCAGGCCTTGGCCACCTGCTGCTGGGTGCGTCCGGCAAGGTCCAGTGTGATCCGCTGGACGAAGTGCTTGCCGCCGAACTCACCGGCGAGCCATTCGGGCAGGGGCTCGCCTTCCTTCCTCCGGCCGCCGACGATGGGTTCGTTCATCAGGTCGTAGCAGAAGACGGCCGGGCTCTCAGCGCAGCGTCCGGCGACGGCCTGCCAGAAACACACCTGCGCGGCCCAGCGGTCCTGCTCCGAGAGGGCATCGTACCACGGGGGAACGTCGGCCTTGTGGTAGCAACCCAGGCCGGTCAGGTCCAGGTAGAGATGCTCCCGCTCGGCCAGTCTCAGCAGTTCGCCAAGCTTATCGAGGGCGGCCTCATTGGGCTGCTCGGCGGTCTTCATGAACCTGCCGAACTGCAAGTGGACCCGCACGACGTTGGCGCCCAGTTGGCGCATCTCGTGGAAGTCCTGCTCGACCCTGGGCCACTCGGTGAACCAATAATCCTCGATGAGCCGGCCCTGTTCGTCGTGGTCGTAATTGAATCCCCAGGGAACGAACGGCCGGCCGTCGGCGAGGACGAAGCCGCTTGCGTTGTCGTTGACCCGAACGGCGGGCATGGCGGACGAATCGCCGCCGGTGGACGCGGCGGTTGCCCATCCGACCATCATCGCAACCAGAAGACATGCGCAACATCCCAAGCGGCCGGTACGGGGGGGCGCAACGGCGTTGTCAGTCCATGCCTTCATTCATGTTTCCTTTGAAAGAACACTCTGTG